>OGWS01001762.1_pt1 | contig 15647 bp, 12 predicted proteins | sample 1576111 | NCBI WGS metagenome assembly OGWS01 (sample SAMEA3541534, study PRJEB24748) | human gut metagenome | biome: human gut; feature: human-associated habitat; material: faeces | place: China | collected 2012
CTTCCGATCTTGTTATGGAGGCACTGGACGGACTTCCGCCAGTTAAGGTACACTGTTCTCTGCTCGCAGAGGAGGCAATTCACGCTGCTCTCTGGGATTATGCTCAGAAGAATGGCATTGAGATCAAAGGACTCGTAAAACCGAAGACGGATATCGGCGAGGAAGACGTCGAAGAAGAGTATTGATGAAAAAGAAAAAAGTAGTAGTCGGCATGTCAGGAGGAGTTGACTCCTCCGTGGCTGCCTGGCTTTTAAAAGAACAAGGATACGATGTGATCGGCGTCACAATGCAGATCTGGCAGGATGAGACGAATGTAGAGCAGGAAGAGCACGGCGGCTGCTGTGGTCTGAGCGCTGTCGATGATGCCAGACGGGTTGCGGAACGGCTTGAGATCCCGTATTACGTGATGAACTTCAAAAAAGAGTTCAAAGAAAATGTCATGGATTACTTTGTACAGGAATATCTGGACGGACACACACCAAATCCATGTATTGCCTGTAACCGATATGTAAAATGGGAGTCCCTTTTGCAGAGAAGTCTGGAAATTGGGGCTGATTATATTGCAACGGGACATTATGCGAGGATTGAGCAGCTTGCAAACGGCAGATATGCAATCCGCAATTCCGTAACGGCAAAAAAAGACCAGACATATGCGCTGTACAATCTGACACAGGAACAGCTCTCAAGGACACTTATGCCGGTCGGAGATTATACAAAGGATGAGATTCGTAAAATTGCCTCAGAAATCGGTATTCAGGTTGCTAATAAGCCTGACAGCATGGAAATCTGTTTTGTGCCGGATAACGATTATGCCGGATTTATCCAGCGGGAAACGGATTATATCCCGAAAGAAGGCAATTTTGTTGATATTCATGGCAATGTCATCGGAAAGCACAAGGGAATTATCCACTATACGGTCGGTCAGCGTAAAGGACTTGGACTGGCAATGGGACATCCGGTATTTGTGACGGAAATCCGCCCGGATACGAATGAAGTTGTTATTGGTGAAAATGCAGATGTATTTGCATCAAAATTGTATGCAAATAAGTTAAATTTCATGGCGTCAGAAGCATTTACAGGTGATGTACGTGCAAAAGCCAAAATCCGCTACAGCCATGCCGGTGCGGACTGTACGGTAAGAATGATAAATGAGGATACACTCGAATGTGTATTTGATGAACCGCAGCGTGCGGTGACACCGGGACAGGCTCTCGTTTTATATGACGGTGAATATGTTCTGGGCGGCGGCACGATTATCGGAAAAGCGGCAGAATAAAGGAGGAAAAACGAATATGAAAATTTCAACAAAGGGAAGATATGCCCTGCGTCTGATGCTGGATCTGGCACTGAATAATACAGGTGAGGCAGTCAGCCTAAAGGATATTGCCAGACGTCAGGATATTTCAGATAAATATTTGGAACAGATTATATCCATACTAAATAAAGCGGGGTATGTAAGAAGTATCCGCGGGGCACAGGGCGGTTATATGTTGCGCCGTCCTCCAAAGGAGTACACGGTGGGCATGATTTTAAGACTGACGGAAGGAACACTTGCACCGGTCAGCTGTGTAGAGGATGATGCCGTGGAATGTGAGCGTGAAGCTTCATGCGTAACCTTTATCGTGTGGAAAAAGATTAATGATGCCATTAATGAGGTTGTTGACAATATTACACTGGAAGACTTGGTGGAATGGTATCACAGCAAAAGCAACGATTATGTTATTTAGTACTTGACTTTGCAGGGAAATCCTGTATAATACATATAACATACGGGATTACTATGAAATAAAATATAAATCCCGGTTCTGCAGGTACCGGACTGCCGGTGAAACTGCAAAGCGGCTGCTGCCGTATGAAATATAAAGGAGAATGAAAATGAGTCAGTTGATTTATCTTGATAATGCAGCAACAACAGCAGTAAGACCTGAGGTTTTTGAAAAAATGAAACCTTTTTTTATAGAGAATTACAGTAACCCGTCTGCAGTATACAGCTTTGCGGGAGATACCAAGGAAGCCGTAGAAAAGGCAAGAGAACAGATTGCTGCCGTTCTTGGTGCAAAGGCAAAGGAAATTTACTTTACAGCAGGCGGAAGTGAATCCGACAACTGGGCAATTAAAGGTATTGCAGAAGCATTAAAGGAAAAGGGTAAGCACATTATCACTTCAAAGATTGAACATCATGCAGTACTTCACACCTGTGAATACTTAGAAAAGCACGGCTATGAAGTGACTTACTTAGACGTAGATGCAGACGGTGTTGTATCACCGGAAGCAGTGGAAAATGCAATCCGTCCGGATACGATTTTAATCAGTATCATGACCGCCAATAATGAAATCGGAACGATTGAACCGATTGCCCAAATCGGTGCGGTTGCAAAGAAGCACGGTATTTTATTCCATACCGATGCCGTTCAGGCATTTGCACATATCCCGATGAATGTCGACGAAATGAATATTGATTTATTAAGCGCCAGCGGACACAAGTTTAACGGACCAAAGGGTGTGGGCTTCCTTTATATCAGAAGCGGCATTAAAATCGGACCGTTTGTACACGGCGGTGCACAGGAGCGTGGAAGACGTGCCGGAACAACGAATGTACCGGGCGTTGTCGGTATGGCAGAAGCAGCCAGACTGGCACAGGAAGAAATGGACAAGCGCATTGAAAAAGAAACAGCTGTCAGAGATTATTTTATTGAACAGATTGAAAAAAGAGTACCATATGCAAAGTTAAATGGACACAGAACAAATCGTCTTCCGAATAACGTTAATTTCTGCTTCCGTTTTATCGAAGGTGAATCCTTACTGATTTTATTAGATCAGAAGGGCATCTGTGGTTCAAGCGGTTCAGCCTGTACGTCAGGTTCCCTCGACCCATCCCATGTTCTTCTTGCAATCGGTCTGCCGCATGAAATTGCACACGGCTCATTAAGACTGACACTTTCAGAAGCAACGACAAAGGACGATGCAGAATTTGTTGTATCCGAGCTTGAAAAGATTGTAGAGCGTTTAAGAAGCATGTCACCGTTATATGAAGATTTTGTAAAAGAAGAAAAGAAAAACGCATAGTAAAATACGGAAAGGAAAGAAGTGAAGTATGTATAGTGAAAAGGTAATGGACCATTTTAATAACCCAAGAAATGTCGGAGAAATCGAAAATGCAAGTGGTGTCGGCACAGTCGGTAATGCAAAGTGCGGCGATATTATGCGTATTTATCTGGATATTGACGAAGACACAAAGATTATCAGAGACTGTAAGTTTAAGACCTTCGGCTGCGGTGCTGCGGTTGCAACCAGCAGTATGGCAACGGAAATGGTAAAGGGTAAGACCATTTATGAAGCCTTGCAGGTAACGAATAAAGCGGTTATGGACGCATTAGACGGACTTCCGCCGGTAAAGGTGCATTGCTCTTTACTTGCAGAAGAAGCAGTTCATGCAGCGCTTTGGGATTACGCAGAAAAGAATCATATCGTGATTGAAGGACTGGATAAGCCAAAGGCAGATATCCATGAAGGCGAAGAAGACGAGGACGAATAAAAAATACGGCTCAAAACAGAGAATATAGTATAAACGTATAGTTGAAAGGGTGTCTGTGAAAACGGGCACTCTTTTTTGCATAAGAAGAAAACTGCGTCGTAAGAATGAGATGAAGATACTTGACAAAACATATGTTTGTGTTATACTGATACTAAATTAATTAAATTTATATTTGCAATGAAGTTTTATAAAAATGGGGAGTGACATGAAGTTTATACATATTTCGGATCTGCATCTGGGAAAGCGTGTCAACGAATTTTCAATGCTGGAAGAACAAAAATATATTTTACAGCAGGTGTTGGACACCGTACAGAATGAGGCGGCGGATGCGGTGCTGATTGCGGGGGATATTTACGATAAGCCGGTGCCGCCCACAGAAGCAGTTGTGCTATTTGATACATTTCTTACGCGTCTTTCGCAGATGAAAAAGGAAGTTTTTATCATCAGCGGCAATCACGACAGCGTTGAGCGGCTCTCATTCGGAAGCAGTCTGTTTACGGCAGAGGGAATTCATATTGCGCCGGTATTTGAGGGAAATATGGAGAAAGTATCACTTTGGGACGATGCGGGAGAAGTGTGTGTCTATCTGCTTCCGTTTATCAAGCCATCTACGGTGCGACGGTTTTATGAAGAAGATTTAACGGACTATACAAAGACTGTACAGACGGTAATTGAGCATACGCCGGTTGATACGTCTAAAAGAAATGTATTGGTGGCACACCAGTTTGTAACAGGGGCTGGCAGATGTGATTCGGAAGAAGTATCTGTCGGAGGGCTGGATAATGTGGATGCATCGGTGTTTGAACCGTTTGATTATGTGGCACTGGGACATATTCACAATGCACAGCACTGTAGCAGGGAAAGTGTGCGCTACTGTGGGACACTGCTTAAATATTCATTTTCTGAGGTGAATCATATTAAGAGCATTACAGTTGTTGAATTAAAAGAAAAAGGAAAAAATCCACAGATTCACACCGTGCCGGTGACACCGCTTCATGATATGAGGGAAATTAAGGGAAGTTATGAAGAACTGACGTTTAGAAAAAATTATATGAATACACCGGTGAATGATTATCTGCATATTACACTGACGGACGAGGAAGATATTCCGGATGCCATCAGCAGACTGCGCAGTATCTATCCGAACATTATGCGCCTTGATTATGACAATATAAGAACACGTAACAGTGGCAGCTTAGAGATTGGTGAAGCGGCGGTGGAACGCACACCGCTGGAATTGTTTGAAGATTTTTATGAACAGCAGAACCACAAACCGATGAGTGAAGAACAAAAACAGCTTGTCGGCGGGCTGATAGAATCTATTTGGGAATAATGAGCCGTGTGAAAAATCACACGGATGTGCTGATTTTTCACACGGATGTTTGCTTCCGGACGAAAGCAAACATCTATAATGGCAGATGAGAAATCGCCTGCGCGAATTTCTCATCGCATCTTCGCAACAAGTTGCTTAGGAATAAGGAGTAGTATGAGACCGTTAAAATTAATTCTGTCCGCATTTGGACCGTACAGCGAAAAAACACAACTGGATATGACACAGCTTGGAACCGGCGGCATTTATCTGATTACCGGGGATACCGGCGCAGGAAAGACGACACTGTTTGATGCCATTACGTATGCTCTTTACGGAGAAGCAAGCGGCGGCAGCAGAACGACGGAAATGCTTCGCAGTAAATATGCCGATGCCGCGACACCGACATTCGTCGAACTGACATTTTTATTAAAAGGAAAGACGTATGTGATTTGCAGAAATCCTGAATATATGCGTCCGTCAAAACGCGGTGCGGGAAAAGAAACGAAGGAAACCGCCAAAGCAGAGCTTACAATGGCGGACGGCGGTGTTATCAGCGGGATCAGTGCGGTAAATGAGAAAATGACAGAACTGCTCGGTATCCGCAAAGAGCAGTTTACGCAGATTGCGATGATTCCACAGGGGGATTTTTTAAAGCTGTTATTGTCGGGAACGAAGGAGCGCGCTGCGATTTTCCGTGAAATATTTAATACCAGACCGTATCTGCAGCTGCAGGAACAGTTAAAAAAGGAAGCCGGAACACTTTATAACGCGATTAAAGACGATGAAAAAAGTATCCGGCAGTATCTGGCAGAAGTGCGCTGTAAAAAAGAAAGTGCTTATGCCGATTCTTTGGAAAATCTGCAAAAAGAAGAAGTTATACTGGATACGGATTACTGTCTGGAACTGATTGCAAATATTATGGCAGAAGATATAAAGATACAGGAATCCGTTGCCCAAAAATCAGATGACCTGTCGGCGGAAATGGCACAGCTTGACAGAGCACTTGGAAAACAGCAGCAGCGGGAAGTAGTAGAAAAAGCACTTGAAGAGGCAAAGCAGAAGACGGCAGAACTGGGTACGCTTGCGAGCCGGTTAAAGATAGAATACGAACAGGCAGAAAAACTGCAGGAAAACAACAACACCCTGACTGCACAAATTGAAGCGGAGCAGCTCGCACTTCCGGGCTATGAAAAGCTGGAATTTATTTTGAACGAAACCGGACAGAAAAAACAGCAGCTTGAAAAGGAAGAACATTTACTGGAAAAAAGCAGGCAGGAAGCGCAGAAAACGAAACTGCAAAGAGAGCAGTATCAACAGCAGCTTGGCGGATTAAAGGACAGCGGTGCGGCATTTGAGCGGACAGCGGCGCAGATTTCCGTAAATGAACAGCAGTGTCGGAAAACAGAAGTCTTACAGGAAAAGGTTGTACAGAATAAAAATCTTGTCAATGAAATGTACCGCATACAGAAGCGGTATATTATGGCGGCAGAGCAATTGGCACAGGCAGGAAGCATTTACGAGGAAATGGAAAAACGTTATTTTGACGAGCAGGCGGGCATACTGGCACAGAACCTGCGTAAAGATGAAGCCTGCCCGGTATGCGGTTCACTGCACCACCCAAAGAAAGCAGTGCTTCATGAAAATGCGCCGACACAACAGCAGTTAAAAAGTCAAAAAGAAGATTATGACAAAAAAACGAAAATACGTTCTGAACTTAGTTCAGAGGCAGGACTTGCAAAAGGACGGGTACAGAGCGCATATAAAGAAATGCTTGCGCAGTATGCGGCATTGATAAGTGATACACATCCAACGATCGTTGCCGGGGTACAGGATATGTCAAATGTATCAGATTTATCGCATTTATCAGATTCGGAAGAAGCATCACAGGAACAGATGATTGACGTGATAAAGCAGGTGAGTTACCGGACACAGCAGGCAGCAGAAGCACTGGCAGATGAGAAGCAGCAGCTGATGGTGCAGAAAGCCAGACTGGAAGCCGATGTCGCATTAGAGCAGAAGATTTCCGGGCAGTTACCAGAGTGCGAAAAGCGCCAGAAAGAACTGGAAGAAGAGGTGGCAGAGCGTACCAGCCGTATTTCTGTATTAAAGACAGAAGGTGAAGCTTTAAAAAAGCAGGCGGATGAATTAAAACAGACTTTAAAGTTTGAAAATGCAGAAGCGGCAAGACAAAGCATTGCGCAGAAAGTCCGGCAGAAAGAGGAAATACAACAGCGGGCAAAGCAGGCAGGGCAGCAGTATCAGGATTGTAAAATCAAGCTTGAAGCAGAGCAGAGAAGGGTGCTTGATTTAACCGCACAGCTAAAAAGCGGTGAAGAAGATAAAGAAAACAATGAAAGTAATGAGAGTGGGAAAAAGTACGGGGAATTACTGACCCTGCGGCAGGAAAAGGAAGTCTGTCAGAAGCAGTATCAGAACGAAAAGAAGGAACTGGATTTGCGGATTGCGGTCAATGAGCGGGCGGCAGGTGCAGTAAAAAAGATTGCGGCAAAGAGCAGCGAAAAAGAAAAGCAGTATCAGTGGGTACGGGCACTCAGCAATACGGCAAACGGTGCATTGAGCGGTCAGGACAGAATTATGCTTGAAACATATGTTCAGACAGCATTTTTTGACCGTATTATTATCCGGGCCAATACCCGCTTTATGCAGATGACATCGGGACAGTTTGAACTGGTGCGCGCAAAGACGGCAGATAATCTAAGAGCGCAGAGCGGACTGGAATTAAACGTGATTGACCACTATAACGGCAGTATCCGTAGTGTCAAGTCCTTATCGGGTGGAGAGTCCTTTAAGGCATCTCTTGCAATGGCACTGGGATTATCCGATGAAATCCAGTCGCAGACGGGTGGTATCCAGATTGATACAATGTTTATTGATGAAGGGTTTGGCTCATTGGATGAAAATTCACTGGAACAGGCGATTGATGTTTTACTGCGCTTATCGGAGAGCAACCGCCTTGTGGGAATTATCTCCCACGTCGGCGAATTAAAGGAGCGTATCGGTCGGCAGATTGTTGTTACCAAGACACCGGACGGCGGAAGCCATGCCAGGATTGTTGCGGACAACTAAGAACAGCTGTGTATTTTACAGCTTCTTATAAACCGTAAAATACATAGTGATAAAGCAGGCGGCTCCGCCGAAAAAATTGGAAACCGGTTCTGCCCAGAATACGCCGTTTACACCAAGTGGCGTGAGCGGAAGCAGATAGATTAACGGAATCACAATAATTACCTTTCTTAAAAGCGAAAAGAAAATGGCATTTTTGGATCTGCCAAGTGCCGTAAAAACGGATTGCCCCGCAAATTGAAAGGACATCATAAAAAATCCGAAAAAGTAAATGTGCATACAGGAGGCACCCAGTGAGAGCAGTTCCGGTGTCGAATCAAAAAGCAGGATAAATTGTCTGGCAAAAATCATGGTTAAAATCCATGCCGCTACGGTATAGATAAGCAAAGCCACAGACATATAGCGGATGGTCTGCTTTACCCGGCTGTTTTTATCAGCACCGTAGTTAAAGCTGAGAATCGGCTGGGCACTGTTGGAAATACCGCTGACCGGCATTTGAATCACTTCGCGCACGGAGTTAATAACGGTCATGGCGGCGATGTATAAGTCCCCGCCGTGTATGGACAGGCTGGCATTGCCCGCCATCTGGACGGCACTGTTGGTTATGGACATGGTAAAACCGGAAAGCCCCAGTGCAAGGATTTTGCAGACACGTTTTCTGCCCAATGCAAATTGTTTTGGAGAGAGCCGTATCATCGTCTTTTTCCCGGTCAGAAAAGTGAATGTCCACAAGGCGGCAATAAACTGTGAGATAACAGTTGCAAGAGCTGCACCCTGTACACCCAGTCCCAGTAAAAAGATAAAAACAGGGTCTAACAGCAGGTTGCAGACCGCACCAATGGAAACGGTCAGCATGCCGGTTTTTGCAAAGCCCTGCGCATTAATAAATGAATTTAAGCCAAGGCTTAACATTACAAAAACAGAACCGCACAGGTAGATGGTAATGTATGAATCGGCATAACGGAAGGTGGCTTCGCTTGCGCCGAGCAGATATAAAAGCGGACGTTTCAAAAGCAGCCCCGTTATTGTAATAAACAGGCCGAACAACAGTAAAAGGACAAAGCTGTTACCGAGGATTTTTTCGGCTTCGGCATCATTTCGTTTCCCGCGTTCAATGGAAAAAAGCGGTGCGCCGCCCATGCCGACAAGGTTGGCAAAAGCAATGGTAATCGTACAGATTGGAAAGGCAACCCCGAGACCGGTGAGCGCATTGGTAGAATCAAAGGGGATTCTTCCGATAAAAATACGGTCAATAATATTGTATAAGACATTGATTAACTGTGCCAGTGTCATAGGAAGCGCAAGACGCAGCATGTGTGCGGGAATGCTTCCGGTTGAAAAATCGTTTTCAGCTGTTGGATTCACAAAATCACTCCTTCTGTAATAATGCATGTATACACAGTATAGCACACTGGCTTAAAAAATTTAAGGTTGACTGCCGGATTTTCTTTATGTTATGATGTTTACAGATAAAAGGGAGTAGCTTGCATATACGGGCAGTATATGTAACGTGATTTCGTCAGTACGGGAAAATAAATTTCTCCGGAGCACGTTGTAGGAAGTGAGACTTTTATTGTAACGATTGTGTTGCAATAAAGTCTCGTTTTTCTTTATTGCAGGCAGAAAAAGGAGGAAAGAATGAATCGGAATTTAAAAAACGAGGAAGTTAAAAAGTATATTACAATTGGGGCAGTGCTGATTATTCTATATTGGGCATTACAGAATTTACAGCTGATTTTTTCAGTGATGTCAAAGATTCTGACACTGTTTATGCCTTTTTTAATCGGCGGGGTCATTGCATTTATTATGAATGTGCCAATGAAGCAGATTGAACGGCATCTTTTTCAGAAAGAACAGTATCAGACTGAAAAATTTGCAGCACTTAGAAGAACATGTGCATATGTTCTGACATTACTGGCAATTATTGTAATTCTGGCAGCAGCTATGGTTATTGTGATTCCGCAGCTGGTATCTACAATTGCAGATATTGTAAAGCTGATTCCGGGACAGTTTCAAAATGTGCAGCAGTTTTTGATGGAGCAGGCCAAAGCCTATCCGCAGATTGAACAGCAGCTGGCTTCGGTGCAGATTGACTGGGAATCGCTGTTAAAATCAGCAATGGATTTTGTAACTGCCGGTACAAAGGGAATTATCAGTGGCGGAATTGGTGCAGTGACAAGTATTGTATCGGGTGTGACGAATTTCTTTATTGGATTTATTTTTTCTATTTATGTTTTGTTTCAGAAAGAAACACTTGCAAGGCAGACGAAGAAAATTCTGTATGCATTTACAAAAGAAAAAACAGCCCAAAAAGTACTTCGTGTGGTACGGCTTGCCAATACGACATTTGCAAGCTTTTTGTCAGGACAGTGTCTGGAAGCGTGTATTCTTGGAACGATGTTCTGTGTAACCATGCTGGTTATCCGTCTCCCGTATGCGCTGTTAATCGGCATTGTTATTGCCATTACAGCGCTGATACCGATTGTAGGTGCTTTTATCGGTTGTGTTGTGGGAATTATACTGATAGGGCTGGTAAATCCGGTCAAGGCAGTGATATTTGTGATTATGTTTTTCGTTTTACAGCAGATTGAAGGAAATCTCATATATCCGCATGTAGTCGGCAGCTCAGTGGGACTGCCGGGAATGTGGGTATTAATGGCAGTAACAGTCGGCGGAAGTTTGTTTGGTATCGTGGGAATACTGACCTTTATTCCGATCTGTTCGGTGTGTTATGCACTGTTCCGGTTATTTGTCAACGAAAGGCTGAAAGAAAAGAGGGAAATATGACAATTATTATACAGTTGGTGTTACTGGTAATCGGGTTTGCCGCACTTGTAAAAGGGGCAGACTTTTTTGTGGAAGGCAGTTCGGCCGTTGCGGGGAAGTTGAAAGTTCCGGGTGTGGTCATCGGTCTTACAATTGTAGCAATGGGGACGAGTGCGCCGGAGCTGGCAGTCAGTGTATCGGCAGCAATAGCGGGTTCTAATGAAATCGCAATCAGTAACATTATCGGGTCAGATATTTTTAACCTGGTGCTGATATTTGCAATCTGCGCCGTGATTACACCGGTGACAGTGGATAGGGGCATTATGAAGCGGGATTTTCCGTTTTCAATTATTGTTTCCGTGATACTGGCAGTCATGATTGCAGATTATGTATTTACAGGGCAGAAGGTCTTTACTGCGGATGGTATACTGCTTTCAGGAACAATTGGCAGACTGGATGCGGTGATTTTGATTCTGCTGTTTATTGCGTATCTTGCCTTTACGGTTCTGATGGCGCTTAGAAATAAAGTGGAGGATGAAGAAATTGCGGAACTTCCGGCGTGGAAGTGCGCAGTGTACATTCTTGGTGGTGCAGCTGCGATTATTATCGGCGGACAGCTTGTTGTAAACAGTGCAAAAACCATTGCACTTGCCTGTCATATGACAGAAACGCTGGTGGGGCTTACGATTGTAGCCATGGGAACATCACTTCCTGAACTGGTCACATCTGTGGTTGCGGCAAAAAAAGGACAAAACGGTATGGCGGCAGGTAATATTATCGGTTCCAATATCTTTAATATTCTGCTGATTTTAGGCGTGTCAGCTTTTATTCATCCGATTCCGGTGATAACGGAGTCGTTGTATGACACGGTTATTTTAATCGGCCTGAGTATTATTATTTATATTTTTGCCGCAACAGGTGACAAAATAGAGCGGAAAGAGGGCATTGCCATGATTGGTGCGTATATTTTGTATATGATTTATGCAGTTTCGCGCGGTATGGGGTGGATATAAAGAAAAAAGTGTGTTATAATGCCTGTCTGAGGGAGTTGGGGAATACAAAGAATTCAGCACAGAATCAGACTGTGTTTGGATAAATGAAAAAAATAGGAGAAAGACTCATGGAAAAATTTTTTAAGGTCAAAGAGCATGGCTCGACAGTGAAAACAGAAGTGCTTGCCGGAATTACAACTTTCATGGCGATGGCGTATATTCTCATGGTTAATGCAAATATGTTTTCAGAACTTGGCGTTGTATCATATAATGCCATTTATATCGCAACAGCAATTTCAGCCGTTGTCGGTACATTTTTAATTGCATTCCTCGCAAATCTTCCTTTAGGATTGGCATCCGGTATGGGACTGAATGCATTTTTTGTGTACACAGTCTGCTTTACATTCGGATTATCTTATGCAAATGCACTGATTCTTGTATTGTTAGATGGTGTAGTATTTATCATCCTGACACTGACCGGTGTCCGTAAGATGTTATTTGATGCTATCCCACAGTGTGTCAGAATGGCAATTTCAGCCGGTATCGGTCTGTTTATTGCATTTTTGGGATTACAGGATGCGGGAATTATTGTTCCTTCAAGCTCTACCTGTGTCAACCTGACAAGCTTTAACCTGTTTAACGGGAATGCAACCTGGGCAGAAATTATGCCAAAGCTTGTTACAATTGCGGCGCTGATTATTATTGCCGTATTATCTTACAAAAAAGTAAAGGGTTCTGTTTTATGGGGAATTCTCGGCGGAACAGGTCTTTATTATATCCTTGGCTGCACCATTCCGGGATTTTACAAAGGATTTGCGGCAAATATGAACTTCAATCCGTTTACTGCATTCGGTGACTGGGGTTCACAGGCATTTTTAAAGGTATTTACAGACGGCTTCGATTTTTCAGGCTATCTGGCAACCCATTCTACAGCAGATTTAGTGATTCTGATGATTACAACAGCACTTGCTTTCTGCATGGTAGATATGTTTGATACACTTGGTACACTCTACGGTGCATGTTCAAGAGGAAATATGCTCACAGAAGAAGGCGAAGTACCGAACTTTGAAAAGGCGATGTTATCCGATGCGATTGCAACAGTAACAGGTGCTATCTGCGGTACTTCTACGGTTACAACCTTCGTAGAATCCTCTGCCGGTGTTGCAGAAGGTGCAAGAACAGGTCTTGCGGCATTTACAACAGGGGTGTTATTCTTCGTTGCAATGTTTTTAAGCCCGGTTGCAGTACTGATTCCGACTTGTGCGACATCAGCAGCACTGATTTATGTCGGCGTATTGATGATGGGTGGCGTTGCAGATATTGAATGGCATAAGCCGGAAGTAGCCGTACCGTCATTTATGACAATCGCGATGATGCCATTTGCCTATAATATCAGCTACGGTATTGCATTCGGTCTGATTACGTATGTATTTATCTGTATTTTTACAGGCAGAGTAAAGGAAATTAAGCCGTTCACATGGGTTGTCGGCGCGTTATTTGCGATTATGTTCTTTATGACACATTAATTGATGTGTCGTCCTGCTGGGCAGAAACACAAGCCTGCAGAAGATGATAAAAATATAAAAAAATTGCCAAAGGAGGCAGCCGTGTTGCAGATTGCAGCAGCTGTCTCCTTTTTGTATTGTAAGGAGGAAAAGCGATGGGCGTAAAAGAAATTTTAGTGTTTTTGATTTTATTTGGTGCCAATCTTTTACAGGCAATTACAGGCTTTGCGGGGACATTGATTTCCATGCCGCCGACTATGAAATTAATCGGTGTGGACGAGGCAAAGGCACTGCTGAATGCAATTGCACAGATTTCCAGTCTGATGATTGTAATTACCGGATTCCGGCATATTAACTGGAAGGAATTTTTTAAGATGTTTGTGCTGATGGCAGCCGGTATGGTTGTGGGAATGAAAATATTTGAAGTATTTCCGATGCAGCAGCTTCTGACATTTTACGGCATTATGATTATTGTGATTGCGCTGGATAAGCTGTTTGTGAAAAAACAGCTCAGACTTCCGGCTGTACTTATGTTGTTTGTCATCTTTGCCGCGGGTATTATTCACGGAATGTTTGTATCCGGCGGGGCATTGCTTGTCATTTATGCGGCAGGGGTGTTAAAAGATAAGGAGGAATTCAGGGCAACTATTGCGTTAATCTGGTTGACGATTGGCTGTTACATTACAGGAATCCAGTTTCAGGCGGGACATTTTAACAGCCATGTGTGGTTTTTGTTAATAGCAGGAATTATTCCTGTTTTTGCAGGTACATGGATTGGCACAAAGCTGGTAAAGAAGCTGCCACAGGAAATTTTTATGAAAATGACATACATTTTATTACTGCTGTCAGGAGTCATGGCGATTGTATAAATAAAGGAGGGCAGGATATGAGTGTAGTTTTAAAAGAAGCCATCCGGCAGGCGGGCTGTGCAGATATTAAGCTGGTCGCCGGAAAAAACGGTCTGACCAATGCGGTCGAATGGGTGCATATGGTAGATACAACAGAAATTGCCGATTTTTTGTCCGGTGGGGAAATTGCATTTACAACAGGAATCGGTGTCAGTGAAAAAATGTCTTTGCTTGCGCTGGTGGATCGGGTCTATAAAAATCATGCCAGTGCAATGGTAGTAAACATTGGACCTTATGTGGCTGAAATTCCGCAGGAGGTTATTGATTTTGGCAATGCACACGATTTTCCGGTTTTTGAAGTGCCGTGGAGTGTGCATATGGCAGATATGATGCGGATGATCTGTTTTACAATTACGCAGTCCCAGCAGCGCGCAATGCAGTTGTCGGCAGCATTCCGTTATGCTATATTTACGCCGAAGCAGGAAGAACTATACGTATCGGCACTCATGCAGAAAGGCTACTTCGCCGAGTGGAATTACGTGGTTGTGATGATGGACATCTGCGACCGGCTTGAAAATGAAAAGGAAGAAATATTTTATGCACCGATTTTAAAAGACCGTCTGGAGCGTTTTGCACAGAAAGCGGCGCGTGTGATGGAGCAGGAAAAACATGATGTTGTTGTATTTACGGAAAATGACAGAATTTTAATGGTATTTAGTGACATGAAGGAAGAAAAAGCAGCTGAATTTGCAGAGACTGTCAAAGAACAGATTGTATCGTTATTGAAAAACACGGAATCTATATTTGTTGGTGTTGGAAGTACCGCAGCGGGTTTCCGCCGTCTGTCAAAAAGCTATCAGATTGCAAGAAAAATTGTGGATTTGTCAAAAATGGAAAACGAGGAAGATACGACAAGAACGTATGCATCCATGGGTGTGAACCGCCTGTTGTTTAATATAGAAAATACAGACTGCTTTGAAGAATATTATCAGGATACCATCCGGCCGCTGGATGAATATGATGCGTTAAATAACAGTAATCTGGTGGAAGTACTGGACTGTTATATGAAGCACAACGGTAGTGTACAGGATACGGCAGAGGAGCTGTTTGTGCATCGGAACACAGTCAATTACAAAATCAAGAAAATCGAAGCCCTTTTAAATGTGGATATTACAAAGTTTTCAGTCCGCAATGAACTGGCACTGGGGCTGTTGGTCGCTAAATTAAGGAAGTTTTCAAAATAAATAAAGTAAATCCGGACTTTGTGCTAAGGCACAAAAAGGTTTAGGCTTTAAACTATTGTATTTGGCGGTAAAAAATGTAAAATAAAATCATCAGTTAGATAACAGAAATGACAAAGGCGTCAGAAACTCCAAATGGAGAATCTGGCGCCTTGTTGTTTTTTTCTGCATAACAGAAATTATTTTTTCAGGAGGACAAACAAATGGGAAATTTAACAGGAAAAGAAGTAGCACAGATGCACAAGGATTATGTAATGCAGTCATGGTCAAAATCAGGTGTAGATGCATTACCGGTTGAAAAGGCAAAGGGAATTTATTTCTGGGATTATGATGGAAAGAAATATGTAGATATGGCTTCCCTTTT
>OGWS01001767.1_pt1 | contig 15605 bp, 14 predicted proteins | sample 1576111 | NCBI WGS metagenome assembly OGWS01 (sample SAMEA3541534, study PRJEB24748) | human gut metagenome | biome: human gut; feature: human-associated habitat; material: faeces | place: China | collected 2012
GCACGATCTTAAAGCCCTTGTAAAGCAGACCCTTATCCCAGATCTGTTTAAGTGCCCACCACTCGGACTCAATAAAGTCATTATGATAGGTCACATATGGGTTTTCCATATCAGCCCAGAACCCTACCGTTCCGGAGAAATCTTCCCACATGCCCTTGTACTTCCATACGCTTTCCTTACATTTGTCTATAAACGGCTCCAGGCCATATTCTTCAATCTGATCTTTTCCATCCAGGCCCAGCGCTTTTTCTACTTCCAGTTCTACCGGCAGCCCATGGGTATCCCATCCTGCCTTACGCGGTACCTCGTATCCCTTCATCGTGCGGTATCTTGGAATCATATCCTTGATAACGCGAGTGAGTACATGGCCGATATGCGGCTTGCCGTTGGCTGTCGGCGGGCCGTCATAGAACATATAGATATCATTGCCATCACGCTCTTTCATGCTTTTTTCAAAGATGCCATTTTCTTCCCAGAATTTTTCAATTTCTTTTTCTCTGTCTACAAAATTCAAGTCCGTTGAAACTTTCTTGTACATTTTGAAACCTCCTTAATCATGTATCTTAATTAAAATTAAAAAAACTTCCGCCCTGAATAGGACGAAAGCCAAGCCTGCGTTTATAAACCACCTAAACATACTATCATATGTCTTTCCTGTAACGGGGAAATTCCGGCAGAACCTACTGGGGAAAACCGGGATCATTCCATGATGTTCCTTTCAGTGTCTGCAGCTCAGAAGTGATATTCAGATATATCTTACTCATACCGGTCTTTCACCATCTCCGGCTCGCTGAAATTTTCTTACATATCTTACTGTCTTCGTCATCGTTTTTTTCTTTATGCACGATATATTATAGTAAAAATTTCCTTGATTCGTCAAGCATTTTTTTATTTTTTCCGCCTCTGACCTTGCTGATCCTGCCTGCGCTTCTTTTGACCCTTGCTGCGCCTGCGTTTTCTCTTCAACTTTTTTTGGTACTGTACTAACCGGACTATGAACAACAGGATCAACAGCAGCAATATTATAATAAACACGTTGACCAGCATTTGTCTGAGGCTCTTCTTGCCGGACTTATCCGTCTCATTATCAGAGGCTTTCTCCTGCTTCTTAATATCCGGGCTATGCTCTTTTTTATATTTTCGCTTACTTTCGCTTTGGCCGAGCCCACAAAATTTCCTTCATAAGTGTAGGTTAAGACTGCCGTGTCTTTCTCTTTTTCATCAACCTTCATTTCCATGTCGAGATCCGATAATTCTACACCCTTGGGAACAACCACATATCCACAGTTCTCCCTGCTTTCATCCTCCAGAATCTCACTGATGTCTTCGCTTGTCTCCTGACCTTTTAGTTCGATCTTTTCGAAATTGTCAAAAGCATAGCACGATCTAAAAAAATTCCGGATACTTGAAAAGCTCCCGTCCAATAAGCGCCATATCTCTTGCGCTTGTATAGTGATTCTCATCGTGAAGACCATTGGCATTGACAAAATTAGAATTACTTCCTCCAAGCTCTTTACAGCGGACATTCATCTGCTCAATAAACCACTGGTAATCATTCTCTGCATTTTTTCCTACATTTTCCGCCACTGCATACGCAGCCTCACCGTAAGTTCCCGGACCCTGCGGCCACCCTTTTATATCGTTGGTCGCTATGGGCATATCGTAATACTTTTGCAGCTGCTGTGTCTGAAAAGCTGCAGCTCTTCTTTCGTTAAATCTGCCGGCGGCTGTTCCTCCGGCGTTATCTGCGGAGCAGCATTGGCTGTCATACTCATTCCCAGACAAAGTGCCACAATCAGCATCACTGATAATAAACGTTTCTTCACATTTTTATCCTCAATCACTCTCCCAAATTCATACCCTTATCATACCACATTTATATTATATTTGCGTTTACATTTTTTACTCACTCCCGCTCTCTTCTCCTGCATATAATGCAGGAAAATCCTTGTCCTTACCACCTTACCCATAAAAAATATAATACATAAATATTACAGGGTACCATAGACAGGTACAATCACCCATCTACAATACCCTGTAGTTGAAACGCTTATGTTTCTATTTTGCTTTTTTTATTCTTATCTTATGCCTATCTATATTTTCAGAAAAAAGAAAACATCAATTATACAACTGCTTTTCCATTACATTTACGTGTATCTTTTGTTTGACTGAAAAATTTTTGGAATATCTGACCGAATGGTCTTGATGTTTAGAACGATATAAAATCTACCAGAATTTTCAGATAGAACAAGTATAATATGTTCTTGCCGGAAAAGCAAGCGGAACTGCGATGTAAGATAGATCTGAAGTAAGATACTAAAGCGAAATCTAAGTAACGCAAAAAGTAAAGATCATAGATGGACGGGTGGCGTGCTTTCCGCGATATGGCGCAAAAAAACCGCCGCCAGCAGATTTCTCTGCCGACGGCGGGTCTTCATTTTAAATCGTTTCGCTTTCACTATCCATCTGTGCTGTATCGTCTGCATACAACTCAGCGATCTGATCCTCCAGATCCTTTTCTTGCTTTTTCATGTCATGATGTTTCCAGGCAAACACTACAATAACAAGAATCAACACAATCAGTGCCGGAAGATCCCACCAGCAAAAGCCTAATGTTGTATGTTCTAATATATATGACATATCTATTCCTCCTTCTTGTTATTATGCGTTTGTAGAACTTTCATTCCATTCATTTCGTTCTTCGAACTCTTTCTGCATAGCTTCCAGCTTCTCTTGTCTTTCCTCATCGAAATCTTTCTCACGTTTCTTCTGATTATGAGTATGAACAATCAGCATCACGATCATAATCACTCCTACCAGAAGCGCCGGCAGATCCCAGAAGTGTAAGCCTAAACTATTGTGTACAAAATATGAAAAATTATACAACATATTGATTACCTCCTTCTCAAAATAACTAGATTAAATCTGTATCTTTACTCTGCCGATTCCTGCTGTTCTCTTTTGAGCTTCTCTGTCTCAAGTTCTTCTGCAAGTTCAGCAATTCTCTCCTGCCGTTTCTTCATGCTTCTTGTATATGCTGCATATATGATCATAGCTGCTAACATCAGTAAGAAGTGTAATATACAGCACTTGTGATCATCAAGATCTCGTTTTGCTAACGGTACGTCTTCTTCCACTACCGGAACAACTTCAACGTCACCATCTTCCGTCAATGCAACTTCTGCTCCAACCGGTGTTTCGTCTGCAGCTGCCGCCGGCGCCGGTGTTACTGCTGTACCGTCTCCACCACCCGGTGTGGTTGGTGTGGTTGGTGTTGTCGGTGTTACTGGTGTTACCGGATTAGCCGTGTAAATGATAGTAATTACAACGTCTCTTGCCGGCATACCGTCTGCTCCTGTTCTTACGAATGTGTAGTTTGGTGTGTATCCAGCAATACTCGGTGATGTATAAATAAATGATTCACCTGCCAGATACTGTGCTCTTACGCTTGGAGCTGCTGTACCGCCTGCCGCGTATACATAGTTGATTGTTAAGTTGTAGATGCTTTCCACATTTGCCGGATCTGTTGTACTTGGATCTGTTGGATCTGTTTCAGTAGAATCTCCAACTGCACTGTTGATGATTCTATTTCCTGCATCAGCTCTTGTTACTACATATGAGCAGTTCAAAGTAACTGTCTTACCAGGAGCGATAGATCCAATTGTTGCTTCGTTACCGTTAAATGTCACACCTTCGTGTTCTTCAAATGTTACCGCTCCGGCTGCATTCTGAAGATTATCTGTTACCTTTACATTATGAAGTGTTACGTTACCTGTGTTCGCTACGTCAATCCTATAAGTAATGGTATTACCAACTCTGTAAACCGTGTTTGTAGATGTCATTCTCTTGTTGATACTCATACTTGGATCAGGATTCTCTACTGGCAGCTCTTCCTCCGGCTTTTTATCCTCAGGATCTGTACCTCCCGGTCCCTTTCCTTCTACGGTTACAATATTGGTTAAATCCTTACCGGCATCCACAATTTCCTGCGTCACTTTGTAAGTTGCCTTCACAATCACAGTCTCGCCGACTTCTAATGTGGCAATATAAGCTTTTCCATCTTTTATGTCGTATTTATTGCCATTTGCTATGATTTCTGCGCCGTCAAGTTTTTCTGTAACTACCACATCATGCAGTGTTACATTTCCTTCGTTCTTGACTGTAATGTCAAATTCTGCTACGTCGTCAACCTGGAACTCTTTGTTTTCGCCGGTTCCCTCATTCATTAATTTCTTTTCAGCGCTAAACCGTGCATCTCTCTCATCTACAGGTACGTCAACTTCTCTGGATTCCTCTGGATCTGTTACCTCAGGAGACGTTGCTGTTGCTACGTTAGTAATCTCGTTCTGATTATCAACATCAGCCTGCGCTACTTTATAGGTTACGAAAACTGTTACACTATCGTGAGCTATAAGCTCTTTGATGGTTGCCATATAACCATTCACTTCATACGCATCGTTTTCATCAATTGTTAAAGTTCCTTCTCCGCCTGTAAGTGTATCAAGGACAACAATATCTTTGACGCTGTAATTTCCATTATTGGTAACTTTAATTTCAAATTTCGCTTCGTCGTCTGCTACAAACTTTCCATCTTTACCAGTTCCGCTATTGGTAAGAGTCTTCTCTACTGTGTAAGACACACCTATAATTTCAAATGTTCCCGGTACGAATTTGAGCTCATAGTTACTTACCTTAAACGCTCCGTTATCCTTCAATGCTAATGTGCCCTGATTGATTGCATATGTGCCAACCTTTTCACCTTCAGCTCTAACAAGATTTCCAGCAAATGCAGCTTTTTCACCATTTACTCCATCTTTGGTGATCTCATAGTTTAATTCCGGATCTTCCTGACCGAACATCTTGCCGTTGTCAATTGCCTTTACCTCAATGACTGCCTTAGCAATAACCAGCTCTCCATCTTTTTTATTAACTTTGAACTGTTTTGTTACATCATTGTCAGCTGCATCCCTGACTACTGCGGTTCCTGTTACTTCTACGGCAGTTCTTCCTGCATTTGTTCTTGTTGCTTCTGCTGTAAGTCCACTGACTGTGTAGGTCTGACCATCCTTTACAAATGTAAGTGTCTCATTCGTAAATCCGCTAACCGTCTTCGCTGTTCCATCATAGGTATCTGTCAAGCTGTTTGCTTCTACTGTGATCTCATATGGAGTCTTACGGTCTGTAACTGTAAGTTTTCCTTCTTCCTTTGTGATCTCGTAGTTCGCTTCGTTTGTTCCTTCATTTAAAGTATAAGTAAAGAAGTTCTCGCTGTCTCCTACCAGTGTCTGGCTTCCCGTTACCGTGTATGTTGCTCCTTCTCCATCTGCAAATTTGTCTCCACCAACTGTCACTGTATTATTGGTAAGCGCTGTTCCGTCATACTCCTTCTCGTCATCTGCTGATGTAAGCGTTACGTTTCTCTTAGCAATATCCAAGCTTCCATTCTTTGTCTCAACTGCAAACTGCGCTGTTACATCGTTTCCTTTTGCATCTTTGACTACTGCGGTTCCTGTCACATTTACAGGATAGGTTCCTACATTTGTTCCAGTTGCCTCTGCTGTAAGCCCGCTGACTGTGTACTTCTGACCGTTTTCTTTAAACTCAAGTGTCTTAAATCCACTGACGCTCTTCGGAGTTCCGTCATACTTATCTGTCAGACTCTTAGCTTCTACTGTAATCTTATACTTCGCATCACGGTCTGTCACTGTAAGTGTTCCGTTGTGTGTTGTAATGTTATAGTTACCAGCCTTTGTTCCTTCATTTAATTCATAAGTAAAGGTGTTCTCACTGTTTCCTACCAATGTCCGGCTTCCGGTTACATTATAAGTTGCTCCCTGACCATCTACGAATCCTTCTCCACCAACTGTCACTGTATCATTGGTAAGTGCGGTTCCGTCATACTCTTTTGTAGCCGTTGCTGATGTAAGCGTTACCTCTCTCTTTGAGATTATGAGATCGGCAGTTCCTACTGTTACCGTAAACTGGGCAGTTACATTATTTCCAGCTGCGTCTTCGACTGCTGCGGTTCCTGTCACATTTACAGGATAGGTTCCTGCATCTGTTCCGGCTGTTCCTGCTGTAAGCCCTGTTACATAATAGGTAAGGCCATTTGATGCGGTTACTGCAATCTTGCCATTTGCTTCATTTACAAATCCGCTGACACTCTTTTGGGTTCCGTCATATTTCTGTGTATCACCATTCGGTGTTACGGTTACCGTATACTTTTGATCTGCATCACGGTCTGTAACGGTAAGGTTTCCTTTCACTGTCGTGATGTTATAGTTTTTAGCCTTTGTTCTGTCGTTTAATTCATAAGTGAATTCGTTCTCACTGCTTCCTACCAGTGTCTGGCTTCCGGTTACAGTGTAAGTTGCTCCTTCACCATTCACAAAACCATCTCCGGTTACTTCCACGTTACTATTGGTAAGTGCTTTTCCGTTATACTCTCTTGTAGCTGTTCCTGATGTGAGCGTTACGTTTCTCGGATTAATTGTTAATGATCCATCATTTACAATTACTTCTATATTAGAATAATTATCAGCTGTAACATTAAAGCTATTCTCGGTTAAGCCCATCGGATATGTCCCGGCATCTTTTTCTGTTACCTGATCTTCTACGTTGTTCTTCAAAGAAACATGAATGCTATTTGGATCTATACCTTCTGGATATTCTATCGTATATCCTTTAACTGTCTTGTTTGTTCCATCATATGTTTCGTTCTTGGTATGTCCGTTAATTGTAATTGTTACTTCCTCTGTATTCGGAATAATCTCAAGCCAGCCGTCTTCTACAACGAAGTTAACCAGATCATAACCAGCCGGCAGTGCAAAATCTGTTCCCTTTAATTCCATTGGATACTTTCCAACGTCTGTTCCGGATGCTTTCGCTTCTTTTCCAGCTATTAACTGTATACTATCTGTCGGAACTCCATTTGGATTGCCTGTTATCGTATACCCTGTAGTTTCCTGTTCATTTCCATTATAACTCTTAGTTTCCTGATTTCCTTTAATATAAACTGTTGCGGTCTTTTGAACATTATACCAGCCATCCAGATGCCATGCATTTGTTCCACTAGGCGCTTCATCAGAATAATCTGCTGCTCCATTGGAAGTTTTTAGTCCTGCCTGACCACCATCAAAAGATCCGCTCCACTGCATCTGACTCAGATCCAAGGCAAGGTTGGCATGCCCCGAGAAACGCTTTAACCCGCCATTATTAATTGCATCCATTACCTTATTTTGAAATTCAGAATGAAAGGTATTATTCTCAAAACCTGTTGCCGAAGGAATTCCCTCTACGTCAACATAACCGATTGTGTACCATCCATCCCCATTCAGATTCCAGCCAGTCGGCACCCTTGTCGGATCCATCTTCATATATACATATACTCTCTCGGTTCCTTCCGGCTGTGGGTCGGTCTCTGAATCAATTACTTCAACTGTAAAAGTCTCTGTTTTATAATCATGCTCATGTCCCCTGAGACCTCCCCATATCAAACGCCCACTGTCACTCTGACAATACGTATGAGTAATCGTAACTGTTCCTGCGCTCTTCCCTGTAACCGTTCTAGTGTTTCCGGAACCGGACAGAGTTGCAATACTAGTATCACTAGATTTCCACTCATGTCTATAATCACAGTCTTTTTTGTTATCTGTCCCGGTAAGTTCTATCCCTTCTCCAACTACAACCCTATAGCCTGCTGTCGCTTTAACCGCACGAGCCATTGGCGCTTTCAATAACTCCGTCTCATCTTCCGGTGTCTCTTCTTCCAGCACGCCATCTTCCGGTGTCTCTTCTTCCACCTCAGCTTCGGCTTCTTCCTTCGGAACTTCCTTATACATAATCGTGAGTTCTTTATTCTCCTTGATTACCATTTTATAGGAAGTAACATTTCCGCTTACATTTGTCGGAGCGATTTCAGCACCATTCTGATCTTTCACGCTGTCAACTAAATAGTTTCCTTTGATTTCTATCTCAAAATAGAGAGTAGTTCCTTCTGGTACCTCTTCCACATACTTTCCATTTGTGTATGTAACGTCCTTCTTGTCGGAACCTTCTGTCCATACACGAAGTGTGCCGCCTTCTACTGCCGGTCTGTGGAATACTGCCTGGTAGACATTCTCTTTATTCTCAGACGGAACAACATCCACCTTCTGACCAAGAGATACCTCTCCTGCTTTCTCTTTCGGTGTCTCCGGCGCTGCTTCTTCTGAAGCCTCTTCCTTCTTCGGAATCACAATCTCCTGCTTCTCTTCCACAGGTTCTTGTTGCAGCTGTTCATCCTCTCCACCTGCTTCATCCTCTCCCCCTGCTTCATCTGCGACAGCCTGTGCACTTTCCTGTGTTACTTGAGTCTCTTCTCCGTCGGTTGCCGCAAGGAAACCGTCAGCATGTGCCAGGCATGTTCCTGATACCATTGCTACTGCAAGTATTAAAGCCAGCCATCGCTTCACATTCTTTTTCATGTTTGCCCTCTCCTTTCATAGACTTTCGTCAAATTTCTTTTTCTGACTACTATTCAATTCTATTTCATTGTTTATTAACCAAGAAAGATGCCCTATAAAAAGGCATAGCAATCCTTCTCATATAATATAAGTGTGCCTGACGCACAAAAAAGGTTCACTTTTTTTACAATTTTTTTAAAAAATAGTATATATGACCTGCACGTATAACTATTCTTTGAAAAAACAGTGTTTTTCTTTGTTTCATATGTTATAATTAAGAATAGTTTATTGCATACATGAGGAGGAAACTGATCATGAAAAAATTTGATATCTTTAAAACAATACAGTTAATTATTTTTGTTTTGCTGACAGGTATTGCCCTGTACATCATATTTACAGATCACGAGCTTTACCGGCTCATTGCCTCAAATCCGCATATCCGGGTGCTGTGTATCTTATTATGGGCAGCGTGCGGCATCTCTTTCCTCTTTATTTTCCTTGACTTTACTTTATATTCTACGCTCAAGAAAGATTACAAGGAACTGGACTATGCGGTATCCTCCGACCCGGTTGCAGGAATCGCCAACCGCTTCAGCTGTGATGCTGTGATTGAGAAATATCTGGACAAACCGCTTCCTTCAGACCTCGGAAGCGTTATGTTTGAACTGTCCAACATTTATGATATTAATAAAACATACGGACATCTTGAAGGAAATAACCTGATTCGCGAATTTTCAGGTATTCTTCAGCGCGCTTCTACAGGCTATGCTTTCGTAGGGCGCAATGGAGGAAATAAATTTCTTGCTATTATAGAGAAATGTGATCAGGAGAAACTTAATGATTTCTTAAAACGTGTAGACGATCGTTTGGAAATACATAATCAGAATGCAGAACAGCCTCCGATTTTCATCAAATACGGGATTGCATTTAACGAAGGCCCTGATATTAACTCTGTAACTCAATTGATCGCTCTCTCTAACGAACGTATTTCTTAAAAAGGGGAGAATTGTGCCATGGAAACTCTCGATTATAAGCATATCGCCAATCTGGTATCCCGCGCCCAGTCTGGTGACAGCAACGCTTTCGCAGAATTGTACGCCGCCACCTATCAGAGACAGTATCTTTACGCCTACCGCTATCTGAAAGACGAATTTCTGGCTCAGGACGCACTTCAGGAAACCTATATTCTGGCGCTCAAAAACTTAATAAAGCTAAAAGATCCCACTCTGGTCGTCTCATGGCTGAACCAGATTAATTTCCGTGTGTGCTACAACCTTCACAAAAAGCAGCAGCGTTATAATCATGAGATGAATATAGATGAGAATGTACTTCTGAACGTGGATGCAGATACGGAAGGTACTGAATTTGGCTCTTCGACAGAAGACGCCGTAATTAAGATAGCTTCTAACGAATATCTGATGAACCAGATTCTGAAGCTTCCTTTTACAGAATCCCAGGTCATTATCATGAAATACTATCAGGACTTGAAACTCAATGAAATTGCACAGCTTATGGACATCAGCCGAAGTTCTGTGAAGCGGTATCTTGCTTCCGGGCGTGAACATCTGGCAAAAGTTTTACAGCAGGATTAGGAGGTGCATTTTACTATGACTTTTTTTAAAAAATCAAAAGAACCAAAACCGGAGCTTGACCTTGATCAGGCATGTAAGATTCTTGAACAGGTATTTAAAACCAATAATATAGAACCGAACTCCATTCCTCTGGAAGTATTAACCGCTTACAGCAATTACCGGAAGGAACGTTTTTCCCTGCAAAGACTGATCCTTGTGATCATCCTTGTATTATTTCTCATGCTTCCCTTCCTGTTCATTCCGTCAAACTTTGATATTGCGCTTAACGGAGAGGATTCTGTGACGAATCCAACCTACACCCTGAGGGTAACCTCTCCGATGTTGGTGGAACGTGTGAATGCTTCGATTGACGGACACAATGTTCCTGTATATGAGACAGATTCCCGTATTTACTCTATCGAACCTATAATGAATGGACGAATGGAAGTCACTGTAACTTTGATGAACCGTCAGCAGTCTACAAGGTACGTGGATGTAAAGAATGTAGACTTAGAAGCGCCGGTTGTTGTTTCCAATGACATAGATGAAGAAAATATTTATCTATATGTATCTGACGCAGGAACCGGAGTTGATTACGAACATGTTGCGGGCATTGATGCAAACGGTCGAGTCGTGAAACCATTATCCTATGATGAGGAAAGTGGCTGCATCGTATTTTCATACCCGGAAAACTCGTTGAACGTTTATATTTCAGACTTTGCAGAAAACAAGCTGCAGCTTGTTCTTAGTTTAAAATAAGAAGTAATAATAAAATGATAAAGGAGGCTGTAAAAATGTATAAAAACACGCGCATTTGCTGTGCATTGTTTATGTTATTCTTTGCAGTCTCTTTTTTGTCCGGCTGTAAGAGTGAAGCAGGCGGGAAAAATCATAGTGATGAACAGCGCGTAACAGCTACGGAATATCTTGTTCCTTCTGCTTCCGGCACCGTAGCTTATGAGGGAAACGGCATTATCATAGATGCGTCCAACACTTCTGAGGGGTACGTAATGGTGAAATACACCGGCTCTGCCGACAAGGTAAAGCTGCAGATTACTGTGCCGGATTCTACCGTGTACAGCTACAATTTAAGGCCCGGAGATTTTGAGACATTTCCCCTTTCTGCCGGAGACGGAAACTATCAGATCGCAGTACTGGAACATGCCTGTGACGACCTGTACGCCATTGCATTTTCACAAGATATCGAAGTGACGATAAGCGATGAATTCAAACCTTTTCTATATCCGAATCAATATGTCTGGTATACTCCGGACAGCGAAGCGGTTGCCTTTGGCGCGGAGATTTCTGACAAATCTTCCAATGACTTAGACTATGTAGAACAGGTATATCGTTATGTCATCGAAAATATTACATACGATGATGCGCTTGCAGCTAATGTGCAGGCAGACTATCTCCCTGTCATTGACAATACACTGAAAGAGGGAAAGGGAATCTGCTTTGATTATGCTTCCCTCATGGCCGCCATGTTCCGTTCCCAGAATATCCCTACCAAGCTGGTGGTCGGATATTCCGGTGATGCTTATCATGCGTGGATCAGTGTATATCTCAAGGAAACCGGTTGGGTGAACGATATCATCAAATTTGATGGCAAGAGCTGGGCTTTGATGGATCCCACACTTGCTGCGAACAACAGTAACTCGTCTGTCAAAGAGTATATCGGCGACGGAAGCAACTATACAGTAAAATATTCTTACTAACAGGAGGACAATTATGAGACCTTTTTCCAATATGGAATTATCTTCTTTCTGCGGACAGATGGCTCTGATCCTGAAATCAGGCATTTCTTCCACGGAAGGGCTTACGATTATGCTGGAGGACGCGGCTCCCGGAGATGAAAGAACGGTACTGGAGGATTTAAGCTCCAATATGCAGGAAACCGGCAGTCTCTTCCTTGCTTTGGAGCACGCCGGAATGTTTCCGTCTTATATGCTTCACATGGTGGAGATCGGCGAAGAGACCGGAACTCTGGACGAAGTCATGGAGTCTCTGCAAAATCATTATGAGCGTGAAGAAGCCATTAGCAGAAGTATCCGCAATTCCATCACATATCCTATGATCATGACCGGAATGATGACGGTTGTCGTTATCGTTCTGCTTGTAAAGGTTATGCCGATCTTCAATCAGGTATTTATCCAGTTGGGAACGGAAATGACTGGTTTTTCACGGGTGCTGATGAATGTCGGAACAACGATCAGCCGCTATTCCGTTGTATTTGTAGTGATCCTTCTGCTGATCGCAGCCTTTGCTCTTTATGGCACCCGCACTGCTTCCGGCAGAAATATACTTCGCGCACTTGGCGGTAAATTCCGCTTTACAAGAACGATTCGTGATGAATTATCTACCTGCCGTTTTGCAAGCGGCATGGCGCTGGCGCTTCGAAGCGGGCTGAATCCGGAACGGAGCATGGAGCTTGTTGCTTCTCTAAATGATGATCCTTTGTTTCAGAAGAAGCTTGAATTATGCGAAAAGGAGCTGTCGGAAGGAAAGGATCTGACAGATGCTTTCCTAACGGCAGGTATTTTCGGCGGTGTGTATGCGCGCATGGCCTCCATCGGCTCTAAAGTCGGTTCTATGGATCAGGTCATGGAGCAGATCGCAGAGCTTTACCAGGAGGACATTGATACAAGAATGAATAATCTTCTGGCGGTTCTGGAACCAACACTGGTCGTTATGTTGTCATTGATCGTCGGCGTAATTCTTCTTTCGGTTATGTTGCCGCTTATGGGAATTATGTCCAATATTTAAAAGAAAGGATTTGAGGATATGAATCGTTTTGGATATGGAAGACAATCGCATCGGACGTCAAGGTTTGTCCTCTCCGTCTGCGTATTTCTGTTCATTTTCTTCCTGTTTATTCAAGGGATCTCTTCTCTTTCAACAGGCACGAAGAAGCGGCAGAAGGAAAGTCTTGAGAATGCACTCATGCGGAATATTACTTATTGCTATTCCGTGGAAGGTAAGTATCCAGAGAGCCTTGATTATCTGAAAGAGCATTATGGGCTGACTTATAACGAAGATCTCTTCTTTGTGGATTATCGCGTATCCGGCTCCAACATCCTTCCGGATGTTACGATCATAGAAAGGAAGGCGAAATAATGAAATTTCGAACAAAGCAAAAGCATATGATTGATTTTATCTTTCCGATCTCTTTGTTTTTCATATTTGCTCTCTGTGCTTTGACGGTGCTTCTTTTCGCAGCGCGGATATACCGTTCCACCACAGAAAATTCTTCCTTGAATTACAGTGCAAGAAGCGGATTATCTTACATCAGTGAGAAAATCCATCAAAATGATGCAGACGGGAATATTCGTGTCGGAGAGCTTTACGGGGAAACTGCCCTGATCATGGAGCAGACGTACAAAGATTCCGTATATTATACTTATATTTATTCTTACGAAGGAGCTTTACGTGAGCTTTATATAAAGGCAGACGGATCAGCAGATCTTTCCGCCGGAACAAGGATTCTGGATGTGGAGGATTTCTCTATAGAGCAGATAGACGACCATCTGTTTAAATTTTCCTGCACCACAGAGGGCGGACAGACAGATTCTATTCTTGTTGCCACAAAAAGCAGTTAATAGAAAGGAAATAGTTTCTTATGATGCAAAAAAATAGACCGCGGTCTTCCAGCTTATTTTTAATGGAACTAATACTTGCAATTTTATTTTTCTCAATTGCAAGCACTGTCTGCGTGCAGGTTTTTGTACAGTCACACCTGCTAAGCCGCAAATCCAGTGCTTTGAATCATGCCGTGACTCTATGTACAAGTGAGGCGGAAACCATCAGCGCTTCAGCGCTTCAGACAGAAGAGGGCGAAACAATTACATATTATGACGCAGATTTTTCTGTCTGCGATGAAAAGGACAGCGCCTATATTCTTACGGTTGATACAAAGAACGAAGACTCCTTTCTGAATACTCACATTGCAATGACAGATACCGCAGGCGAGCTCATTTATGAGCTGAACACTACACACTACATACCAAGGAGGATCAGCAATGAAGAAAGATAAACCACAATCTTCTTTTGTAAATATCGGCTCCTCTTCCCTGCTGATCATATTTCTTATCCTGAGTCTTGTTACCTTTGCCGTACTGTCTTTGTCCGGTGCAAAAAGCGACTATACATTCAGCGAAAAGCTTGCTTCCCATAAGACAGAGTATTACAAGGCTTCCAACAAGGCAGAGAAGATTCTTAAAGAAATTGATGAAACCCTTGCTGCATGTGCCGGAACCGATTCTGCTTCCTATTTTGCGGCTGTAGAACAGGCTTTGAACGAAAAAGAGATCAAAGGAATCTCTCTTAGCTTTGAATCCGGCTGTATTTCTTATGCTGTTCCGATGTCCGATGATCAGGAATTGCATGTGAAATTAGAGGTCACAGACCCTGCACAGTCGGACACTTACTATATCATAAAAGCATGGCAGGTTGTTTCCGCGGCAGCATGGGACGGCGACCAGTCTATCAAACTTATACCAATGGGGGAATAGAAGATGTATTTAAAGGAAATTTTAGAACAGGCAATTGAACAGGAGGCTTCTGACGTATTTCTCGTTGCCGGACTTCCGGTCTCCTTCCGAAAACAAGGAGTCATTACCCGTTTAAACGATACAAAATTACTTCCAAACGACACAGAAGCACTATTGACAGAGATTTATTCTCAGGCAGGTAACCGCGATCTGGCGCCGCTGCATCAGATAGGCGATGATGATTTCTCATTTGCCATTCCGGGGCTCTCCAGATTCCGTGTCAGCGCCTATAAGCAAAGAGGTGCTTTATCAGCAGTGATCCGAATCATTACCTTCCATCTGCCGGACACGAAAGAGCTTGGTATTCCTGAACATGTCATTCATCTGGGCGACAGCGGAAAAGGTATGGTTCTTGTAACCGGCTCTGCCGGAAGCGGAAAATCTACTACCCTTGCCTGTATTATTGATGAAATTAACAAAACCCAGCAAAAACATATTATTACGCTGGAAGATCCTCTGGAATTCCTGCATCGCCATGACCAAAGCATTGTAAGCCAGCGTGAAATTAATGTCGATACACAGAATTACGTAACCGCACTTCGCGCTGCCCTCCGCCAGAGTCCGGATGTCATCCTTCTCGGGGAAATGCGCGACTACGAGACCATTAATGTAGCAATGACCGCAGCAGAGACCGGACACCTTCTTTTGTCCACTCTGCACACCATCGGAGCTGCCAACACGATCGACCGAATCATCGATGTCTTTCCGGCTAATCAGCAGCGTCAGATTGCCGTCCAGCTTTCGATGGTATTGAACGCAGTTGTTTCCCAGCAGCTCGTACCGACCGTAGACGGAAAAGTGGTACCCGCTCTCGAAATCATGACCGTAACTCCTGCCATCCGCAATATGATCCGCGACGGCAAAGTTCATCAGATCGACGGTCTGATCTATTCTTCCACAAAAGAAGATATGATTTCCATGGACAGCAGCCTTTTGAAGCTGTTCAAAGACGGCAGAATCACCAAAGATACCGCATTAAAATACGCAACAAATCCAGAAATGCTGATCCGGAAACTTTAATTGGGGACGGGGGTTTTTCA
>OGWS01001770.1_pt1 | contig 15575 bp, 11 predicted proteins | sample 1576111 | NCBI WGS metagenome assembly OGWS01 (sample SAMEA3541534, study PRJEB24748) | human gut metagenome | biome: human gut; feature: human-associated habitat; material: faeces | place: China | collected 2012
ATGGCGGTACGCCTGTTGGAACTGGGGTTGGGGTATCTGACTCTGGACCGGGAAGCATCGACGCTTTCGACCGGAGAGCGGCAGCGGGTACAGCTGGCACGGTCGGTGCGTAACCGTACAACCGGAGTCCTCTATGTGCTGGACGAGCCGTCTATTGGTCTGCATCCGTCTAATATCGAAGGACTGCGTGGTGTGATGCGCGATCTGATCGAAGATGGAAATTCGATTGTTCTGGTTGATCACGATACCCAGATCTTAAAAGATGCGGACTGGCTCATTGAGATGGGACCGGAAGCCGGAGAGAAGGGCGGAAACGTTATTTCCCAGGGAACGATCACGGATGTGGCGGCAGACCCTAATTCCAGGATCGGCGGCTTTTTGTCTGGTGCCAGATCGATGCTGGTGCGAGAAAAAGCAGAATTGGAAAGTATGTTTGAACTGGGAAGTATAGAGATGACGACAGACCAGATCCACACGGTAAAGCCACTGACCGTGAAGATTCCGAAAGGGCGGCTGACGGCAGTAACCGGTGTGTCCGGTTCTGGAAAAACGACGTTGATCCTGGAAAGTCTGATCCCGGGTCTGCAGGCGCAGGTGCGTGGAGAGGCACTTCCGACGCATGTAAAAGCCGTGTCGGCTCCGGGCATCAGCCAGGTGAAGCTGATCGATGCGACCCCGATCGGTATCAACATTCGTTCTACCGTGGCAACCTATGCTGGAATCCACGATGAACTGCGCAAGATTTATGCGAAAACGCTGGATGCAAAGAAAGGAACATACAAGGCAGGGGACTTTTCCTACAATACAGGAAAGCTGCGCTGCCCGACCTGCGATGGAACCGGTTCGATCAGCCTGGATATCCAGTTTCTGCCGGATGTGGAGGTTGTCTGCCCGGACTGCGGCGGCTCCCGCTACAGCAAGGAAGCTTCCCTGGTGCATCGTGTCCGGGAAGATGGTACATCCAGCACGCTGCCGGAGCTCATGAGCATGAGCGTGGACAAGGCACTTCCTGTATGCGATGACTTAAAGCTGGTGTCCAGACGGCTGCAGACTCTTTCGGATCTTGGACTTGGCTACCTGACCCTTGGCGAGGCAACCCCGAGTCTTTCCGGCGGTGAGGCACAGCGTTTAAAACTGGCGAGTGAGATGGGGAAAGGCCAGTCAGACACGGTCTTTGTCTTCGATGAGCCGACCATCGGCCTGCATCCGCTGGATGTACAGACGCTTCTTGTGGTATTTCAGCGTCTGATTGACAGCGGTGCGACCGTCATTGTCATAGAACATGACCTGGATCTGATCCGTAATGCCGACTATGTCGTCGATATGGGACCAGGCGGCGGAGAAGAAGGCGGTCAGATCGTGGTGTGCGGCACACCGGAGAAAGTGAAGGCGTGTGCGGAAAGTGTAACGGGAAAATATTTGTAGTAAGTAGGGAGTTTCCGGACTGAAAATCCCGTATGATACAGTCGTGGGAGCAGCTTACTTTTTCGTTCAAAAGAAAATCCCACGCAACCGCCGCCAGCCCTGTAACACCAAGTGCGAGCGCATCATCATCGGTATTGAATTTTGCGTGATGCTGCGCATAATTGGTCCCTTTGATTTCTTCATCTTCCAGAATCAGCTGGGCACCGGATTTTGGACAGTCTTCGCTGAAAATCAGCTCTTCGCAGGGCTGGAAGAGCAGGCGTACATTTCCGGGAATCTGATCTTTGAGCTGGAACAAAAGCTTTGCGGCACCAAGCAGCATGGCGATGTGGGCATCGTGCCCGCAGGCATGCATGACATTTGGATTTTTCGAAGCATAGGAGACTCCGGTTTCTTCACAGACAGGGAGCGCATCGATATCGGCACGCAGGAGAATACAGCGGCCGATGCTGCCAGGATGTAAGTCGGCGATGACGCCCGTGTCTGGAGCCATGGGAATGCCGATCCGTTCACGCTGCTCCATAACAGCGGCTACGGTGGTGCAGCTTCCGGCCTCTGCGATATATTTTTCTTTCCGGGCCATAAAACTTACGGCCCTTCCAATCGATTCTTCGGAAACGGAGATGAGATCATCTGCATAATCTTTCAGCATTTGGTAGCTGAGTGCCCCGACCCCGCCGATGAGGGCATCACAGACCGAGCTTTCACAGGGATAATCTTTATAAAATACCCCGTCTTCATAGGATTTGATCATGGCAGGACAGGCTTCTGTCTGCACTCCGATGATCCAGATATCCGGTTTGATCGTTTTTGCGACGACCGCGATTCCGGTGATGAGGGCACCGCCCCCGATCGGCACGACCATGGTGTCGATGTCCGGATTTTGTTTCAGGATTTCGATGCCGATGGTTCCCTGACCGCCGTAAATCTTCGGATCATCGTAGTAGGCATCAATGTAGGTCATGCCGTGGACGTTGATGTAGTCCATGCCGAGGGCATGGGCTTCGTCATAATTGTTCCCCATGAGAAGCACCTCTGCACCGAAGTAACGGATCTTGTCCAGCTTGCTTTCCGGCGTTGTCCTGGGAACAATGATCTTTGCGTTTGGAATCCCAAGAAGCGATGCGGCATAGCTGACGGAGCTTCCGTGGTTCCCGGAAGAGATGGTCGCAATACCGCGGGACAATTCCTCCGGTGTCAGGGTCAGAAGCTTATTATAAAGTAATGATCTGTTTAAGTCCAGAATAACAAAACAGGCATAAGACCTCACCCCTCTGCCCGCTGGCAACCCTGACGGAGTGAAGTCCTATGCCTGTAACCCGGCACCCGGGGGTGCTGGAAGCATTCTGTATGAAAGTTAATATTTTTATAGCATGAATGGGCTGACTTGTCAATTGCGTGTGTTACTGTTCACATAAGTGAGCCTCGGGAATACTTGCATTTCACTGTTATTGGCAGTATAATACATTTGCTGCGCCGGTTCTGGGAGGAATGCGCATTTCGCGTATCGCCAGTGTCTAGGCTCACCTTTTCGAATATCCCGTAGAACACTCGGCGGCCGGAGCAGACTTGAAAAGATAATATGGTGGAATAAGCAGGGGCGTATAAGCTGCCAATCGGCAGCTTATACGCCCCATTAGAATTACAACAGCTTTTTTATGCTCTCCACCAGATAAAAAATCCATGCCAGCACAGTCTATCACCCCGACTTTCTGATACTATAGTATATGCGAAAAACAGGTAAAAAAACGCGATACCTTGTGCGTGACAGAATGCAACGGGACTGCTATAATTAAGAAAAACGCGTTACAGATCGCGGGTATTTCCAGACCCATGAAAAGTCTGGCAAATCAGAATGCAGGAAAGGACGGTGAGGAGTATGAAGCCGAAGGTCAGCATTGGAATACAGGATTTTGCTGTGCTGCGGGAACAGAATTGTTTTCTGGTAGATAAGACCGGGTTTATCAAATCCTGGTGGGAGTCGAACGATGTGGTAACGCTGATCACACGTCCGAGGCGTTTTGGAAAAACCCTGAATATGAGCATGCTGAATTGTTTCTTTTCGCTGCAGTATCAAAACCGGGGCGACTTGTTTGAGGGACTTTCTGTCTGGAAAGATCCGGCTTATCAGAAAATCCAGGGAAGTTATCCGGTTATTTATCTGAGCTTTGCAGATGTTAAACAGAATTGCTATGCGGACACTGTGCAGAAAATCCGCCATATCATAGGAGATACTTACCGGCAGCACCGCTACCTTCTGGAACAGAATTGCTTTACGGAAATGGAGAAACAGCAGTTTACCAAAATCATGAACTGCGACATGGATGAGGTGACAGCACAGGACGCTTTAAAAAATCTAACGTATTATCTGCATCATTACTGGAAAAAACGTGTGATCATTTTGCTGGATGAATATGATACACCCATGCAGGAAGCGTATGTTTATGGATACTGGGATGCATTTACCGGGTTTATCCGTGGTTTGTTCAATTCAGCATTTAAAACGAATCCGTATCTGGAACGTGCTGTTATGAGCGGAATCACCAGAGTATCCAAGGAATCCGTATTTTCCGATCTGAATAATCTGAAGGTTGTCACCATTACTTCAGACGAATATGCAGACTGCTTTGGTTTCACGGAAACAGAAGTATTTGATGCACTGGATCTGGCCGGTCTTGCAGATAAAAAAGAAGAAGTGAAACAATGGTACGATGGGTTCACGTTTGGAAGCAGGAAGGATATTTATAATCCATGGTCGATCACCAATTATCTGGACACGGCAAAGCTTCAGCCGTTCTGGGCATCTACCAGTTCGAATGATCTGGTCAGCAAACTGATCCAGACTGGTTCTGCGGAAATCAAGGAAAAAATGGAAGAGCTTTTGCAAGGCGGTCAGATTACCGTTACATTTGATGAGCAGATCGTGTTTGACCAGCTTGGGAAAAATGAAAGTGCGATCTGGAGTCTGATGCTGGCCAGCGGCTATTTAAAAGCAGAGAATGTGGAATACCGTGGATTGCTGCGAGAACCATGGTATCATCTGAGTATTACAAATCTTGAGACATCCAGCATGTTTTCCAATATGTTCAAGGGCTGGTTCGGAGTTACACAGACCAGTTATAACCGGTTTGTGAAAGCATTGCTTCAGGGCGATCTGGATGCCATGAATTATTATATGAATGAAGTGGCGCTTGCGACATTCAGCTATTTCGATACTGGAAAAGATTCAGACAGTGAGCCGGAGCGATTTTACCATGGATTTGTTCTGGGACTCCTTGCAGATCAGGCAGAGCGTTATGATATCCGCTCGAACCGGGAAAGTGGGTTTGGACGTTACGATGTGATGATGATTCCAAAAGAAAAGCAGCGAATGGATGGACCGGCTGTGATTCTGGAATTTAAAGTCCACAATCCGCGAAAGGAAGCATCCCTGGAAGAAACGGTGCAGGCAGCATTGCAGCAGATCGAAGAAAAACAGTATGATGCAGAATTATTGGCGCAGGGAATCCGAAAAGAACAGATCCGGCATTATGGATTTGCGTTTGAAGGGAAACAGGTACTGATTGGATGATGGTCAGTACCTGTTTTTGCGGTGGTGCATCTGAATATAGCGGAAAGACATAGGAATAAAAATATAGGGTATTGGAGAGAAAGATGATTACAGATTTGACGAAAGAACATCCGGACCGGACTTTGTGGCGCTTTTTGCTGCCAATGATGTTCAGCGTGATGTTTCAGCAATTTTATAATATTGCGGATAGTATGATCGCGGGAAGGTTCGCCGGGGAAGCTGCTCTGGCGGCAGTTGGGGCATCGTATCCGATTACGGTAATCTATATGGCATTTGCGGTAGGAATGAATTTAGGCGCATCGGTTGTGATCTCGAGGTTATTCGGCGCTGGAGATAAGGCGGGGCTGAAGCGGGCTGTGTCTACAGCGTTTCTTTCGGTTTTGATCCTGGGAGTGACACTGAGTGTGTTTGGATATTTTGGCAGCAGCGCTATGATGCGGTGGATTCACACACCGCAGGATATTATGGCTGATGGCGTTCTGTATCTGAAAATCTATGTGTATGGACTGGTTTTTCTTCTGTTTTATAATGTGTGTACCGGGATTTTTACAGCGCTTGGAGATTCCAGAACACCGTTGTATTTTCTGATGGGATCCTCTGTTGGGAATATTTTTCTGGATTATTTGTTTGTAGCCCGGTTTGGCTGGGGTGTTTCCGGTGTAGCCTGGGCTACGTTTCTGGCCCAGGGTGTATCTGCCGTGCTGGCTTTTGTAACGTTGTGGCAGCGGCTTCTGGAATTTACAAAAGAAGAAGGACGGCAGCCACTGTTTGACAGAATTCTGTTCTGGCAGATCATTGTCATTGCCGTGCCCAGCATTCTGCAGCAGAGCGTTTTGAGCGTTGGAAATTTGTTTGTACAGGAAATTGTCAATGGGTATGGATCCTCTGTAGTGGCGGGATATTCTGGCGCGATCAAGTTAAATACGTTTGCGATTAACACCTTTATGACGCTTGGATCCTGCCGTTCCAGCTACACCGCCCAGAATCTGGGTGCCGGAAAACCAGCCCGGATTCCACTTGGCTTCCGGACAGGAGTGAAACTTTCAGAACTTGCGGCGCTTCCGTTTGTCGTGTTGTATTTTGTGTTTAGCCGCAGGATGATGGGGCTGTTTTTGACGGCAGAAAGCGAAGCGGCGATCCGCGTCGGAATGGCATTTTTGAGAATTGTCTCGCCGTTTTATTTTATGATTTCAATCAAGCTGATGACAGACGGAATCATCCGCGGATCCGGTGCCATGGCATATTTCGTGGCAGCCACCGTGCCGGATTTGATCCTGCGTATTGGATTTGCACTGCTTCTGACTCCGAAATTTGGAAGCACCGGAATTTGGATGGCATGGCCGTTTGGATGGTTTGCTGCAACGGCACTGACGATTTTGTTTTATCAGAGGGTTATAAAGGAACATATTGCAGATTAAGGAAACAGGTACTGATCGGGGAGAATCAGTACCTGTTTCTTTGTCAGATGTTTAAGTTTTCCATCATCTTATAGAAGCGCCAGAGTGTAGAGCGACTGATACCGAGCTTTTGCGCGATCAGCGTCTTTTTGCCGTGGTAAAAGCGGTCCAGCTCCCTTAATTCTTCAAAGGTCACATTACGTCCTTTGATCAGAATTCCCGGCTGCGCAGCCGGAACAGAAATGTCGGAGTCTGCTTTTGCAAGCGGCGAGTCGTGGAGCAGATGCTGGTAAAAAGCAGTGTCGTCTGGAATAGACAAAGACTCTTTCCCGGTAAATACAGCATCCGGTTCGGAAAGAAGAACCATGCGCTGAATCAGGCTTTCCAGCTGCCGTATGTTTCCAGGCCATGCTTCCAGTGTAAGCTTTTCACAGAATTCTGGAGTATCGTTACAGCTTTTTTCATACAGCTGATTAAAGTATGAAATCTTATTGTGAGCGAGAAGTGGAATATCTTCGCGGCGCTGTGCAAGGGATGGAAGCGGCAGGATCAGCGAGTTGACTAAGTAGTAAAAACCAGAAGTCAGTAATTTGGAGAGATCCTGGTCAGAGCCGAGCATCAGGCGCAGTCGAAGCGCTTTCCGGGTCTGCAAATCGAGCCGTACGGAACCTGTCCGGAGCAGATCAGAAAGCGTTTCCTGCATGGAAAGGGAGAGTCTGTGTGCATTTCGGATATAGAGCGTTCCGGTGTTGGCTGATAACAGATCGTCTGTTGTGAGGAGGGAGGCTTCCCGGCTCACGAAAATTTGTGGATTTTGCGGGTCGAGGTGATGCATGCACCGGGCAAAGGTCTCTTTTCCGGTACCTTCTTCTCCAATCAGAAGGACCGGCATGGAGCGTTTTGCATAGCGAATTCCAAGCGAAATTGCGTGCTGAAACAGCGGGTGCGTTCCGGTCAGTTCAAAAAAGGAAGAAAAATCCCCTTTTTCATTGTCCTTTGCATTGCTTTGCATGCTGGTAAGACCATGTTGATGCATCCGCTGCTTTGCAGAATCTGGTCGGAAGTGTGAGCTTTCAGGAGAAAAGGTTAGTACAGCACCACGGCAGCTGCTGCCGGCAAAGATTGGGTTTATGGAGAGTTGAAATGTCTGATCATTCAGAAAAAAAGAATGATGAGTAACGGATTGACCAAGGGTAAGGCATTTTTGAATCAGCTCTTTTTCCGACTGTGGAAACAGCGGAGCGAACGACTTCCCGCATAGGTAGGCGGAAGAACTGCCAAAGTATGTCTCAGCAGCGGGGTTGCAGACCGTGACTCTGCCGGTTTCATTGATGCTTAAGATTCCGTCTGTAATCGAGTTCAGGATAAGCGTACGTTCCTGGACTTTTTTTCGTTGGAGAATGAAGCCGCGTTGTACTTCCAGTGCCCGTTCATAAGCCTCTTTTACAGAAGCAAGGGAACTTTCGAGGAGAACGCAGTCCAGACCGGCTTCAGCAGCAAGCTGCTGTGTATAAATTCCTCCAATCACAACCTTTACTCCTTCCCTTTTGGCACGCTGAATGCCGGTTCGGATGTCCTGGCTGCTGTTGATCGGATAGAGGCGGATCTTGCAGTGCATGAGGTTTAAAAATTCGCGGACAGACTGTAGGACATCTTCGATTCCAAGATAGGCAATGGATGTGTCTTTGGCATCGTATGCTTGTTTTGCAGACTCGATCGACTGGATCAGTTCGGAGTCCTGGATCGGTATGGTTACGATCGGTATGGAAAGATGAGCGGCTTTGAGAAGCTTTGCTGTGTTTCCGCGGGCAATCAGGACATCGGTATCACTTGGAAGCTGATTTTTGGCATAGTTGACAGCTTCTTCCATATAGCAGTTGACGATGGAAAGATTCTCTGGGGCAGGAAGTGTTTTTCGCAGCATTTCTGCGTAATGGGCGATTGAGGAACCGGCGGTGATTAAGACAATATTAGACATAAATATGCTCCTTGAACAGTTATGTTTCATGATAAGACAATTATAAAACATTACTGTCGAATATACAACGAATTTGAAACGAAAATGGGCGAGAAACAGGGCGTAAGTTGACGGTATTTGAGAGAGCAGATAAAATGAGACCATCCAAAGCACAAAGCGTTGCGGAATGTACTTCATTTTCATGAGGCAACAAAGGCACAGGAAACATCAGATAAAATAAATCAGAAGGGAAATCAGAAAAAATCAGAGAAATAATCAGAAGGAGGAAAACGAGATGTTCCCAATTGACAAAAACGAGAAATTTACATTTGCAAAAGCGGTTTACCATAATTTTCGTCCGATTCCGGTGAAAAAGCCGTGGAGGGATGCAACCGGCGGATTTGGCAGTTTTGTACCGCTTCAGGGCTGGGTGGATATCTATGATTCCGAGGGTTATCATGGAGGAACGTTTTGTTCATCCGGCCTGGTGCAGAACATTCTTCCGCTGATCCTGACTGGCGAGACGAAAACGTATGAGGAATGGTATCATTCCCTTTACTGGAAACTGAGAAACTTCGGATTTCAGAGTGGACAGATTGTCGATCTTGGACAGTTCGATCTGATTATGCTGGAGATTATGGCACGGAGACGTGATTTGCCGCTTCACCGTTTTCTTGGTGCGAAAAAAGACTGGGCTGCAGCATACAAAGGCGGCGGTTCTCTTCTTTCCAGCGATGAGGATCTGGTGGCAGACATGGTGCGTTATGTAGAAGAAGGTTACCGGACCATCAAATTCAAGGTTGGAAGTGACTGGGGAAAGAACATGGAGCGGGATGTCCGGCGCATGGAAAAGGTTAGAGCAGCGGTTGGAGATGATATCGAGATTGCCGTGGATGGAAACCAGGTATGGGATCTGGAAGATGCCGTGAAATTTGCGGATATGATTCGTCCTTATCATCCGGCCTGGTATGAGGAACCGGTACATTCTCACGATATGAATGCGATCAAAGAACTGAGAGAACGTGTTGGCATGATGATTGGTTATGGTGAGTCGATGCGAAACCGTTTCGCATTTGAAACATATGTAGAAAAAGGTGTGGACCATCTGATGCCGTTGGTGGGCCGGATGAGCCGGATGAGCGACCTGCTTGTGATCCGCGATATGGCAAGAAAGAACGGGCTGCGGTTTTCTTCCGGTGGAACCGTGTGGATCAATGCAGCGTTCGGCGCGCTTTATGAGGAAAATGAGATGCTGGAAAATCATGAGCCAATGACCGAACCGATCGGAGACTGTCTGTCCGTGAAACCAGAAGAAAAGGGCGGAAAGCTGTGGCTTCCGGACATTCCTGGAAGCCCGATCCGACTGAATCTGGAGAAACTGGAGAAAGACGGAACATTGGAGAGCACCCGGTATTTCTATGCGGATTCCGCAAACCACAATTTCGCGGTGCGTGCAGCATACTAAGAGTTATGCCCTGCACCTCATCAGCTTCTCAAAATCCCCATGGCACATAGGCCGGTAGTACAGAAATCCCTGGATTTCGTCGCATCCTTCCTGCCGTAAAAAGTCTGCGATTTCTTTGGTTTCCACACCTTCGCAGACGATGGTTTTCTTCATGCGTTTGAGCATATGGAAAATCTCCTGCAGGACGATATGGGCATTTTCGGAAAGGGTGTCGCCAAGGAACATCCGGTCAATTTTTACTTCGTCGAACAGCAGATCTTTCAGCGTGTTTAAGGAAGAGTATCCGGAGCCGAAGTCATCCATGGAAATCTGGATGCTGCGGTTCTGGAGACTGCGGATCACCTGGTTGACAGCCAACGGGTTATTGACGTAGGTGGATTCCGTGATCTCAAACGTGAGCAGGGATGGATCGATACCATAAGAGTCGATGAATTCCTGGATCTTCTGGATGAAGGTCTGGGGCTGTTCGAAATGAACCGGAGATACATTTAAGGATACACGGAATTTTTCAGGAAGCTGATCTGCATATTTGCGCAGCCACTGAAAGGTCTGTTCGTAAACGTAATAATCCAGATCGATCACGAATCCGTTTTGCTCAAAGAGCGGGATGTAAATATCCGGAGACCAGAGCAGCTTTCCGTTCCGGATCCAGCGAACCAGGACTTCGGCGCTGGATACAGTCTGGGAAATGGTGTTGACCTTAGGCTGAAAATAAATTTCAAATTCATGGTTTTCCAGGGCACTGTGGAAAGAATGCAGGATCTCCGCCTGCATTTTTTCTTTCCGGTCGATCTCATCGGAGTAAAGACAGGTGTGGCTGATGAGTTTTTTGGCAATCCGTCTTGCCACGTTGGCACAGGAAATCATGGTTTCCGGCTTGGTTTCCTCTTCCGGGATTACATAGATGCCGGAGTTTGTCCGGAAAAAGCTGATGTGGTAGGTGTCCCGGATACGGCTGCAGATTTTCTGGTCGAGATTCTGAATCTGTTCCCGGAGTGCGTCACCGGTTTGCCTGCTGACATCGGTAATGCTGATAAATACATCGGAGAAAAAACGTGCGGTGAACAGGGAAAGCGAGGAGGCAGTAAGCTCCTCGTAGACAATGTTTAAAATTTCATTTCCGAGAGGATAGCCGTATTTATCGTTGATGAAGTGGAAGTTGTCGATATCAGTAGAAATTAAGGCAATCGGAAGGTTACCGGATGCCTGGGTCTGGAACAGCCGGATCTTCTCGGCGAGAAATTCGGAGGATACCGTCGGAATCACCGGATTGTTTTTCGTTTGACTCTGCGCTTCACTGGTGTTTTTGGAATTCTTTTTATAAAATTTGTCCTGATACATGCGTTTATCGGCTGCATTGATCAGGTCATCTATCATAAAATAATGGTTCCGGTAGCTGACTTCATAGCCCACTGCGTAGCTTAAAGGCAGGCTTGCGCGGGTGTTGTACTCCTGCACCAGCGTGCTCAGCTGCAGATCCATGTGTTTTAAGTCTTCTGGTTTTGTATTTTCCTGGATAATGATGAATTCGTCACCGCCGTAACGAGCAAGAAAACTGTGCTCATCCAGGATCCTGGTCAGACAGTAGGCAAATGCCTGAATAAATTCATCACCCTTTTCGTGCCCGTAGGTGTCATTGACATGTTTTAAATTATTTAAGTCAAACATCATAACGCCAACGCCAAACGTGTTGGCGCGGTCGTTTAGTTCCTGGAGCTTTTTCTCCAGCGATTTTTTGTTGTGGATTCCGGTTACATCCCGGTAGGCATTGTTGAGCAGGCGGGCCAGAAGTTCTCTCTGGATCAGGGCCAGAACAATACAAAGAACCAGAAATGCCAGTGTCATACACAGGGACTGGTACATGGCTTTGTAAGATAGGTCCGGATCAACCAAAAGTTTGGTCAGGTAAAGGTTTAGAATGAGAATCAGCATGAGCACAGTCAGGATGATCTCACAAAGATGCAGGATGCTCTTGTTTCGTTTCATAGTAAGTCTCCTTGGTAAAAACATTGCGATGCGCGAAAAAAGGATAAGGCATCAGGCAACTGCGTCTTTTCGGGAACGCAGTGCTGTGAAGGACAGATTACTCTGCCTGTACAATGATCATCTTTGCAAAGTCGGCGCTGATGCCGATCTTACTTTCTTTGATCATGACAATGTAGTAGCCGAAAAAGGCAGACAGAATGCGGATAGCGGCATTTTCCACAAATCCAAGCGTTTCCAGATAATGGCGCTGCTCCTCATCTCCGCATATTTTTTGAACCGTATATTGCTGATTGATCTCAGCTAAATTCAGTGGCATAAATTCCTCCTCTGGAACATTTTAACAGAAAGTTAGTTGCAGCTAACATCATAGCATGAATCAAAATGCTGTCAATCATTTTCATAGGAAAACACTCCTTCGTTTCTGAATAAAAACAGCAAATTTGAAGATACTGAGAAAACATGATCAATAAGGATGATTTACAGAAAAAGTGCCGTGTGGTAGACTGTGGTTGGTTAGCGATAACTAACTTAATAAGGCACAGGCAGGAGGACATGACTTATGATGTATCTGGAAATTGAAAAAGTAATTGGAAGAGAGATTATCGATTCCCGCGGAAACCCAACCGTAGAAGCTGAGGTGTATTTAACCGATGGCACCGTCGGCAGAGGTGCAGCACCGAGCGGCGCATCTACCGGTGAGTTTGAGGCACTGGAATTACGGGATCAGGATAAGAGCCGCTTTGGCGGAAAAGGCGTTTCCAAAGCAGTGGAGAACATCAATACTGTCATTTCTGATGTTCTGTGCGGCATGGATCCGTCCAATGTTTATGCGATTGACCAGGCAATGATCCAGGCCGATGGCACAAAAGATAAATCCAGGCTGGGTGCAAATGCAATCCTGGCAGTTTCTATCGCAAGCGCAAGAGCAGCAGCAAACGCTATGGAAATGCCGCTGTACCGTTTCCTCGGCGGCGCAAACGGCAACCGTCTGCCGCTTCCGATGATGAACATCTTAAACGGCGGCGCGCATGCAGCCAATACCGTGGATGTGCAGGAGTTTATGATCATGCCGGCAGGCGCACCGAGCTTCAAGGAAGGTCTCCGCTGGTGTACCGAGGTGTTCCATGCACTGGCAGCCCTGTTAAAATCCAGAGGACTGGCAACTTCCGTCGGTGATGAAGGCGGCTTCGCACCGGACCTTGGCAGTGATGAGGAAGCAATCCAGGTAATTCTGGAAGCAGTTGAGAAGGCAGGATATAAGCCGGGTACCGATTTTGTCCTGGCCATGGATGCTGCATCCAGTGAGTGGAAGAGCGGGAAGAAGGGCGAGTATCTGCTTCCGAAGAGCGGCAAGAAGTTTACTTCCAAAGAGCTGGTAGAGCACTGGAAGAACCTGTGCGAGAAGTACCCGATCTACTCCATCGAGGATGGTCTGGATGAGGAAGACTGGGAAGGCTGGCAGATGATGACCAAAGAACTTGGCGATAAGGTTCAGCTGGTTGGTGATGACTTATTCGTAACCAACACCGAGCGTCTTGCAAAGGGCATTGAGCTTGGCTGCGGCAACTCCATCCTGATCAAGTTAAACCAGATCGGTACCGTATCCGAGACTCTGGAGGCAATCAAGATGGCACACAAAGCAGGCTATACTGCAATTGCATCCCATCGTTCCGGTGAGACTGAGGACACCACGATCGCAGATCTGGCTGTAGCGCTCAACACCTGCCAGATCAAGACCGGCGCACCGAGCAGAAGTGAGCGTGTGGCAAAATACAACCAGCTGCTCCGCATCGAGGAGGAGCTTGGCGTGGCAGCACAGTTCCCGGGTGTGAAGGCGTTCAATATCAAACGTTAGTCAGTTGATTCGTTTGGAAATATCAAAGTGTTAGTCAGCGTATTGTTTGATGCAGTTTCAACTTTGCACTTGCGATGATCTTATGAGGATTTAATAACCAAAAACTGCCATTTCCTAGTGGGAAGTGGCAGTTTTTTGATGCAAGGCATGTCACAAATGTGGATGTAATGTGCATGTAGATTGTGCTAGTTGTTTTCGTTATTGCGGTATTTTGCGTTTTTTTCCTTCAGCTTTGCCAGATATTCGTTGGCTTCCTTTTCAGATTTAAACCGCATTTTCGGGCCCTGCGGGCTGAGTTTTAAGACGTAGCCGCCTGTATTTTTTCTTCTGAACATCGATTCCATCCTTTCCTGAAAGATCTTGTGACTTGCGTCACTCGATTGCATTGCCGTTCGCCATGACCGTGCAAGCACGTTCCTGGCTCTCTTGCACTCGTTATATTTTACCATGGCGAGGGAAAAATGAAAAGATTATTTGACGCCCTGGTCCTTTCTGTGCTATACTATCCAGGCTGTGGAGAAAGTTAAAAGTTATTTCTGCAGCAAAATGGCAGATATTTTCTGCCGACTGGTTCGGGAACCTCCCAGAATAAAAAACTAGGCAGACAAAAGAACAATCCCGTTGCGGGGTCACGTATGCGTGAACCGTGTGGGATAACCAGAGCACAGTTATGGAAAACGTTCGCAATCCGTAACGATTTTGTGGATAATTATAACGAATCGCGGATCATGATAGCAATCGTTTCAATCTGCAAAGAACAAGGTGCTGTTTTTGTGTGTTTATCTGAGGTCCTCAGAAAATACGCAAAGACAGTACCTTTTTTGTTGTCCTGCATTCAAAGAAACCTGCTCTGGCAGTTTGCAGAGAATATATGGAACAGGCCCTGTCTTTGCAAAGAAAGAGGGCAAAAAATGGAGAAAGAAAAGAGACGTGTGATCATTGACTGTGATCCCGGGATTGATGACAGCCTGGCTATCATGCTGGCATTATCTATGGAAACATTGCAGGTCGAAGGGATCACCATTGTCTGCGGCAATTCCCCGGTGGAGATGGGAGCAGGCAATGCGAAAAAAGTATTGAAACAGATGGACCGGCTGGATATTCCGGTGTTTCGCGGAGAGGCGGTGCCGCTCAAACGGGAGTATGTGAATGCCCTGGATACCCATGGAGAGGATGGCCTCGGTGAGAGTTTCCTTCCAGAAGTAGAAGGGTATGAACAGAGCCAGACGGCGGTAGATTTCTTATGTGAGAAGGTGCGTGCCTGTGCGGCAGAGGGCAGTGGCTGTTCTGTGATTGCGCTTGGACCGATGACGAACCTGGCGCGGATGATCGAAACAGACCGGGAAGCGTTTGGAATGATCGATGAGATCGTTTCCATGGGTGGAAGTTTCCGCAGCCACGGAAACTGTTCCCCGGTGGCAGAGTACAATTACTGGGCTGACCCGGATGCGGCAGCGCTGGTCTATGAGACAATGGCGGAACTTGGAAAGAAGATTTTCATGGTGGGACTGGATGTCACAAGAAAGATTGTGCTGACGCCGAACCTGTTGGAATATATGAAGCGCCTGGATGCGGAAACGGGAAATTTTGTGCAGGCGATCACGAAATTTTATTTTGATTTCCACTGGGAGTGGGAGCATTTGATCGGCTGTGTGATCAATGATCCGCTGGCAGTGGCGTATTTTGCGGACCGTTCCATCTGCAGTGGGTTTGATGCCTACACGGCGGTGGAGACAGGCGGGATTTCGATTGGCCAGACGGTTGTGGATTCCATGCATTTTTACCGGAAACCGGCAAATGCACGGGTGTTGACCGAGGTGGATGTGCTGAAATTCTTTCAGCTGTTTTTCTCAAAAATTTTGAAGATACCGGTGGAGAAGCTGGATCTGCTGGCAAAAAAGCACCCCGACCAGATCACC
>OGWS01001779.1_pt1 | contig 15479 bp, 22 predicted proteins | sample 1576111 | NCBI WGS metagenome assembly OGWS01 (sample SAMEA3541534, study PRJEB24748) | human gut metagenome | biome: human gut; feature: human-associated habitat; material: faeces | place: China | collected 2012
AACAAAAACATTTTACACCCTCATTATACGGAGGGAGAAGGAGAATTGCAAGATGGCAATGAAAATTAACAAGCTTGAGATTGAGAACGTCAAGCGTGTAAAGGCAGTAAAGATCGAACCGACAGCAAATGGGCTTACGATCATTGGTGGAAACAACAACCAGGGCAAGACCTCTGTCCTGGATGCGATCGCCTGGGCTTTAGGCGGGGACAAATACCGTCCGTCCCAGGCTCAGAGGGAAGGCTCCGTGATCCCGCCAAACCTTCATATAGTCATGAGCAATGGTCTGGTAGTGGAACGCAAGGGTAAGAACAGCACGTTAAAGGTAACAGATCCACAGGGACAGAAGGCCGGGCAGCAGCTTTTGAATGAGTTTGTGGAACAGCTGGCACTGGATCTTCCGAAATTTATGGAGGCTTCTGACAGGGAAAAGGCAGGTATCCTGTTAAACATCATCGGTGTGGGAGACCAGCTGTCCCAGTTGGAAAAGGAAGAAAAGGAACTTTACAGTGAGCGTACCTATGTGGGGCGCACGGCAGACCAGAAAGAGAAGTATGCAAAAGAACAGCCTTATTATCCGGATGTCCCAACAGTCCCAGTCTCAGCAGCGGAACTGATCCGCAAACAGCAGGAGATCCTGGCATAGAACGGGGAAAACCAGAGAAAGCGTGAAAGACGCCACCAGCTGGAGCAGGAGATGCAGCGTGTCACGGATCAGATCCAGGAGCTTTTAAGGAAGCAGGCAGAGCTGGAAGCGGATCTTAAGATCGCCCGGTCGACCAGTGAGAACCTGCAGGATGAGTCTACCGCAGAACTGGAACAAAACATTGCAGAAGTGGAAGAGACCAACCGGAAAGTACGGGCCAACCTGGACAAAGACAAGGCAGAAGAAGATGCCAGGGGATACCGGGAACAGTACAATGCACTGACCGGAAAGATCCAGGAGGTACGGGATAAAAAGCTGGAACTGTTAAAGAAAGCAGATCTGCCGCTTCCAGGACTGACGGTTGAGGATGGGGAACTGGTCTACAATGGTCAGAAATGGGACAACATGTCCGGATCCGAACAGCTTAAGGTATCTACCGCGATCGTACGCCGGTTAAATCCGAACTGTGGCTTTGTGCTCATGGACAAGCTGGAACAGATGGACCTGCATACCCTTCAGGAGTTTGGAAAGTGGCTGGAGGCAGAAGGTCTCCAGGCGATCGCTACCAGGGTATCTACGGGGGACGAGTGCAGCATTATCATCGAAGACGGGTATGTGGTAGGACAGCCGCACACCGAAGAAAAGAAAGAATGGAAAGCAGGTGTTTTTTAAATGGAGATCATCAGAGGAAAACAGCCGGGAGCAAAGAAGACCGTGATCTACGGTCCGGAAGGGATCGGGAAGTCCACGCTGGCTTCCTGCTTCCCGGATCCGCTGTTCATTGATACAGAAGGTTCCACCAGGGATATGGATATCGCGCGTACCAAAGAGCCAAGCAGCTGGATGATGCTCATGGAGCAGGTCATGTATGTAAAGAACCATCCGGATATCTGCAAGACCCTGGTCATTGATACGGCGGACTGGGCTGAGATGCTCTGCATTTCCCAGATATGTGATAAGAACCACAAGAGCAGCATTGAGGAGTTTGGATATGGAAAAGGGTATACCTATGTCCAGGAAGAATTTGGGCGTCTTTTAAACCTGCTCACAGAAGTAATCAAGGTGGGGGTAAACGTGGTCCTTACAGCCCATGCAAAGATGCGCAAGTTTGAACAGCCGGATGAGCTGGGAGCTTATGACCGCTGGGAGATGAAGCTGAGTAAAGGCGTAGCGCCCATGGTAAAAGAGTGGGCAGACATGGTACTGTTTGCGAATTATAAGACCATGGTGGTGAACGTGGACGGCCAGGGAGCCCAGAAGGGGAAAAACAAAGCCCAGGGCGGAAAACGTGTCATGTATACCACCCACCACAGCTGCTGGGACGCAAAGAACCGCTACAGCCTTCCGGATGAAGTGCCTTTTACATATGAGAGCATCCGGCAGATCCTGGAACCGGGAGCAGCCCGGGCAGAGGAGAGGCAGGAGGTAAAACAGCCAGGCCCTATACAGGAGACACAGCCAGCACCACCTGTCAGACCGGTAGAAACGGTAAAACATCCGGAGACAGCCAGTAGTAACAAGGGCAATGAAAAACCTGCAGAAGAAAAGAAAGGCATTGCGCCTGTGGAGGGCAGCAAAGGGGATGTAAAGCCGGATGGAAGATCGGCACTGGATCCACGTCTCCCAAAGAGACTGCGGGACCTGATGATCGCCAATGATGTGTGCGAATGGGATATACAGAACGTATGTGAAGCCAAGGGATATGTACCGGTGGATACGCCCCTTTACATGTATGAAGAGGTCAATCCGGGCTTTGTGGACGGCGTTCTGGTAGGTGCCTGGGACCAGGTGTATGCGGCGATCAGGGAAATGAAAGAAAAGGATTCTTTAGTATTTAATTAATGAGGAGGATGAAAGAAATGGCAGATTTAGGAAAAGAGATCGGCTGGGATGATGCGATCGAGAATGAAGGGACTGAGTTTGAGCCCCTTCCGGAAGGGACTTATGAATTTACAGTGGCATCCATGGAACGCGCCCATTTCGGAGGAAGCGAGAAGATGGCACCCTGTAACATGGCGAACCTGGACCTTCTGATCAAGGATAAGGACGGCAAGGAACACCATGTATTTGACAGCCTGTACCTGAACTCAAAGGCAGAGTGGAGACTGAGCCAGTTCTTCTTATGCATTGGACAGAAGAAGAAAGGGGAAGCACTGCGGCCTAACTGGAATGAAGTGCCATGCTCTACCGGCAAGGTGGAAGTCATGATCAATGAATATGTGGACAAGAACGGCAATAAGCGCAGGAATAACCGTGTCAGCCGTTATCTGGAGTATGAACCAAAGCAGTTTAAGGCGGGTGTGTTCTAAATGGAATTGAGACCGTATCAGGCAGAAGCGAAAGCAGCCGTATTTGAGCAGTGGGATAAGGGTACATTGAAGACCCTTTTGGTACTGCCGACCGGCTGCGGAAAGACCATCGTGTTTGCAAAAGTCGCAGAAGACTGTGTGCGTCAAGGATACAGGGTACTGATCCTGGCGCACCGGGGCGAGCTCCTGGAACAGGCTGCGGATAAGATCAAAAAGAGCACGAACCTGGGATGTGCGATAGAAAAAGCAGAGCAGACCTGTCTGGGGAGCTGGTTCCGGATCACAGTAGGCTCTGTACAGTCCATGCAGCGTGAAAAACGCCTGTCCCAGTTTTCAGAGAATTATTTCAATGTGATTATCATTGATGAGGCCCATCACTGCATATCAGACGGATACCAGAAGGTGCTGCAGCATTTCCCGTCTGCAAAAGTACTGGGAGTGACTGCAACGCCTGACCGTGGCGATATGCGTAACCTGGGAGAATTTTTTGAGAGCCTGGCTTATGAATATACCCTTCCGAAAGCGATCCGGGAGGGTTATCTATCCCCGATCAAGGCCATGACGATCCCGCTGCAGCTGGATCTGTCCGGGGTATCCATCCAGTCCGGTGATTTTAAAGCCGGTGACATTGCAACAGCCCTGGATCCGTATCTGCACCAGATCGCGGACGAGATGATGAAATACTGCAGGGACCGAAAGACGGTCGTGTTCCTTCCACTGGTAAAGACCAGCCAGAAGTTCAAAGAGATCCTGAATGAAAAGGGATTTAAAGCTGCGGAAGTCAATGGTGAGAGCAAAGACCGCGCAGAAGTCCTGGAAGCCTTTGATAAAGGAGAATACAACGTCCTGTGCAATTCCATGCTGCTGACGGAAGGCTGGGACTGCCCGTCCGTTGATTGTGTGATCGTGCTGCGTCCAACAAAGGTGCGCAGCCTTTACAGCCAGATGGTAGGACGCGGGACCAGACTGTGTGAAGGAAAGAGCCATCTATTGCTCTTGGATTTCCTCTGGCATACAGAACGCCATGAACTCTGCCATCCGGCGGACCTGATCTGTGAGAAGAAGGAAGTAGCCCGAAAGATGACGGAGAACCTGGAAGGAACAGCCGGATGCCCTATGGATCTGGAAGAGGCTGAGAGAAAAGCATCGGAAGATGTGATCGCAGAAAGGGAAGAATCCCTGGCAAAACAGCTCCAGGAGATGCGTACCAGAAAGAAGAAACTGGTGGATCCATTACAGTTTGAGATGAGCATACAGGCGGAAGACCTGTCCGGTTATGTCCCGGCTTTTGGCTGGGAGATGGCACCGCCTTCTGATAAACAGAAACAGGAGCTGGAAAAGAGAGGGATCCTTCCGGATGAGATCGACAATGCAGGAAAGGCAAACCTGATCCTGGACCGCCTGCATAAACGGCAGGAGGAAGGGCTTACCACACCGAAACAGATCCGGTGCCTGGAAAAATATGGTTTCCAGCATGTAGGGACATGGACGTTTGAGGCAGGAAAGAACATGATCGACCGGATCGCTGCGTGCGGCTGGAGAGGAGCCCCAAGAGGTGTGGACCCAAGAAATTATGTACCTGAAAATTAAGGAGTAAGCAGGAAATGGAAAGAAGCCAGTATGACCTGTTGGAGGTCTTAGATCATATAGAGCCGGCTGAACTGGATTACCAGCAGTGGCTGAATATCGGCATGGCCCTGGACCTGGAAGGATACAGCGTGGATGTGTGGGACAACTGGAGCCGGAGAGATCCCGGCAGGTATCATCCTGGGGAATGCCAGAAAAAATGGAAGGGATTTAAGGGAAATGGCTCCCCCGTGACCGGTGGGACGATCGTCCAGTATGCCAGGGAACAGGGGTGGACGCCGCCCTATGATCCGGGGCATGCCCTGGGCTGGGAAGATACCATTTCCAGTGAGGAAGGAGTGTTCATTGACCGGAACTGGGTGGAAGGAAAAGAGGTACGGGAACCGGCCCGATTTGACCCCGCCAAGGAACTGATCCGGTATCTGGAGACCCTGTTTGAAGCAGGGGAGAATGTAGGCTATGTGGTAAAGAGCTGGCAGAAGGATGATAAATGGCTCCCTGCAGATAAGGGATCCTTTGACCGCACTGCAGGACAGCTGATAGAAGCACTTTCTGCCTGTGGCGGTGATATCGGCAGTGTCCTGGGGGATTATGATCCTCAGGCTGGTGCCTGGATCCGTTTTAACCCGCTGGATGGAAAGGGAGTAAGGAACGACAACGTGACAGACTTCCGTTATGCCCTGGTAGAGTCAGACAGCATGGAGATCGACAAGCAGCATGCGCTGATCCGGGAACTGGAACTTCCTGTGGCATGCCTGGTCCATTCCGGAAAGAAGAGCCTCCATGCCATTGTAAAAGTAGATGCCGCAGACTATGGGGAATACCGCAAGCGTGTGGACTATCTCTATGATATCTGCCGCAAGAACGGCCTGGAGATCGACCATCAGAACCGGAACCCGTCCAGACTGTCCCGTATGCCAGGTGTGCTGCGTGGAGAGAATAAGCAGTTCCTGATCGACACCAACATCGGAAAGGAAAGCTGGGCTGAATGGAAGGAATGGATCGAGTCAGTCAATGATGACCTGCCGGATCCGGAAAGCCTGGAAGATGTATGGGACAACCTGCCGGAACTGGCCCCGTGTCTGATCGAAGGGGTGCTGCGCCAGGGACATAAGATGCTGATCGCAGGGCCCTCTAAGGCGGGTAAATCCTTTTTACAGATAGAAATGTGCATTGCCATTGCAGAGGGCCGTAAATGGCTGTCCTGGCAGTGTTCACAGGGGCGTGTGATGTATGTGAACCTGGAACTGGACAGGGCAAGCTGCCTGCACCGTTTCAGGGATGTTTACCAGGCGATGGGGATCCGTCCGGAACACCTGGATAACATTGATATATGGAATTTAAGAGGCAAGTCCCGGCCTATGGATAAACTGGCGCCCATGCTCATCCGCAGGGCTTCCAAGAAGAATTACATTGCCATCATCATCGATCCGATCTACAAGGTCATCACAGGTGATGAGAACAGTGCAGACCAGATGTCCAATTTCTGTAATCAGTTCGATAAGGTCTGCACGGAACTGGGCGTGGCCGTGATCTACTGCCACCACCATTCAAAAGGCAGCCAGGGCAGCAAGAAGTCCATGGACCGTGCATCCGGTTCCGGTGTATTTGCCCGTGATCCGGATGCAATGTTGGATATGATCGAGCTGGACCTGTCCGAAGATGCCCTGAAACAGGAAGAGAATAAGGCTGTATGTGAAGCATGCAAACAGTACCTGGATTCCCATTTTAAATGGGATGACGACCTGTCCCAGGATGATCTTTGCAGCAGTTACCAGATGCTCAATTACTGCGAAAACAAGCTGGATGTGTGGCAGTGGGCAAACCTTCAGAAGATGGTGGAAGCAGCCAGGATAAGGGCCAGGAGTGTTACAGCGTGGCGTATTGAAGGCACTTTAAGAGAGTTCCCGAAGTTTCCGGCAGTCAATGCTTGGTTCAATTATCCGGTCCATACCATTGATCAGGTAGGGATCTTGAGTGATATTGAGCCAGAGACGGAGAAACCGCTTTGGCAAAAGGCAGCGGAAAAGAGAAAAGAACTGGCTCAAAAAGCGAAGGAAAAAAAGCTCAGTTCCTTTGAAGTAGAGTTTGCCAACATTGAATTTGAGGGCCGTGAGGTGCCTGCCCAGGAGCTTGCAGATAAGCTTGATACATCATCAAGGACCCTGCTTTCATGGTTAGGGGACAGCAATAAAAGGAAGAAAGATCTGGCAGATCATTATGAAAAATATCAGGGAGCTGATAACAAAATGTATATCAGAAGAAAGGAAAAACAGGGTGCGCCAGACCAGAAAAACGGCGCAGTCTAGTGCAGTCATGCGCAGGTGCGCCAAAAGGGGTGCGCCGGACCTATACTACGTATAGTGGTGTAGCGCACCCCTCTATGCGGGGGTAGGTCGTCGTGCGACAGCTTACGCACGACGACCACCCACCCCACAGACACAGAGGGCACCAAACCTAGATGACCCGGAAAGGAAACAAGATGGAATTTTTTATGGCAATGGTGCCACCGACAGTGACACACCAGGAGAAGCAGGTACATGTGGTAAAAGGCAAGCCTGTTTTTTACGAACCGGCAGATCTGAAAGCTGCCAGGCAGAAACTGATGGGGCATCTGGCCGGACACAGACCGGAGCAGCCATTTGATCGGGGAGTACGTTTGATGGTCAAATGGTGCTTCCCTAAGGGGAAACATGCAGACGGTGAATACCGGATCACAAAGCCAGATACAGACAATCTCCAGAAACTTTTAAAAGACTGCATGACAGCTTGCGGATTTTGGAAAGATGATGCCCTGGTAGCTGCAGAGATGGCAGAGAAGTTCTGGGCAGAGATCCCAGGGATCTATGTGAGGATAGAGGAGATATGACACTGGATGATGTGGTGATCCTTTCAGACCAGCAGGTCAAAGGGATTTATTATGACGTATACAATGGATTCTGGAAGCGCTACAGCAAAGCAGTACCATCCTGGCAGTCAGAGGAATGGGATGAGATCGTAAAGCAGGCCCGGTTCCTGATGGAACGATATCATTCCTGTCCGCTGATAGTCCACCAGATACAGGATCTGTTGGATCAGCTGGAAGCCAGGAGCAGGAAAGGGGAAAAATGAATAACAGCAAAAAGATATCTGTACCGGTCTGCTGCATCTGCCAGAAGGTGATCAATGGGGATGCAGAGTGGATCAGGACAAAGAGAGGGACGGTATTGTACATGCATAAGGAGTGCGTAAGGAAGGAAAGAAATGGAATCAGTACAGGAACGGATGCAGCGGTTAGGAACGAAAAATAAGATTGCTTATTTTATCGCAAAAGAAAAAGAGCCGTATGAATTTAAAAGGCGATATGCAAGGATCCGTGCAGAGGAATTCGCCAGGGAATGTGATGGGCGGGAACTCAATTATCACGTATCAGTTGGCGGACTGGATAGCATTGTACTGTATTTGTTTTTGCATGAGATTTGCGGTATTGATGCACCGGGAGTTAGTGCATCATCTCTGGAAGATAAATCTATTCAGAGAGTACATAAAGCACTTGGGATTATCAATGTTCCGCCGTTAAAGCGGAAAGATGGTAGCTTCTGGACAAAAGCAAAAGTAATACAGGAGTTTGGCTTTCCGGTCATATCGAAAGAAGTTGCTGCCAAAATAGAACTGTTGCAGAATCCGTCTGAAAAGAATAAAACGGTTCGCCATGCGATTATCACTGGTGAGACGGGAGCTTATGGAGGCTGGCAGAAAAATTCAAAGATGCAATTGAAACAGCGCTGGTTAGAGCTGTTTGGCGGTTATGAAAATGAAACAGAGGGCTGCGACTTCCGGAAACCAGACTTTTTGGTATCCTCCAAGTGTTGTTATTACCTCAAAGAAAAAAATTGTGATGACTGGGGAAAAGAACATAACAGCGTACCTTATCTGGGACTTATGGCATCAGAGGGTGGTCGTAGGGCAAAAAGTCTGAGAATGAATGGCTGCAATTATTTTGGAGCGTCTACGATCAGGTCAGCACCATTTGCAATCTTCGGCCGGCAGGACATTTTGACGTTGGCATTAGAGATGGACAAGCTCTGGAAGGACGGTCTGAAAGAAAAATACCGTCAGAAGTTATTAACAGTTGGAAAGATTGCTGAATGTTTTGTAATGCCAGACAGTATTATTCCGGAAATTTACGGAACCATAGAACGACAGCCGGATGGTACCCTCTATACCACAAAAGCTCAGCGGACCGGTTGCAGCATGTGCGGGTTTGGAATCCACATGGAAAAGCGGCCACACCGGTTTGACATGCTGTATAAGAGCAATCCAAAGGAATGGGACTATCTAATGTTTCATCTTTGTAAAGATGCAGAAGGAAAAGAATACGGTTGGGCGAAAGTCCTGGATTATATCGGTGTCGGTTGGGACCCGACCACAATCGGTGGAAACTGTAAGGGCCAGATGAGCATTTTTGATATGTAAAATTGATGTTAAGTGCATTGATTGTGGAACTGCTATAAAAACTGAGTGGGATGTAGCAAAGAAATGCTACAGAACGGTAAAAGAGGAGGATTAGTCATAATGCGATTAACAGAAAAGGATGACTTGGGACATTGGTTCTTAAAAGGGCTTGAATGGGGACAGCTGCGGGAAGGAAAGGTTATTACCAAGGCTGTAGCACAGAAGTTGTATGGTGCGCTATGTAAGCTTAAGGACTATGAGGATACGGGCTGCAACTCAGATGACGTAGAACGTCTGAATGACTTTACCCAGAATGAAGCTGTAAAACTGGTGCAAAAGCTGAATGCAGAAGAGAAGAAGCACAGATGGATCCCGGTGGAGGAACGGCTGCCAGAACTTGGGGAATATGTATTAATTTCATTTTCCAACTTCTCAGTCCCAGCCATTGGAAGATATGACGAGGACGAAGAGGGCAGAGCATGGTTTATTGGTGATGAGACAGAATCACTTGTTAGTCAGGATATGTTTGTGAATGCATGGATGTCGTTGCCTGAGCCATACAGGGCAGAGGTGGAAGAAAATTAAGATACGGAGGAAAATGAAATGGGATTAGCAGATACGTTTGGCGCAGAGGATAGAGTGCAGGTGAAGTTTTCAGATTTTTATAAACTGATGAAACAGGCTACGCAGTATGAAATAGCCATGAATGCGGTGGGATGTGATGTGCCGCATAGATACATCAGAGAATGCATGACAGGAGTAAAAGAGCCGCAGAAGCAGGGGATACAGATTGAACTGGAAAATCCGGCGAATAAGAGCATGATGTCAGCCAAGAAAGGACAGGTCAATGGATAGGACATTAAAGGCAGTATATATTTGGATAGTCCTAGCCTTGGTCTGGATGGGATTAGAGCTGTTACTGTACGGCGAAATCCAGCTGAGGACAGTAGATGATATTATGTGGTTTCTGTTTTTGCCATTTATTTATATGGCGGTAAATTAAGATTTAGGAGAAATTATGGGACGAAAATATCCAAATTTAAAAGATCGCTTATACGCAGCGTATAATCTTATTCGATACGGAAAAGGGAAAATACGCTGTATGACATGCGGAAAGTGTGGAAGCATCATTATAAAATCTATTAGTGAGAAACCGGCCGAAATAGAATGGATTGATGAAATACATCAGGTAGATCAGATGTGGATAGATCTAGTGAAGTGCCGAAAGTGTGGTGCTGTTTGCAAAGAAATTCAAATGTGGAATTTTGAGGGCGATGTATATAAAGTGGATCCATATATTGATGCTGATAAAACAGAAAACTGAAATTTAGAGGATGGTATATAAAATGATGATCGAAGCAATTGGAAGTGCAGCGATGCTGGAGCAACTGGCAGAAGAGTCGGCTGAACTTGCACAGGCAGCATTAAAAGCGGCACGGATTTTACGCGATGATAATCCTACTCCAGTAACGTTACCAGAGGCTTGTGCAGCTGTTATAGAAGAGTATACCGACGTAGTTCAATGTGCGGGAGAAATGGGACTGGGAGTTGATTTTAAGCAAATGCAAGAGAAACTAGAACGCTTTAAAAAGAGAGCGAAAGCAGTGCGTAAATTGTAGGAGACTATCGTAATGTGGAAACGAGTAAATCCCAACGTGGAGTATGTGATAGCTGTCATGCGCAAGAAGGGAGAGGACATAAAGAATGGGATTAGTAAAGTCAGATGCCCAAAGAAAGGCAAACCAGCTGCAAAGAAAAAGCGCCATAGCCGCATCAGACCATGCGATCATTAACGGGCCGAAGCCTACAACCTGGTCAGCTAGGATGCCAGCTTATGCGGGGACAAGCCTCTGCCCGGATCCGGAGCTGCGGGGTAAGATAAATGACTAGGGCAGAGAGACGGCGCCTGGAAAAGCTGACAGGATGCAAGCAGGCGGTATATCAATATACAGCAGCCCAGATCGAAGAGATCAAACGTCAGGCAGTCCAGGAACAGAAGCAATACCTGGACAAAGTCATTGACGAAGAGTGGAAGAAGCGTACGGAAGCCGTATCCGGGGAAACAGAAGAGGAGCGCATGAAGAAAGTCCTTGGTCTTCTGTTATCGGTACCAGCCCGGATCCTGTGTGAGAAATTCCACTGGAAGGAAGTGCGGGATGAGAATGACCATCGCTCCAAGCTCCTCCAGTTCTCTGAGGCTGTTGTGAAGGAAGTAAACAGGATCTGCGATGATGAGAACGCAGATATCAGGAAATACTGCAAGGAAACCTACGAAAAGTACGGGGTAAGGTATGAGGTAAAAGACGATAAGCAGAATGGGAGGTGATACCGTTGGCGAAGATAAAGATAACCAGGAAGCTTCTGAGCAGTTACCGAAAGCTTAAGAGAGAGATAGTAGTTCTGGAATTGGAACTGGTAGAAATGATGGAAGGGGATAACGGGATCGGCGTCAGTGTTGTTATGGACTACCGGAAAGGTTATCCGCAACCAAAAGCGGTTCCAGGTTTTGACTGGAAGCTGCATGATCGCCGGGAGAAGATCCTGGATAACAAGAAAGCACGTTGCAAGGCTGTGGAGGACTGGATAAGATCTATTAAAGACGGTCAGGCACGGTATGTGTTCAGGATGTTCTACATAGAGGGAATGACCTGGGATAGGATTGCCGCAAAGATTGGATACAGCAACAGTCCAGACTATCCGAGGCTGATGATCAGGGATAAATATTTAAAAGAGCATAATATTTTGTAAAAAGTTCGTTTTATTCGGTTGCTTCGGAATACAATAGAGTGGAAGCCAAAGGCATACGGCCGGCGGCTTAATTCCCCTGGAACCTCTGCCGGGGGTCACAGCTTGGCAGAGGATGAGGCAGGGTAGCTCCCGGATGAACTGAGCGTATGCGCAACACCTCAGAGAGATTGACAATGCCTTTTTGAATAAAACATGGAATGCATTTGTGCACGGATGTACTTATCTGATTGCTCTGAAGAGACATTGAGGATCAGGACGGTGGAGTTCACTTAGGAAGCGCTGTTGGAACGTAGCTCAGTTGGTAGAGCAATGGCTTGTGTCCTAAGCGAGGGTTCGAGTCCTTCCGTTCCGATGATTTTTGTTGCTATCAGTATTTCCTTCTCTCTTACAAATATAGTGCAGTACGAACAAATGTTCTGATAAAAAAATGTACAAAATGTCAATTGATTTTTTGATTATCATGACATATACTAAAACTAACATAAAGATATTGACAACTCTGCAACTTGGATATAATGCACATTATATTCAAGTTTTTTGCTTTATAAGTTAGGAGGTATATACTATGTATAGTGCTGTTGAGGTGGCAAAGTACATTATATGGTATTGCAAAAGACAGGGATATTCGATTAGTAATTTAAAATTGCAAAAAATTTTGTATTTTGTTCAAGCAAGTTTTTTAGTAAATCAGGGCAAACCTTGTTTTTATGAAGCCATAGAAGCATGGGATTTTGGACCAGTTGTTCCAGAAGTTTATCATGAATTTAAAATTTTTGGTGGTGGAAATATTTCTGGATTTGGATGTGAAGACGCTGAAAAAGCAATTACTTATTTGGATCGCCAGCTTATTAATGATATGGTTGATGAATGCGCTGCGTATTCCGCATCATCATTAGTTGAAATAACACACAATCAAGATCCATGGAAAAATACTTATCAAAGAGGATGTAATAATACGATAAGTAATTCTAGAATAAAGGCATATTTTGAAGAGGACTAATAAATAGATGAAATTAGAAAACTGGGGAAAACAAAGCTTAGAAAATTATAAGCCGACAGAAGATCATATTTCAAATATGTCTAAAGCGATGGATTCCTTGTGTGCAATGCTTGCTATAGATGCATCAGATTTCAAAAAAGATGTATTCTTTAAAGAATTTAAAAAATATATTATTGGAAATAATCGTCTTCTTTATACCAATGTTACCAATACAATTTTTGATAATTATAGTATTGTGGGAACTTTTCAGACAAATTTGGAAAGTGTTATTACATATTCGTATGAAAATATACCAGAAAACAATAAAAGTGATCATGCTAGAGTTCAACGAGCATTGATGAAATTATGGGATCATATCAATTTGGCAATACGGCAATATGAATTATTTAATTTAAGTGATGAACATTATGCTTCCATAGCGGAAGAGAAGATGAAAGATGTTGAAATACGCTTGACTAAAGAAATGAATATGCAATTAATTTCATTGATTGCTATATTTACAGCATTATCATTTATTGTGTTTGGTGGAATAAGTTCTTTAGATAACATTTTTTTGGGAGCGAAAGATATTCCAGTCACTAAATTAATGATTGTTGGAACAATTTGGTGTTTTTGCATTATGAATTTAGTATTTGTATTTATGTTTTTTATTGCAAAAATGACAGGCTTAAATATTAAGTCAACTTCGGACGTAAATGCTAATTGGATTCAGAGGTATCCAATGATTTGGTGGTGCAATTTTGTTTTGATTTCAGTTTTAATACTATCAAGTTGGGCCTATTATACCAAACAAGAAAATATTACGGTTGGACTTTATGGTATATTGAGTAGGCATTCTAGCTTATATTTTTTGTTAGGAACAGTTGCGATTATTTTATTGATTATATTTGGAGCAGTAAGGTTATACAAATTATCAAAATCCAATAAATAATACTCGTAAGTAGGAGTCACCCAGCGTGGCTCCTTTTAATATAAAAATATCATCTTTTAGCATATTTATATTGACATACGGTACACCGTATGATATAATAAATAATGTAAGGAGGTGAGATACAGATGAGAGGCGAAAGCCGAAAAAAGAAAAAGTCCGATAGCAAGTTGAAAGCTTGGCTGGCTGAACTGCTAAGGGACTTGATAGTAGGAATTATCCTACTGATTCTAGACAAGCTACTAAAGTAGCGGAGAGGGGCGAAAGCCCTTCTCTTAACCAAAGTATAGCACACTCATCTGTATAAAACAAGAATGAAGGAAATAGTTAGAACTGTGTTGTTTATTTTGTCGATGTTCTTCTTTGCAAGAGCCGGATACTTTGCGATTAAGATCATAGCTTCTTTGTGGGGAGAATATCATGGAAGAAAAGAAGATTAGGCCGCAGGATAAATGGAATGCAAAGGCGGGGCTTATAAGTAAGTCATATAAGCTGAAACGTGAGCTGGTGGATCAGTTTGCTGCAGCCTGTGAAAAGGCAGGCATCAGCCAGGCAGCACAGCTTACCAAAATGATGAACGCATTCATCGAAGAACAGAATAACGAGTAAAGCGGAAAGGGGCATCTGGAAACGGATGCTCTTTTCTGTTGCGTTTCGATGACCAATGGGCTGGCGGGAAAATGTTAAGGTACTTCCTAGGGGGACGGGGGATGTGCGGGGCGAGGAAGGTGCGGCGTTTTTCTCTTTCCAATGGAAATTTTTAGGGTACTTCCTTCCGCTTTTGGCGCTTTATCAGCATGCCAAGTTTAGCAATATAACATATTCGAGAAAAGATGGTGAAAAGCAATGGTGGTAAATCAGAAAGAACTGGCGCAAACCCTTGGAATATCTAGCCGGAGAGTACGTGCTCTAAAAGAAGAAGGACTGTTTGAAACGAGCAAAAGTGGCCGGGGATATAACCTGGAAACATGTGTTCAGGAGTACATTGAATATAAAGTAAATGCGGAACTGGGACGCAGTGCATCTATCTCAAAAGAGAAAGTGCAGGCGGAACATGAAGAGGTGAAAAAACAGATCTCCATTTTGAAGCTGCGCAGGCTCCGCCGTGAGCTTCATGAGGCCGCTGATGTGGAGTATTATCTTTCTGATATGCTGTTGCGCTTTAAAAACCGCCTGCTGGCACTTCCTTCAAAGATCGCCATGGAGGTGTCAGGACTTACTGATACAAATCAGATGATCCAGATCATACAAAAAGATCTGCTGGATACCATGGAAGAACTGTCAGAGTATGATCCGGAAGAGATTGACCAGGGTATAGCTGTTGACAGCGTGGAGGGGGATGAGGAAGATGATGACGAAACAGAAGAGTGATAGCGGATGAGCCAGCGAAGCAGATCCAAAGCAAAAACGCTGCATTTATTCCAAAGGACGATACGCAGAGCGCTGCAGCGTCCTGAAGAGCTTACAGTCAGTGAATGGGCAGAAAAATACCGTGTGTTAGATGAATCTTCCAATATCTCCGGAAAATGGTCAAACAGTATCACGCCGTATCTGGTAGGAATTATGGATTCGATCAATGATCCACATATCAGGGAGATCTATTTTTGTAAATCATCTCAGGTAGGCGGCACAGAGGCGCTTATTAATATTTTAGGTTATCTGATCATGGAGGAACCTGCGCCAGCAATGATCGTGTATCCGTCAGATGATCTTGCAAAAGACATATCAAATGATAAGCTAAAGCCTGCATTTCGTTTGATCCCACAGATACGCAAGATCTTTTACGAAAACAGTTCCAAGGAGCTGAGGCTTAAGTTTAAGATCGGA
>OGWS01001782.1_pt1 | contig 15462 bp, 10 predicted proteins | sample 1576111 | NCBI WGS metagenome assembly OGWS01 (sample SAMEA3541534, study PRJEB24748) | human gut metagenome | biome: human gut; feature: human-associated habitat; material: faeces | place: China | collected 2012
CAGCCGATCTTGCCGCAGTCGGCTCCGACAAGTGGACACGCTACCCCGGCTGCATTGGCGCGTTCATTGCCGAAATGGACTACGGCCTGGCTCCCTGCATCCAAGAAGCCATCGACAACGCCTGCGACCATTGCAAACTCGGCTACATTCCCGAACCCTGGAAACAGCGCGTGGCAGCAGCATGCGCAGGATGGCAACGCTCGCATTACGGATGGGATGTCGATCCGAGCATTATTCGCGTGGTTCCCGACGTACTCGAAGCTTATGAGATTTTCTTGCGTGAACTGGTCGGTGCGGGCAACAGCGTGATCGTGCCGACGCCTGCCTACATGCCGTTTTTGAGCGTTCCGAAACTGTACGACGTTGACGTGATCGAAATCGAAATGCTGCAAAGCGGCGACGCCGAAACCGGAGAGGCGCAATGGGTGTACGACTTCGACGCCATCGAACGCGCGTTTGCGGCCGGATGCCATGCGTTCGTGCTCTGCAACCCGCACAACCCGATCGGCAAAGTGCTCACCTTGGAGGAGGAGCTGCGTCTGAGCGATCTTGCGGCACAGTATGACGTGCGTATTTTCAATGATGAGATTCATGCGCCGTTCGTGTTTGAGGGCAAGCACATTCCGTTCCCCACCATCAGCGAGCAGGCCGCATTACAGTCGATGACCGCTACCAGCGCGTCGAAATCGTTCAATATTCCGGGCACGAAGTGCGCGCAGGTGCTGCTTACCAATCCTGCGGATCGTGACATGTGGGCGGTCAAGGCGGAGTGGAGCGAACATCAGACCGCCACCATCGGCGCAATCGCCACCACCACCGCATATAACGAAGGCGACCTGTGGTTCCAGGATGCGTTTGCCTATGTGCGCAGGAATTTGGCGTTGTTCGACGAGCAGATGCGTGAAAGGTTTGCCGGCGTCGGCTATATCAAACCGCAGGGCACATATATCGCATGGCTTGATTTCTCGCCGCTTGGCATCGACGATCCGGCCGCATACTTCCTTGAGAAGGCGCAAGTGGCGTTGACCGACGGGCGTTCATGCGGCGAGACCGGTGCCGGATGCGTGCGCGTGAACATAGCAATGCCGTATCCGCTGCTGGTCGAATGCCTGGACCGCATGTATGGCGCGTTGCATGCGGATGGATTGCTGTAAACTTCGCCACATATTCAGTGTTTTCCTCAACCAACGGCAGCATAACGGTGAACGTCGTGCCCTTCCCCACTTCGCTGTCCACCGTTATGGTGCCGTTGGAAAACTGCATACTATCGACATGCGACGGAAGGATGACATGCGTTTGAACGTGAGTACCAGCATTGATGTGACAGCCCGCGAAAAGGCCGGCGATAATCTGCTGTTCTTGGGATTTCATGGATTCAGCAATGATGAAAATGAGATGATCCGCATTATTGATGCGATTTATGATGTTCCGAAGCAAGACGCATCTTCAACGGACAACTCCATTGCTCCTGCCCAGCATCCGAATTATCTGTCGTTCCGAGGCACGTACGAACGTCCTTACATCGGAAGCTACTACTGGTATCCAGATGGATGTTCCGTAGAAGAGCGTCGACGTGAGTGCGGTGCCGTAGGCGACGCCGTCGTACGATTGCTGGATTCGCCCGCATATGTGCGGTTCCGTAAAGTATTAATTGGGTTTTCGCAAGGCGGATACCTATCGTATCGCATGGTTGCGGAACATCCCGATGTGTTCGATATGGCGATTTTGATGAGTCCGTCATTCAAAGGTGAAACCGCTGAGCCCTTGCCCGCGACCGGACGCACGCGATTCGCACTCTGTTACGGCAGCGAAGACCGCACAATTCCTTTAGCCGACCAACAGTGCGCGCACAACAAACTTGCGCAAACCGGCAATCTCACGTATTTCGAATATCCGGGAATGGGCCACGGCATCTGCGATCAGGAAATTCGTGACCTACGCGCCTGGCTGGGATTGTGATATGCGCTGCGTAAGGAGTTCTGCGCATCTGAGACTCCGCGCGCGTGCCCATAAACTCGTTTTCACCCCCTCGGATTGTCATTGAAACCAACTCGGAACTCTTGATACACCCTAATCGTCGAAATTTATGGACATATACCCAGTTCATCTGAACTGAACCGCGATATCTGGCTTATATATGGCAGATTTGGCATCTTGACCTGAAGTTTCTCGCTTATATATGGCACATGCCCTTCGAGAAAAGCCACTTAGGGGGCATGTTTTTGACACTTTTCGCACGAACACCTGCCATATATAAGCGAGGTACACTATCCAATAGACATAATCGCCAGTCAAGAGCTGGGGAACTGGCTCGATCTTTGACTCCAGGACGGACCCCTCCCGTCGTGCGCCGTCGGCATGCTGACCGCGCACGAATTAATGTCGTAGGTTTTCTTGTCGTCCGGCATTTCATCGACCGCCATCCGCTTATGCTTTCTGCATCCAACCGTGGACTCGTCATCAACGCTCCGAACACCAGGAATCCGGATCACCGAAGCGAGATACAACCGGTAATCGCAAGCGCGCCCCTCATTATGCTCGACAGAAAGCTATATGCAGGTCGAAGTTTTAATTAAAATCATCCCCACGTATGCGGGGAACACTTACAGGCGGCTCCGTTGGTCTGCTTCGGTATCCAGCCATGTTGCCTTGCTTTTCTCGGTTGTGGGGTATGATTTTGCATTGCCGGAAGTCCCCGTGCAGACTTGAGATAACAGCCGATTCGCGCGGGCTTGCTTCCGGTTTTTCATGCCTCGGGGATCATCCCCGCGTATGCGGGGAACACTTCGTGCCGACGATCATGGGCAGCGTATCCTTGGGATCATCCCGCGTATGCGGGGAACACCGCACACTGACCGACGAGAATGGCGAACCATGGGGATCATCCCCGCGTATGCGGGGAACACACCAAATTAGGGACGTTTCCGCGGACATCCACGGGATCATCCCCGCGTATGCGGGGAACACTCCGACGGATGGAGCGTGATGCGCACCGACGTGGGATCATCCCCGCGTATGCGGGGAACACATGCTCAACATTGACATGATGGTCATTAGCTCGGGATCATCCCCGCGTATGCGGGGAACACCTCCGTGTAGCGGCTGCCGAGCAGCTGGCGGCGGGATCATCCCCGCGTATGCGGGGAACACTCTTTGTCGCGTTCAGCCCATTTCGGCAAGGCGGGATCATCCCCGCGTATGCGGGGAACACAAGATCACCGCAGGTGGAGCCAGCATGGAGGCGGGATCATCCCCGCGTATGCGGGGAACACAATGGGTGCTTGAAAACATCTTGCGCAGCCGCGGGATCATCCCCGCGTATGCGGGGAACACCACAAGCGTCCATATCGGCATATCGGCAGGCCGGGATCATCCCCGCGTATGCGGGGAACACCCCCTTTGACCGTTGGAACGCGACCTGAACGCGGGATCATCCCCGCGTATGCGGGGAACACATAATAGCATGGCGCTCCGGTACGCTTGGTGCGGGATCATCCCCGCGTATGCGGGGAACACCGGAACTTGTTCTTTGCCGTCATGTCATCATTGGGATCATCCCCGCGTATGCGGGGAACACCGCCGGCTTGATATTTTTCGAGGCTGAAGTTAGGGATCATCCCCGCGTATGCGGGGAACACCCACGCAGTACAATGCGTTGAACGTAACCGACAGGATCATCCCCGCGTATGCGGGGAACACTGCTATTCTTAAGTCGTGCCGGTTCGGTATTCGGGATCATCCCCGCGTATGCGGGGAACACAGTTCGAGCAATTGGCGAAACTTGTGGATACCGGGATCATCCCCGCGTATGCGGGGAACACCGTAGAACCATACTGCCGCTTCGGGTCGGTGCAGGATCATCCCCGCGTATGCGGGGAACACATTTATTCTTGTTTCAAGAACGGTGATATTGAGGGATCATCCCCGCGTATGCGGGGAACACGTTCGGTGCAACCTCGATGGGGGTTCCGGTCGGGGATCATCCCCGCGTATGCGGGGAACACATCTTATTGAATACGGGCGTACGCACGGTTATGGGATCATCCCCGCGTATGCGGGGAACACGAGAATGTCGCACGCGGCTCGGCGTTCTTCAAGGGATCATCCCCGCGTATGCGGGGAACACGTGATCCGTCGTACACCAACAATGACGGGACCGGGATCATCCCCGCGTATGCGGGGAACACCAAACCGGTGTAGCCAACACCGCGCGATATTTGGGATCATCCCCGCGTATGCGGGGAACACGTGCCGACCCTTGGCATTCCCGGCGCGGTGGCGGGATCATCCCCGCGTATGCGGGGAACACTTGTTTATCGTATTTTTGAGATTGGTTGCGTCGGGATCATCCCCGCGTATGCGGGGAACACCGCGGTGTGCAATGGTTCGAGCGCTTTCAACAGGGATCATCCCCGCGTATGCGGGGAACACTCGTATGTATGTCAGATTCTCGCCGTTTGCCTGGGATCATCCCCGCGTATGCGGGGAACACTTGGTGATTGTCTCATATTGATTATCGGTTGCGGGATCATCCCCGCGTATGCGGGGAACACTGCACTTGCTGATAGCCATGATGCTGCTACATCGGATCATCCCCGCGTATGCGGGGAACACGAAAACATAAGTAAGTTTGGCGTGGTTGTGTGGGGATCATCCCCGCGTATGCGGGGAACACGTCATATACGAAGTCGCCGCCGACTTCCTCGGGGGATCATCCCCGCGTATGCGGGGAACACATAAATACGCTGAACAGAAAACGAAAAACACCGGGATCATCCCCGCGTATGCGGGGAACACACTAAGAGATTATAGCAATTTCGTGGTTTCTAAATTCATGTCATTCGTTTTTCATTTAGTTTGAATACTTCTTCGCCTGCCGATACTTACTGGCATTACTCCATCCACGGTGAAGAGCACTACCAAACGACACTTCCTTTGGACCAGAAGGACGTTTTACAAGCTCCAAGCCTTCACAGTCTGTCGGAGACCACTCAGCTCCATGCACTTTAAAAGCAAGATGCTGCTCATTTCGAGCCGAATAAACCATAATGGCACGACCGTTCTTTGAGAGTTCAACGATTCGCTCCCACAGTTTTTCACGAACACGTGCATCCAAATGCCCCACAAACACGCCTGGCGATATTTCCAATAGCCATCGAGTAAGGTCACCGCGTAAACCCACCGGGCATGCCGTTAATACAATAACTACCATTCCTCATATCCCCACTCATCATCGGCATAGGATTTTCCTGCAGATACTTCTCCCAGCCGTTCATCCCACAGTCCGACATGATCCCCAACGCTCTGAACATCATCGGAGGAAGATTCTCCCAATAACGTGCGAATGTCTTTCACCATTCGTTTCAGCAAACTAAGATCGTATATTGCATCGCGAACGTTATGCCGTACTGCCGATCCAATATCCTCTGGCTGAGTTGCCGCCGTTTCGAACGCAACCGGAATCGACAATTCAGCCTTATAAAGATCGGCTATATCGTAGACGAACGACCGCTCATGACCTACATGTACGAAACCTAACCCCGGAGAGCAACCTAGCGCCACTATTGCGGCATGCGCCAGACCATACAGACATGTATGGGCAGCAGACAAGGCTTTGTTAATCTCCGAGCCAGCCATGAAATCATCATGATCATACGTTCTTTTGTCCCACTCCACTCCGGTACGAGCGGAACACTCACGGTACACCCGCCGTATACGCGCTCCCTCGCGACCCCGAAGTTGCTGCATGGTCAGGCCACTCACATCTTCGCCTGGGAAACGCATTTGGTACATCTGGCGCGCAACATTCAATCTCTTCCTCGTGTTAGACACGAGAGCCGCCTGTCTTTGCAGCAGTACAGAAGAATGCGTCAATGGTTTGCCGAAGGCATACATACGAACGCCACGCTCCCCTACCCAAATCACAGTCGCGCCGTTCTCCCCTATGACCGTCATCGCCTGATGTGTCACGCGCGTTCCAGGCCCCAGCATCAACACGCTCAGCGTCGCTGCAGGAATGTGGGTAACGCCGGTACTATCCGTTGCGGTAATGGCATTGTCATCACGCCCGATGGTACAATGTTCGAAATACGCAAACGACAGACGGTCTTCCGCACGGACAAGTTCACTAATCTCCGGTGGCGGAGTACCCATGTGAGAGTGCCCGTTTTTCCTCGGCTGACGCTCCGCCGCCTCAATATAATCGTCTGTAAGCTTGTCGCCATCTGTCGTTTGCGCATTCATCATTCGCCCTTAATTGTTCAGATCCGGAGCAATTGTCAACAATCCACATCCGAAACCTTTCGCCCTTCCTATGCCTTGGCAAAGAGTCTTGCAGAACAGTTCCGCATCGGTGACCTCCAAGCATCCTTCAAAAACCACTGTGGCCAAAGTAACGGTTGCATCAGCACGTTTGAAGTTCTCCTTATGGCGTTCCCTCACCACCACGTCAGGTCGATCATTCTGGTCGCACAGAATGGCGAAACCATGGGACGCCGAACGATCGATCAGCCACTGCAACTGCTGATCAACGGTAACGTGGCCTTGCACCTTGCCAACGATTCCGCCGTTCCTGCGCCTCCGCCCCCTATCTTCTTTTGCCTTTCGGACTGGATTCGCGCGAAGTTTGAAATGCCACCGTTGTCCTTTAGCGATACGCTCAAGCAACGGCTCATAATTCTTCGTTTCCCACTCCGCATGCATCGGCCAACCAGCCTGTTCGACGATATGCATGAAGTCAGGTTTCTCCGGACTCACCACATAGAGCCAAACACCGTTATCGGCCACAGACGTGTCCAGCCTCCACAGGATACGTCCTTCATCGTTGTTTCGAACTGCATTGGGAGGGAATGCGCATTCCACTGCCGCATGCAGCTTATATGGCGAACTAATAAGCTGCCGAGCCCCGTAACGCGCCTTGTTCAAGGCTATTCTCGAGATAAACATCGTTCTTTCCTACCTAGATGAAGTTCATCGGATCCGATTCACCGGTAGATTCAAAGGAAGGAGGCCGAGTATCGTCCTTCTCGTCTTCATCCACGGGCTTATCCGGGTTAGGAATGCGGTAATGATGCACCGCACGATTCGCATAGCGTCGCCCCTCCCGGCTGAAACTTAGCGGCAAATCCGATTGCGTCGTTACGTTTTCGACTTCTTCAGCATCGCAGACGATTTCCAAATCCGGATACTTGTAACGTCTCCGATACCATTCCGAAGCGTGCCACACCTCGGAATTCAGAGCCTGGCGAATATCTTCATACTCATCGTGGATGCCCAACGACAACGGATAATTCGGCGGGCACGAACGCCTACCTAGATAAAGCGGCCATTTCGGCGAATGAATCGCATTATCCAACGTTTCCAACACCGAATGATCAGCACCCAGCGCGACCAGAAAACAGGCGTCCGCCAGATAATACCGATAAGTCGGCGACATCTCCTTATCGAACTTCCTGGAATTACGTTTCCTTGTCAGGGATTTTTCGGTCTGAAAATCACGGATTACCCTACCGCGTTGCTCGACACGCACACCAAACGATATACCTAGTAAATCCTCGATGGAATCCTCCCGGGTACGTCCCTGCGCCGAAGCCAGCATGCCGATCACACCGCTTTTGGTTGGCTCGTTACGAGTCTCACGCCGAACGAATCGCGAAGAATCGCCCCATGACTGCAATGGTCCGGCCAATTGCAATAATAGAACGCTCATTTCAACTCCTTCCGAGCATCACGCGGAATACGCGGCGCTCAGCGTTTCTCGCAAGCTCTGCTCAAGCTCCGGCAGCGTAACCTGTTCACTCCATTCATCCAGACTGGGCACAGAACCACCGGACACAACATGCCAAGCCTTCACCGGTTCCTCGCCGTAGTTGATACGAATCTCGTTCAACCTGTCGCCCAGTCGTTCGATGCCTTGTCTGGAGACCGAAATCCCATCCTTCCTCTTGATGGGATTCTCAAAGGCGTCAGCTGCGCTAATCGGCTGTGAATCGCGAAGCACGATCACAATATCCTCAGGAAGTGTGTGGTTGGCGAACGTATTCTGCTTGCCGGAGGGCATAGACTTGACAAAGGCTTCCACGAAGGCGGAAACTCCTTCCACCATTGCATCAGCATCCTGCAGCTGATCCCTCAACGCATCAACGTTCAACGTCGCGTACCGATACAAGGTCGAGGAGTTGAAACCAACAGTATCGATCATGGCAGCACCGGCATTGTCGTCCGATGCACAATCATCAACAGCAGTGAAGTAATCATATTCAGGCGTAATCTGATCGATGGAGAACGCATGGGCAACCTGAGCCGAGGCATCCGTATTCAAATCTGGAGCATCAGCCAGCATGCGGCCAAAGCAAGCGATATCGATAGCCTGCTTACCATGGAACACTGCAGCCACCTCCTTCTTCAACTTCGAGGGATCCTTCCCCTCATCGAATGCGGCAATCGCGATATCAGCCAGCTGTTCAACTTCACGGTTAGCGATGAAAATCAAATACTCTGTAGCAGCTGACCCCTTGTCTGCTCCAGCGCGATCGGATGCCTTAACCTTGACGCCCGTAGCAGTCAGCACTTTCTCTGCCAAATTATTGGCTTCTTCAGCCAAATCCAGCCTTTTCTCAGCAATAGCATTACTGATCAGCGCCACCGCGCTCTTAGTACGCTTCCCCATCTTGCTGCTGTCCAGCTTGCTACCGAACATCTCGCGCATGGCACGCTTCCAAGACTGACTGGACACACGAGCTCTCAGCGCTCCACCAACGTATGCGGTTTTCGGGCTACCGGTATCATCTCGGTTGATATTGCTCGGCGGCACCTGCTGAAGGCAATGGATATCTACGAACATGATTTTTCTCCTAATCGGTTTATTGTGAAGATGTTTTTGAAAATGAATGATGATTACTTGTCGGCCTTTTGACCACTTTGCGCTGACGGGAACTTGGAGTAGTAATCCCTGCCCCATCGTTGGAACACGGACCCACGGCTATCAGAGAACTGCAACAAATACAGATCGCTAGCCAAGGAACCATAATCAACCTGAATATCAGTGTTGCGCATCAGCATGATAAGAGCGCGCATACTGCGAACGATTCCGTTGAAATCGGGTGCATTCTCCGCGACTCTCAATCGTCGCAGAATACCTTTCGCACTGTCCGTATCAGGTTCAATCCTTCTGCACGCACGCCCAAAAGTCATACGTAGGCTTGGATCGCTCTGAAACTTTTGCGCGACTCCCTGTTTTTTCGAACGCTGATGCACTGCATATAACCCCAGCGCAGCTCTGATTGCGTTGCTCTGGCGCTCGAATTCAGGTGAATTATCCGCTGGCTCATCAAGCTCGGTCGGCCAATTCGAAAACAGTTCGTCGCCAATCAGCATCCAAGACGGGGATACCCCATCCAGGTCCCTGTGCAATCTCGAGAGCCTAGCCCTACCCCTCGCGTTGCTGCCGCTGCCTGAGACATAATCACGCTGCACGTCATAAACCAGACTGGCAGCATATTTCCCAACAGCTTTCACCTTATCGTATCTTGATAACGACGCCATAGTCATTTCCTCCTTTGGTCAAGTGCGGTCAAAACCCTAGTCTGAGATACGACCAAGTTCCTTGTTCAGCGATCCGCGGAACAACAATTGTGCAAGAGGGGCGCTCATTACGCCGAACCTTCCGGATTCGTGTTCTTCGAAAACCGGCACTGGCGACTGACTCAGGTAATCCCGTCCCATCATCAGCAACATCCGATGGACTTCATCCAACCACGCATTGGAGTACGCCACGGGATTTTGAGACTCATCGAAGTTTGCCAATCTGTCACGGAAAAGCATGTCAAGATCCGCATATGCACTTTCACGAATCTGGTCAGCTATCTCTTGGGTTTTCCCACTATGTTCGCCTGCCGCCGACCGCAGATTTCGGACAAACGTAGTCAAAACCGTCACGGCCTTGTCCGTGCGCTTAACCACATCCACCACTGCAGCAATACCTGCATAATCATGTCGGAACATCATCATGCTTAGAGACAGATTGTCATCGATACCGGTTTCAAAAAAACTGCTTTGCGTACCGTAGGTCATGCCCTGAGCATGAATCGTCACCATATTCAGCACATGCTCTTCCGAGCCAAGCACCTCAGTACGAATTTCTTCCAGCCATCTGATGATTCCAGGACGGAAATCGCCATCATCCCCCACACACAGGATAGGTTCCAAGCCGCGCCACAACGCTTTGCTTGCATCATGGGTAACGGGCATATGCGGAGGAGTGGGAAGCCCCAGCTTCTTCTGCTGCGGAATGCTCCTCCTCCATGCAGTCATCTTTTCAAAACCATCGGTGTTGTATAGGGTTACGGCATCCCCATAACAGTTCACGACACCGATAACCCTTGTGCGCTCTTCATTCGGTACCAATCGAATACGACGCGACTGCCAAGTCATTGCCTGAACAGGACCGGCAAAGCTGCTTTGATCATCCATGTCCGCAGAAGGAACCTCGTCCTTCTCCCATACCGGAATATCGTTCACATTGCCAAACAAACGATAATATTCCAAGTCATAGCGGTCGTCATACAGGACCCAATTGAGCATCAACGTCTCGAAGAGGTTCGCCCCCTCCGCATACACACCGCCGATACCGCCAAGCCAACCGGTACCCAGGAAGCCCTTGAGAGGGTATATCTTCCCCTTATTAATATGGGTGTTTCCCTTCACCGGAGTCTTAATGCCCGCCGTGTCAAACGACTGCAAAAACACCAGCCACCGTGCAGCCTCCGGCAGAGAAAGCGTGTCCGTAGTCCCCAAACCACGCATCGCAAACAGATATTTTTCGGGCTTAGGCATGTCCGCAATCATTTCGGAAACGGGATCATATTCTTTCTGCCCAACATATTCCAGTTCAGGAACCTGGAAGAAAGGCCTGTCCCCGAACAGGAAGAATCTATCTTTCCATTCGTTGAAATAGCCATCCAAGATATCCATATCGAAGTGCCCCGCGAGGAACACATCCGCCCACATATCCCGCATCTGTTCCTCGCTGGGATCTTCAACGCAATATGCGCGATACAGGATGCCAAGTGCTAACCGAAGCATAGTCATCGCCTGCTGAGGAATATCGCCTCGTATTCCCTTAATCTTCTGAGCATCCTCAAAAAGCTGCCGGAGCGACACTTCATCAGGATGCCCATCTACATAGGAAACCGGAATCCACCTATCATCGAGCAATGAGAAGTTTCCGTCCATTCCCCCGTCTCCTTTACATATCAGCCTTGATCGAAGGTTCTTTTTAGAGCATATACTCAGAATCTACAAATGTCAACATAAAAGATTTTGTTTTTGTATTTTCCAAAGATGCAACGAGAAAGCACAAAATAGGCAATCCCGTTGATCCAACCCCGCAGATGCGGGGAACACTACGAATCCCAAGTCTTTTATGGGATCATCCCCAAATGAGGACATTTCAATTATCCTCTTTCTTCGCATATGTCAATCCACCACCACGCGAATACGAAATCGTATACCCGCACAACTCATCTGAGGACAAGTGCTTTTCCACATCCTCATGAAGGAACAAAGCAAGCTTTCCCGCAAGCCAAGGCGATTCCTGCCAATACACAGCCTCAGTCTCGCAGCCTTTCTCCAGAGCAGCAATCAACGTATCAATTCGCCCGTGCGCACACAACGCCACAGGCAATCTCACGGAGCATTGTGCTGCAACCTTAGCCACATCATCACAAGGAACTGTATCGACAGGAATAACTGCTCCTCGTTCTATGCCGTTACGCTTATCACCGATCCAAGGCAGCAAACACGCCTCACCATCACGCTTGCAGAGCAATATCACTTCCACAGTATCCTGCGTATCTCTTACGGCACGTTGTCCCTTGTCATCATCAGCCTCATCGATCTGAGGAGAAAACCAGTCCACCAGCGAGCGTTTCCGATTCATGACAGCTACCGATTGAATGAGATAGCTGTGAGCATCTGCTCTCTTCTTCTCCTGCTTGTTCACTCGCTCCTCGCAGCCTTTGTCATATTGCATATTCCACGCCGTAGGCACGAGACTCCGAGCGTCATCGCCGTATGCATTCCTTACGGTACGAGCTATGTCCTTCGGCAAACATTGCGTGCAGAAAGCGGAAGAACCAGTCAATTCTAGAACCGCAAGCGATTCCATCAGAGAAGCCACGTCATATACCGCATCCACCCCCTTAGCGAACTCGGGACCATTGTCATTCCAGAATGCAATGCCTCGGATATAGCACGCCGCTCCCCGCAAGAGACTTGGACGGTCGAACTCGTTGTCACCACGCCTGTGACGATGTACCCTTCCAAGACGCTGCATAATTAAATCAACCGGCGCGATATCCGTCACCAGCGCGTCGAAATCAATATCCAACGACTGTTCCAGCACTTGTGTCCCAACTACGATCATGCGCTGAGGACGCCCGCCATTCCCCACAGTGCTATCCGGCCCTAGCAGCTGACGCAGTTCGGCTTCATTGGACATACGGTCAATATCCATGAACCGCGAATGCGTCAGCTTCACATACTCACTACCGAAATAATCACCTAGCAGTTTCGCCGCATGTTGCGCCCTACCGACCGTATCGCAAATCACTCCCACACAACCGCCATTTTCAAGCAGACGATCAAGTAAGCTAATCAGCGCTTCATCGCTGTCATCAACGATCTGGCAACGCACGTTCATTGATCTGCCAGAGGGTTTCACATCCATGTGTTTGATTTCAGTATCAGAAGTATATGTCAACACCGGATACGCAGACGAGACATTGCGGGCAGATGAATTTTCCTTTTCTTGAACCAATTTAGGTGCGTTGACGCATACCTTCTCAGTCTTCGCCGCAAGCTGCCTTCTTTTGAGTTCCCGAATTCCTCCATGCTTTGCTTCCGACGGAAGCTCAAGCTTGCTGTTCTTCCATCCTTTCAAGTATGCCTCCGCCATTTCCTCACGCTGGCTCTCCGGCAATGTTGCAGATAACAAAATGACCGGAGTTCGGGTACTACCAAGCCATTCCAGTGCCATCTTGAGATACTCGCGCATATATGCATCGTAAGCATGGCATTCATCTACGATGACAACCTTGTTTGCCATCGCAAGTTGACGCAGCACCACATGCTTCATTTGCAGAGCGCCCATCAACACTTGATCGACTGTGCACACAAGAAAATTAGCGAGCGCTCCTTTCTTGCGCCCCCATAGCCAATCGGAGATAACGGTTTCAGGAGGAATCTCACCATGTTTCCTTGAGTAAGGTTCATCGGTATCATCCTGACTGAGCGAAGAGAAATGTCGACGTGAAGCTGCGATAATGCCTTGGAAATCGTCATTAAGTTTCGCTTTGCCGTGTGCCAACCAAACCGTTTTCTCATCCGTAGAATCACGGGACGGCAAAGCATCCAGCCACCGATGCACTCGTGAGAACATGGCATCCGTGGTAGCCATCGTCGGCAACGCTACGCATATGCCGCCCCTGCCTGTACGCTGCGCTAGGATTTCTGCAGCGGCGAGGGCGGCCTCAGTCTTCCCTTCGCCCATGGGCGCTTCGATTATCAGCAATCCTGGAGTATCCGTATTACGAGCAACACGAACGGCTTGTTCTTGAACAGGACGCGGATGCGCCCCTTCGGGCAGTCTGAATCTAGTCGAGAAAAGATCTTGGCAGGATGACGGTATATCTGCCGGCTCCCACGCATGAGGCAATTGCACACACGCCCATGCGCGTTCTGCTCTTCTTTTCAGCCCTGACCATGACTGAATATCATCGTATTCTCGCTCCGTCATGCCGAATGACTCCTCATCTTCCCACAGAGGATGCACTCGCACTAGGGGGAACATATCAGCATCACTGTCACTGGCAATCCAATCGGCCATAATGACCAAGCCTGTTGCAAGAACAGCGGACTGAGCGCTGAATCTCTTCTTAGAGAGCAATTCCCACTCTTCATCCCCCATGCCAACGGTTCCGGCAATGAATTCTATAAGCTCATTCTGAGTTGTCTTCCATACTTCTGAGTCCAGACCGGATTCCGTTTTCCCCAATCTCGCGCTTTCAAGCTTGCTTTTATCCGGCGGAGTTCCGTGATGGCCTCCCACAACGCAAGCGTATTGCCTCGACTCTCTTCCACCCCATTTATGAACCAGCGAAAAATACCTTTCGAGAATGACCTGCCCGGCAATAGGATGAGTGGGATGACTGGTGTCCCTAAGTCCCGCAATCATAGGAAGCCCTGCTTGCTCCGGCTTCCAGACAAGGCTTTCCGCATCGGGACCGAATGAAATGGGTTTCGCCTGAAACACAGGCGTCGCCTTGCCGATGTCATGCACACCGGCAAGGAAAATCATTAGTTTTCTTGCTAAATCGTCATCATTACCAAGGTCACGGGATATTATTGATTTCGTTCCATAAGGAACCCAAGTGTCCCAAATTCTCGCTGCCATCGCAGCCGAATCCGCCATGTGGACATATAGGGGCAACCATTCAGTATCATCCACTCGATTTGTTTTGCCCCAAAGCGATTTTGCACGGTCAGATAGTTCTATTTCTCCATCACACATAACATCCTCGTTTTCCACAGCACGACTCCGCAAAACAATCGTGCGCGCTTATCATGACATGCAATATACCGCATGCTAGCAGATCAACCCCTACGGATTGCTGTGTATATCCACAAATCACAAAAAGAAACACGCGTATGCATATTGCGGTGAGGAAAACGAGCGAAAAACGGGAACCGCGCGAGCGCGATTCCCGGTGTGCGACTGCTTCTCAAATGTGTGCTTGACTCACATGGATGGTACTGAGGACCATTCGCGTAACGATCTGTTTCCGCATGCGAGTCGTACGCGCAATGCGATCACATATGTAAAGTGCGCGCCGACATAAATTACATGCTTACGGATACAGATCAAGTCTGCAAGGCTTGAAGCCACGGGTTCACTGTAGCTTCATGTTTGAACATTTCATGGTCGATTGTTCAGTTCCGCCAAAAGACAGACAAAAATACCGATAGAAGACCACCAAAAGACCATTTAAAAAGGTCCCGAACCTTCCGGAATAATCTATCGGATTCGGGACCTATTATGCTAGCGACCGTTCAGCTGTCAGCCCACTCAGGCTTTGGCAACCTCAACGTTCAGCTCATCGCCGGCCGTCACTTCGAAGGAGGTGGCGAGCGTCTCGGAAGCGATGAGATCCTTGAACTGCTCGACCTTCGCCACGTCATCGGCCGGCACGGTCAGCACCAGTGCGATGCGGTCGGAGATTTCCAGACCGGCGGCCTTACGGGCGTCCTGCACGGCGCGGATCACGTCGCGGGCGTAGCCTTCGGCGATCAGATCATCGTTCAGCTCGGTGTCGAGGATCACGAAGCCACCGGTCGGCAGCGCGGCGGAAACGGAGTTGGCGGCCTCTTCGGCGTTCTTCTCCTCCACGCTGTTGATCAGCTCGT
>OGWS01001784.1_pt1 | contig 15457 bp, 9 predicted proteins | sample 1576111 | NCBI WGS metagenome assembly OGWS01 (sample SAMEA3541534, study PRJEB24748) | human gut metagenome | biome: human gut; feature: human-associated habitat; material: faeces | place: China | collected 2012
GCCGAAGCCGCACGGCGGCCGCGTCGGGCAGGCCCATATGGCCGTCGTTCTCTCCGTTTTCAAAACGGCCGCTTGTGGAGTCCAGGCTGACGGCGCTCAGCGGTGCGGCGCGCCCTGCCAGAAATTCATACACCTCCGGATAGAACCGGCCGGTATCGTGGGCGTACAGAAGGCTGCGGCCCTCCCGCTCGATTAAGTAAAACAGCGCCTGCTCGGTGTCCATGTGCTTTGCGGGCAGCGGGGTGACACGATATGGCCCGGCAGAAACGCATTCAAAGGGCCGCACGATATGAAACCGCAGGCGCTGCTCCACGTCGGGCACAAGCTCATGCCCGGCGGCCTTGTAGAAGTAATCCCGCACGGCCTCGTTGCAGAAGATATCCAGCGTAGGGCTTTTCATGCCGTGGGAATAGCATCCGCCGCGGTTGACAAGCTCGGCGGGGTAAAAGTGGTCGGTGTGAGAATGGGTGACGAGCAGCCAGCGCACGGCGGAGAAGTCCAGCCCCTGCCGCAGCGCGTGCAGCCAGGCGTCGCAGGGGAAGTCCAGCAGCAGCGCGTCGTCCACCAGCGCCTGGGAGCGCGTGCGGATGTTCCTGCCGCCCAGCCGCCGCGCCGCGCGGCAGCCGTCACAGTTGCAGAAAGCCGCAGGCCAGCCCTCGGCTGCGGCTGTGCCCAGATAGGTAAGCTTCATGGCATATCCTCCTTGTTCCGGCGCTGCTGAGGACACGTCCGGTAAAATTTTACGCTCACCGGGGACAGGCGCAGCGGTTCCGCATCTGTGTCGTCCAATGCATTTTCAAGGCGCAGGCCGTCCGGCAGCACGGCGCGGGCATCGTCCAGGCCGCAGTTTACAAGGCCCAGCAGGCCGCCGCCCTGTGCGTCCTCGTAATAAAAGGGGGCGAGGTTCGCGTCCCCTTCCACAAAGGGCAGCGCCGCGCAGCCCGGCATCCCGCGCAGCAGGCCGCGCAGCAGCGCGGCGCGGCCGCGGCACAGCCAGCCCAGCGTGCGCACCGGCGCGGCCAGCACGCAGACAATGCCGCCCAATGCGTTTTCAAAGCGGATGAGGGCGGGGGCGAGGTATTGCTTTTCCTCATCCAGCAGGCGGCAGATCTCCTGCGCGCCGGCCGCCGCCGCGAAGCGTGTGATCCACGCGCCCTCCCGGCGCACGGTCTCCCAATCGGTGCACAGCAGCGTGCCCGCCCACTGGCGGGCATATTCTGCGGAGGAGATCTGTTCCACGCAGGGCCCCTCGATGCGGCCGTCCGGCGCGCAGCCCAGCAGCGGTGCGAAGCCCATGGCGCACAGGTGTTCGGCGGCGATGTTGTCCACCATCAGTCCTCCGCGCAGGAAGGCTTCCAGCTCCGCTTTCTTATAGCACAGCACGTCGTCGCCCAGCAGAACGTTGGTGGCGGCGGGCGTGAACTGTACGGGAACGCCCAGCAGCGGAAGCACCGCGTCCAGCGGCCGGGCGGGCAGCATGCCGTCGGGGGTGTGCGCACGGTTTTGGCGGTGCAGCGCCGCGTCCCCGCGCCAGGGCAGGCCCACGCCGCGCATCGTCTTGCCCCTGCGCAGCTGCTGAACGGCCTCCACCGCAGGCGCTGCTTTGCACACCATCTCCGCGTATTCGCGCTGCAGCGGCAGCGGTGTGGCAAGATAATCGTGCAGGTTCAGCGTCAGGCCGTCCGCGCCCGCAAGCGCGTGGAGCTGCATCTGCAGCTGCGTGACGGCAGCGCTTTTTGTGTAAGGCGTATTGGGGTAGTTTTCCACCTCGCTGGCCCAAAAAGTACTGCTGTGTACAGCGGCCATGCTCAGAGACATGCTCGTAAGCATTTCCACGGCGTCGGTGTGCAGCGCGTCGCTGTATGCTCCGCCCAGCGGGCGGGAAAGGCATTGCCCGCCCCCGGAAAAGGCGCGGAGCAGCGCGTCCATGTCGCGCCCCTGCACCGAATGCGCCGGCTCGCCGGAGTTCATCAGCCCCACCTGCGTCTTGGGCGAGACGGCGTGCACAGCCCGCTCCACCGCTTTTGCGGCCCGAAGCTGGGCGGCAAAGTTCACCCGCATCCACGCGGCTTTTACCTCTCCGGCATCGGGGCCGAGGCCGCAGGCCGCGTCCCGCAGACGGAGGGGTGTGACGTCGTACCCAAGCTCCCGGGAAACAAGGCGGGCGTGGGTTTCGCAAAAGCAGCCGTATGGAGCCGTGTGGTTCAGCGAGCGGAAATCGTCGTCCAGCATCAGCCGCGCGGGCCGGGTGGATGCGTACAGGGCGCTGATCTGCGCCGTATATTCCACCCACGCCTCATCGGCGATGCAGTATACTGCGTGCGCGGGCGCAAGGTCCTCCCCCACAAAGCGCTGGAAGGGAAGCATAAGGCGGGCGGGCACACGGTTGTCGCCGTGCCCAGCGCAGGTGACGAGGTTTACACTGTGCCGCACGCCCGCCGCGGCAAATGCTTCGGCCATACAGGCGTAGACAGCAGCCATGCGCTCGTGCTTTTTCCGTGGGAACGGGGAGGTGAGGATTTGATGCGATTCCTCCATCAGCATCACCTCGCGGATGGGTGTGCGGGCGCAAAGCTCCAGCAGCTCACCGAGCTGGCGCTGCCAGGCATCTTCGTGCACGGCAACGCGCAGAATATATTCCATAAGAGTACCACCTTTTCTGTTTGATGCGGGATTTGTAAAAAAATAGGGAGACCGATGCGCGCATCGGCCTCCACAGCATGCCGCGTCAGCGTGCGAAGCGGTCTATTTGGAAAGCTCCAGGAATTTGTCATACTGAGACTGTTCGATCTCAATCAGTTCGTCCAGCCCCAACTCCTGCATCTGGGCAATATACTGGTCCCAATCGTCAAAGCTGGCGCGTCCCAGGATGAAATCGGTCACAAGCTCGCTGGAATAGGTGGAAAGATCGGTCGTCAGAGCAGCCTTGCGCGCGTTCTGCTCATCGGTGGCAATGGCCATGTAGCAGTATTTGGCATCCGGATAAACCGCGTCCTGGAAGACCACGCTCTTTTGAAATTCGTTTTTGTGCTCGGGGCGGGAGGTGAACTGGGATTCCATTGTGTACAGGGAAACGGTGGGGAATACGCAGCCGCTCCACAGCGAGCCGCCGGGGGTTTTGCGGTCCTTCGCGTTCTGCTCCCAGTACGCGCCGCCGATGCCCTCCATGAGCTGGCGCCGGCCGTCCACGACTTCGTACGTTTCGCCCTCGATGCCCCAGGCGGACAGCTCTTCATACCGGTCGGAATACAGCACGTCCAGCAGCGCGGCTACGGCCTCGGGGTCCTTGCAGTCTTTCGTAACGGCCCATTTCTGCCAGGAGAAGAACGACGGCTCAATGACAATGTACGGCTCGTACCCGGTCTCCAGGTTCGCAATGGGCAAAAATTCAACGTTTTCAGCGTTGACGGAAGGCTCCAGCCACATCTGCATGCAGTAATCGAACGTGGCGCCCACTTTGTTTTCGGCCATGCGCTGGCTCGTCTGTTCGTAGGTGGCGCCGATGAGGTCCGGGTCCATCAGGCCCTCCTCCACAAGGCGGTTCATGTACTTCAAGTAGTCTTTGATACCGTCCTGGTACCAGGGCGAGACGATCTTGTTGTTTTTTACGTCCACAGAAGTGAGGTAATTGCCTACGCCGAACCACTGGGCGATGCCCGTCATGAAGAAATCTCCGGAGGTATCCACGGTGACGATCTCGTCCGCTGCGCCGTTGCCGTTCATGTCATTTTCCTGAAACGCTTTCATCACAGAGATGAACTCCTCGGCGGTTTCAGGCGCTTCCAGGCCAAGCTTCTCCAACCAGTCCTTGCGGATGTTGATGACGCGGCAGGTGGGGGCGGGCTTGTCTTCGTAGGTCTGTGCCTGAACGCTGGTGTACCAGTAGATATTGCCGTCCGGCGCGGTGGTGAGCTGTGCCATGAACGGATATTTTTCGTGAATGAAGCGGTTGAAGGTGCCGTCGCCGTACTCGTCCATGATGGTGTTGATGGGCTGGATGGTGCCCTTGTTGGCAAGGTCCATCGCGGCGGCGTCGTCAAACGGCGTCAGACATACGATGTCCGGCAGATCGGTGCCGGAGGCGATGCGCGTTTGAAGTGTTGTGGGGTACTGGTCCGCTGGGACGACCTCAAATTCCAGCTCCAGGCCCTTTTGTGCAAACAGGGCTTTCAGCTCCTGCCAGACAGGGTAGTCCTCGCGCTCGTCGAATTTGATGTACTGGTTCGTGTTGTTGGGCACAAGCATCGTCAGACGCCGGGCGCCGTCCCCGGCGGATGCGGAGCCGGAAGCCGGGGCGGACGATGCGCCGCCGCAGGCGGACATGGAAAGCGCAAGCGCCGCCGCAAGGAATAGTGCGGTAAGTTTTTTCAGATGTTTCATGTCGTTCCTCCTGTTTGATGACATTTTATCATACTTCGACCCGAGGCGTCGGGGCGAAATCTGCCTTGAAGAGAGTCAGCCCTTCAATGAGCCGACCATGATGCCCTTTACAAAATGCTTTTGGAAGAAGGGGTAGGCAAACAGTACGGGCAATGTGGTGAAAATAATCATCGCATATTTGAGCTGCACGTTGGAAAGTGAACGGCGCACGGCCTCGGCCACTTCGTTCATGGGCAGCTTTGTCAGATCCACGGTGTTTTCCAGCAGCACCCGGCGCAGGTAGAGCTGCAGGGGCTGCAGCGCGGTGTCGGGCAGATAGACCAGTGCGTTGAACCAGCTGTTCCAGGTGATGACGATGGTGTAGATGGAAATGACGGCCAGGATGGGCTTTGCCAGCGGCGTATAGATGCGCAGCAGAATGGTGAAGTGACTGGCGCCGTCGATGGCTGCGGATTCCCGGATGGTGTCCGGGATAGAGGCGAAATACGTGCGTGCAAGAATGATGTTCCAGATGCTCAGAGACCCAGGCAGGATGACGGCCCAGATGTTGTTGTACAGGCCAAGGCGGTTCATTACAAGGAACGTGGGGATCAGCCCGCCCGAAAAATACATGGGAACGAGCAGGTAGGTGACAACGGCCTTTTTGCCCAAAAGCCCGGGCATGCACAGGGGATACGCGCACAATGTGCAGAACAGGAGCATCAGCAGCGTGGTGACGACAACGTACAAAAGCGTATTGCCGTAGGCGCGCCACAGAGTCGTGTCGGAAAGGATGACGCGGTAGGAGTTAAGGTCAAACCCTTTGGGGAACAGCAGCATGTCGCCCGCAAGCGCGTGCTCGGGCGCGCTGACAGAGCGGATGAGCACATAGTACATGGGGTACACGGTGACGATGCAGCACAGCCCGGTGGCGAGGTAAATGAGCATGCTCGCCAGGCGGGAGCCTTCGCGGATGCCGTGTTTTTGTCGGAGCATGGCGGTAAGCCTCCTTTTCGTTTTCAGAACAGTCCATCGCCGGAGATTTTATTGCTGCATTTGTTGGCGATGAAAACAAGGATCAGATTCACCGTGGAGGCGAACAGGCCGATGGCGGTGCCAAGGCTGGTCTTGCCCGTGAGCAGACCCTCGCGGTAAACGTAGGTGCCGAACACGTCGGCGGTCTTCATGGTGGCGTTGTTGTACAAAAGCAGGATCAGGTCGGTGTTGGAGCTCATGATGTCGCCCACCGCGAAGATGAGCATGATGGCGATTGTGGGGGCGATCATCGGCAGCGTGATGTGCAGTGCCTGCTGCCAGCGGTTCGCGCCGTCCAGCCGCGCCGATTCGTAAAGCGCCGGGTCGATGGAGGCCATGGCGGAGAGATAGAGGATGCTGTTCCACCCGAAGCTCTTCCAGATGTTCGTGACCGTGTATACAACAGGGAACCATTTCGGGTCGGTGCGGAAGGAGACGGGGTCGCCGCCCAGCAGCGTGATGATCTGGTTCACAAGGCCGTCCTTTTCAATAAAGGAGACCACCATGCCCGCGGCCACTACCATGGAGATGAAATAGGGCATATAGCTGGCTGTCTGCACCAGCTTTTTGTAGCGTAGGTGCGTTACCTCGTTGAGCAGCAGCGCGAACGCTATGGGGACCCAGAAGCCGAACGCGAGGTTCATCAGGCTGAGCGTGAGCGTGTTTTTTAACAGGCGCGGAAAATAGATGGAAGAAAAGAACGTTTTAAAATGCTGCAGGCCCACCCATTTTGTAGAGCCGTCAAACGCGAAGAAGGGGTCGCCGGGGACGTAATCCTGAAAAGCGATGACAACGCCGAACATGGGCATATAAAAAAAGATAAAGATCATCACCAGCACCGGCAGCATGATGAGATAGAGCTCACCGCTCTCCCGCAGCCGCCTGCGGCCGATCCGGTTCGCGAGGCTCTGCCGCGGCGCGCCGCGTTTTTTGCAAATGGTTGTCAATGTGCCACATCCTCTCGATCACATGTTGCCGTTTTGTCCTGTGTCCGGCGGAAAAGCCGTCCGGGGCTGTGCTTTCAGCATAACCGCGCCGGGCCGCGTTTGCAACGAACCAAATTTGAAGCCGTGCGCTTTTTTGAAAAAGCGGGGCTTTTGCGGCATGTTTTGCCGGGCCGGCGCAGCGATTTCCAATTTTGCGATTTTGTCAAAAAAAGATGCGCAAGCACTGGAAAACGGCTTGGCAGCTTGCTTTTTCCCCACAGGGAGCACAGGCGGCACGCTTTTCAAACGGCGCGTGTTTTGATATACTGGAGCTGCCGTTTTGAAGTGATTTGTCTGTGGCGGGCCGCACGCGCCCGCCGGGGAGGGGGGGCGCACACGATGAAGAAAAAGCCGGCCGTGCGGCACAGGCTTTCCACGGTGCAGCGCATCTTCTTTTCCTATGTGTTCATATGCCTTGTGCCGGTGGTCATCCTGGCGGGGGTGCTGGCCGTCTCCACCTTCCGCGCACAGCAGCGCGAGGACGCCGCCCGCCAGGCCCATACCGCCGAGCTTGCGGCCCGCACACTGGATGCGGAGTTCAAGCGCGTTCAGGGCCTTGGGCAGCAGCTGTCCGAGACGCAGTGGGTAAAGCGGCGCGGTGCGGCCGCGGGGCTGTATGACGAAGAGTTCGGCCTGCGCGAGAAACTGGCCATCTGCGGAGACCTGCGCGGCTATACCGCGGCCAGCGGCGTGATCCGGCAATTGTCTGTGGTCTTTCCCGAAAAGGAGGAGGTGTATTCCTCCGCCGGCTTTTATGATACGGCAGACTTCTTCCGCACATTTTCGCTGGAAAAAGGGCAGACGCCGCTGGAGAGCGCTGTGGTGTACGAGCGTTTGAGCCTGCCGGAAAACAGCGGCCTGGTGTGCGGCGCGCAGCTCGGCATGACGGGCGGCGCGGCGTCCCGGCTGTTCTTTGCAGAGGCGATGGAGTACAATCGTCCCATGCGGAGCTTTCTGCTGGTGGAACTGGACCGCTCCGCCATCCGCAACCAGATCGCATTGCTGCGCACGGACGATATGCTCTCCCTTTCTATCCGCGGCGCGGACAGAGAGCTGGCGGGGATATCCTTCACGGCCAGGGCCGCAGAGGCTGATTATACTTACCGCTCCGTATGTTTCCCGGTGGATATCACGTCCGGCTTTTCCGCCGTGCCGCTGGTACGGACACGAAGCGTCTGGTTTATCGCCGTGCTGGTGCTTATTTCAGTGCTGCTGACGGTGAATCTGGCGTGGCTGCTTACAAAGCTGACCTACACCCCGCTCAAGCGGCTGGCAGACAGCGCGGCACACCGCCTTCCCGCGCCGGTGCATGCGGGGGATGAATATGCGATCATTGAGGAATCGCTGTGCCAGCTGGCTGCGGAACGGGAAAATGTGCTGCATATGGCAGAGCGTTACCGCGCCACCGCGCGGAGCAATTTTCTGCGCCGGCTGCTGCAGGGGTATTTCGATGCGGCGGAGGCTGCGGAAAAAATGCGGGAGTTCGACATCGGCTTTTCAGATTCGATGTCCCATCTTGTGCTGCTGGTGGAAGAAAGAGAAGGAAGCCACGGTGTGATGCCGCTGGAAGAGGCTCTTTCATCCTTTGACCTTTTGTATGAGATCACGGAACTTTCCAGGACGCGTCTGGCGGCCATTGTCGCACCGGGAGGGCCGGATGAGGTGTGCCCGCAGACGCTGGCGCAGCGGGTCGCGCTCTCGTATCAGGAGCACACGGAAACGATGCCTTTTATCGCCTGCGGCAGCTTGGAGGAGGGCGTTTTGGGCATTAGTAAATCTTATTATGCAGCGGCGGAGCAGCTTTCTGCACGTCTGTCCGACGGCGCGTGCCTTACATCTCCCGACCGGGGGATCTATTATCCCGTCGAGTGGGAGCTTCAGCTCATCAACCGTGCGAAAGCGGGCCAGCAGGCGATGGCGGAGACGATCCTGGGCGAGATACGCGCTGAAAACGAGCGCAGGGGCGTGTCTCAGCAGAACATGCGGCGTTTGGTGCTGATGCTGGCGCAGACGTATTCGCGCATCATCCATGAGTTCGACCCGCAGCCCGCACGCTATGCCGCTGAGTTTGACGCTGTCAGCAGCGCACAGACGGATGACGGCATGTGGGGGGCGCTGTACCGGGTGAATGCGCTGTTCTGTGCGGAGAAAACAGCGTCTCAGCAGGCTGGGGATACGGAGCAGCAGGTCGTGGAATACGTTAAGGAGCATCTGACGGACCCGGATCTTTCTCTTAAGGACCTTGGAGACCGGTTCAACCTTTCAGTCTCCGCGGTTTCGAAGCTGTTCAAGCGTGTGTGCGGCATTAATTTTTACGATTTCCTGCTCAGCGGCCGGATGGAACTGGCCTGCGAGATGCTGGAAAATAAAAAAATCACATTGGCGGCGGCGGCGCGCGCCGTGGGCTACGAAAACGATTATTCGTTCAAGCGTGCATTTTCGCGCTTTTATGGTGTTTCCGTGTCCGAATACCTGCGCAGACGAAGGAAATAACGGCCCAGAGCCTGTGCGGGCCGCTTTTGAAACGGAAAGGGAGTATCCATTTATGAAAGAAGTATTGAATGTAGGTGTTATCGGCCTGGGCAACCGCGGCTCCAACCTGTTGGAAAACTGTATCCTGCCCCAGCCGGGCGTTCGTGTGCTGGCCGTGTGCGACAATTATGAGGACCGCCGGGAGAAGGGCGTGCAGCTTGTGACGGCAGCGGGCCAGCCCGCGCCCCGCGCTGCGGCGGATTACCGCGAGGTACTGGCCATGCCGGAAATCGACGCTGTGGTCATTATGGCGTCGTGGGAATCCCATCTGAACCTTGCCTGCGACGCCATGCGCGCAGGCAAGTATACGGCCGTGGAGGTGGCGGGCGCATATTCTGTGGAGGACTGCTGGAAGCTGGTGCGCACCCACGAGGAAACGGGCGTACCCTGCATGATGCTGGAAAACTGCTGTTTCGGCCGCGACGAGCTGATGGTGCTGAATATGGTGCGCCGGGGCCTGTTCGGCGAGGTGGTGCACTGCCAGGGAGGTTACCGCCACGACCTGCGGGAGGAGGTTTCCACCGGGCGCGAGATGCGGCACTACCGCTTCCGCAACTACCTGTACCGGAACTGCGAAAACTACCCCACCCATGAGCTGGGCCCCATTGCAAACGTGCTGGACATCAACCGCGGCAACCGCATGCTGACGCTTGTTTCAGTGGCGTCCAAGGCCGCGGGGCTGCACGAATATCTGCTGCGGGAAAAAGGCCCGGACTACGACGCTGCAAACATGAATTTTGCCCAGGGCGACGTGGTGACGACCATCATCAAATGCGCCCGGGGCGAGACGATCTGCCTGACGCTGGACACCACTTTGCCGCGGGCCTATTCCCGCGGATTCCATGTGCAGGGGACAAAGGGCATGTACATGGAGGACAACAAGAGCGTCTTTTTAGACGGCAAAGACAACGAGTATGATTTTAAGTGGAACGAGCGCTGGAACAGCGCCGAGGAGTACCGTGAGCAGTACGACCATCCGGTGTGGAAAAAATATCTGGCCGAAGGCGTGCGCGGCGGCCATGACGGCATGGACTGGCTGGTGTTCCGCTCGTTCTTCGACGCCGCAAAGGCGGGCGCGCCTGCGCCCATCGACGTATATGATGCGGCGGCATGGATGAGTATTTCCTGCCTGAGTGAGCAGAGCGTGGCCATGGGCGGCGCTCCCGTGGCCATTCCGGACTTTACCAACGGCAAGTGGATGGAGCGCGCTCCCTGGCAGCCGTAAAGCGGGAGCTTCCGGTATTTTATGCTCCGCTCCCTTTCTGAAAAATGAAAAAACAGCGGGCCGCGCCCGTGGGAAAAAGCCTTCCGGTTTTCCGGAAGGCTTCTTTTTTGCGCCTTTGCGGGCGCTAACGCAACCTTAACATCCGGCGGCGAACGTTAAGCGCACACTTACAGCTTATGCCCTATAATGAGGCATACCGCGATAAGGGAAGGAAGGGAATGGATTATGATGGATGTTCTGATGGTCGGAACATTGCTGGCCTGCTTCGGGCTTGTATGGCTTTTGGCAAAATGGTGCCAGAAGCAGGTGGACGCCGCGGAGTGAGCGCGGGGAAAAAGGCCGCAAGGAGGATACATAAATGCTGGTACTGGGTGGGATCGTGCTGCTGCTGGGCTGCTATCTGATCTATGCATTGGTACATCCGGAAAAATTTTGATTCGCTGTGAGCGAAACTGAGATAAACAGGAGGAGCTTGTCATGCTACAGCTTGCACTGACAGTGAGCATTTATTTGCTCATTGTCATTCCCGCGGGTGTGTATCTGTATCACATCGCGGCGGGGAAACACACTTTTGCAGACCCCGTCTTTGACCGTGTGGACGGAGCGATCTATAAAATCAGCGGAGTGGACCCCGGGAAGGGGATGAACTGGAAACAGTATGCCCTGGCTCTGCTGGGGACGAACGCCGTGATGGTGTTCATCGGGTATCTGATCCTGCGCGTGCAGAGCGCAGGGCTTTTCAACCCGAACAATATTGAGAATATGGAGCCCACGCTGGCATTCAATACCATTATCAGCTTCATGACGAACACGAATCTCCAGCACTATTCCGGTGAGTCCGGGCTTTCCTACCTGTCTCAGATGCTGGTCATCATTTTTATGATGTTCGTGTCCGCCGCAAGCGGATATGCTGCCTGCGTTGCGTTCATCCGCGGCCTTGCAGGCAGGACAAAAAACGACGTGGGCAATTTTTTTGCGGACCTGGTGCGCATCACCACCCGTATCCTGCTGCCGTTTTCCATTGTGGGCGGCTTGCTGCTGGTATGGCAGGGCGTGCCGCAGAATTTTGAAGGCAATGTTGTGGTGGAGACGCTGGAGGGCACATTTCAGGTCATTGCCATGGGCCCCATCGCCGCGCTGGAGATCATCAAGCATCTGGGCACGAACGGCGGCGGCTTCCTGGGCGCAAACTCGTCTACGCCGCTGGAAAACCCCACGATGCTCTCAAACCTGATCGAGCTGTATTCCATGATGCTCCTGCCCGGCGCATGCGTCATCACCTTCGGTAAAATGGTGCACGCCCGCAGGCAGGAAGCGGCGGACGGCATGCAAAGGGCAGGCGGCCTGCGTGCGCGCGGCGGCCTTTCCGCGGCCATCTACGGCCGCGAGGGACGCAGCATTTTTGCCGCCATGGGCATCCTGTTCGTCATCGGCCTGAGCGTATGCTTCTGGGCCGAGAGCCAGGGCAACCCGGCGTTGGCGGATATCGGCCTGGACCAGGCCATGGGCAGTATGGAGGGCAAGGAGGTCCGCTTCGGTATTGCACAGTCGGCGATGTTCACCACCGTCACGACCTCTTTTACGACCGGTACGGTGAACAATATGCACGACACCCTGACGCCGCTGGGCGGCATGATCCCTCTGCTGCACATGATGCTGAACGTAGTATTCGGCGGCAAGGGCGTCGGTCTGATGAATATGATCCTGTACGCCATTCTGGCAGTGTTCATCTGCGGCCTGATGATCGGGCGCACGCCGGAATACCTGGGCAAAAAGATCGAAGGCCGGGAAATGAAGCTCACCGCGCTGTGCATCATCATCCACCCGCTGCTCATCCTTGCGTTTTCCGCGCTGGCAGTGGGCACCGCAGCCGGGCGGGAGGGCATCACCAATCCGGGCTTTCACGGCCTGAGCCAGGTGCTGTATGAATATGCCTCCTCCGCCGCCAACAACGGTTCCGGTTTTGAGGGCCTGGCGGATAATACCTGTTTCTGGAATATCACCGCCGGTCTGGCCATGTTCTTCGGCCGGTACCTTTCCATCGTCATCCAGTTGGCCATTGCCGGGTCGCTGATGAAAAAGAACTTTGTCAATGAATCGGCCGGCACGCTGCGGACGGACACGGTTTCGTTTTCCGTTATCCTGGTTTTCGTCGTATACATTTTTGCCGCGCTGACATTTTTTCCAGCGCTGGCATTGGGCCCCGTTGCAGAGCATCTGGCTCTGTGGGGCTAAGAGCGGTTTGAAAAATCAAAAAAGCTGCCTTTCCCAACAGGAACTGACGTTTACTGCGTCCCAAATCCTCGGAATACAGCAGGTATTCCTGCGCTTTTGGCCTTGTAACTGCTCGATCCTTGCGGGAAATACAGCGTTCCTGCTATTTTCAAACAACCCCTAAGGAGGATTTTCAGAGCTATGAGTAAGAACCGCAAGCAAAAGATGATCACACCGGAGATCATGCGGCAGGCCGTGGTCGGGGCGTTTACAAAGCTGGACCCGCGCTATATGATGAAAAATCCGGTGATGTTCGTTGTGGAGATCGGGTTTGTGATCTCGCTGGTGCTCTCCTTCGCGCCCGGCCTGCTGGGAGACACGACGCCGAACGCGCGCGTTTACAACAGTATTGTGTCGGCCATTCTGTTCGTTACGGTGCTGTTTGCAAACTTTGCCGAATCAGTGGCGGAGGGGCGCGGAAAAGCGCAGGCCGCCAGCCTGAAGAAAACAAAAAAAGACACACAGGCACGCCTGCTTGGTGCAGACGGAGGCGAAAGGATGGTGCCGTCCAGCGAACTGAAGAAGGGCGATGTGGTGATGGTGTCCGCGGGCGGGGTCATCCCGGGCGACGGCGAGGTCATCGAGGGCATCGCCTCGGTGGATGAATCCGCCATCACCGGCGAATCCGCACCGGTGGTGCGCGAGGCAGGCGGCGATTTCAGCTCTGTAACCGGCGGCACCACGGTGGTGTCCGACTGGCTGAAGGTGCGCATCACGTCCGACCCAGGCGACAGCTTTCTGGACCGCATGATCGCTCTGGTGGAGGGCGCTTCCCGCAAAAAAACGCCCAATGAGATCGCGCTGAACACACTGCTGGTGTCGCTCACCGTTATTTTTCTGATCGTCATCGTCACACTGTATCCCATCGCCCTGTATTCCGGCGTGCAGCTCCAGACTTCCACACTGATCGCCCTGATGGTCTGCCTGATCCCGACCACCATCGGCGGCCTGCTGTCCGCCATCGGAATCGCCGGGATGGACCGCGTGACGCGCTTTAACGTCATCGCCATGTCCGGCAAAGCCGTGGAGGCATGCGGCGACGTGGACACGATGATTTTGGATAAGACCGGAACGATTACCTACGGCAACCGCCTTGCGGCGGACTTTTTCCCCGTGGGCGGCGCGTGCCGGGAGGAGCTGGTGCGCTGTGCCGCGCTGACGAGCCTGCACGACGGCACGCCGGAGGGGAAATCCACACTGGCTCTGGCCCGCCTTCAGGGGGAGGACTGCGGGGAGCCGCAGGGCGCGCGCTTCATTGCGTTTACCGCTCAGACACGCATGAGCGGTGTGGACCTGCCCGGCGGCCGGAGCGTACGCAAGGGGGCGTCCGACGCCATTGAGAAATACGTTTCCGAAATGGGCGGCAAGGTGCCGGAGGACCTTGCCCGGCGCGTTGCCGAGGTGTCCGCTCTGGGCGGCACACCGCTGGCTGTCTGCGAGGACAGCCGGATTTTGGGCGTCATTTATTTAAAGGACACGGTAAAGGCGGGCATGGCCGAGCGTTTTAAGCGCCTGCGTGCCATCGGCATCAAAACCATTATGTGCACGGGCGACAACCCGCTTACCGCCGCCACGATCGCCAAGGAGGCAGGCGTGGACGGCTTCATTGCCGAGTGCAAGCCCGAAGACAAGATCGCATTGATCAAAAAAGAACAGGCCGAGGGCAAGATCGTTGCCATGACGGGCGACGGCACCAACGACGCGCCCGCTCTGGCGCAGGCAAACGTAGGCCTTGCGATGAACAGCGGTACCGCCGCCGCCAAAGAGGCCGCAAATATGGTGGACCTGGACAGCGACCCCACGAAAATTTTGGAGGTGGTGGAGATCGGCAAGCAGCTGCTTATTACCCGCGGCAGCCTTACGACTTTTTCCATCGCCAACGACATCGCAAAATACTTCGCAATCATCCCCGCTATGTTTATGATGGCGATCCCGCAGCTGGGTGTGCTCAACATCATGGACCTGGCAACGCCGCACAGCGCCATTCTTTCCGCGCTCATTTTCAATGCCATCATCATTCCATGCCTGATACCGTTGGCGCTCAGGGGCGTAAAGTACCGCCCCATGTCATCCGGCAGGATGCTTGCCCGGAATATGATGCTTTACGGCCTGGGCGGTGTGATCGCTCCCTTCGCAGGCATCAAGCTCATAGATATGCTCATCCATCCGCTTTTGGCGCTTTGGGGCTTTTAAGGAGGAATATGCATGGACGCGAATAAAAAAGCAATGCTCCGCAATATCCGTCAGGCTCTCGTGGTCACGCTGGTCCTGCTGCTTTTGTGCGGATTTGTATTTCCGGTGCTTCTGAGCGGCCTTTCCGGCCTGCTTTTCCCGCATCAGGCGGGCGGCAGCCTGGTGACCGCCGACGGCAAGGCTGTGGGTGCGAAGCTGGTGGGACAGGAGTTCACCGAGGCCTATTTCATGAAGGGGCGGCCCTCCGCCTATCACTACAACACCTATTACACAGACGAACAGGGCAGCCGGTTCTACAACGACGGCAGCGAATTTGCGGGGCTGGGCTCCGGTTCCAACAATTACGCGCCCAGCAACCCTGCGCTGACACAGCGTGTGGAAGCCAACATCGAGGCGTTTTTGGCGGAAAATCCCGGCGTGGTGCGGGAGGATATCCCGGCCGACCTGATGACGGCCTCGGGCTCGGGCCTTGACCCGCACATCTCGCCCGCCGCCGCGCAGGTGCAGCTTCCCGCCATTGCAGAGGCTTCAGGGCTCAGCCCGGAACGGCTTGCGCAGATCGTTGCGGACAACACCGAGGAAAAACTGCTGGGCGTGTTCGGGGAGGAGACCGTGAACGTGCTGGGCGTGAACCTGGACATCGCGCTGGCGATGGGGCTGATTTCGGAAACGGAAAAATAAACGCGACAGAAGCAAAAAACCGCCGCCCCGAAACGGGGCGGCGGTTGCTGTATACGGCGCCCGCGGGGCGGCCGGTCACATCTCCTGGCAGAGCTGCCAGTACAGGCCCTTGCGCGCCAGCAGCTCCTCATGGGTTCCGCATTCCGCGATCTCGCCGTGGTCGATGTACATG
>OGWS01001790.1_pt1 | contig 15399 bp, 10 predicted proteins | sample 1576111 | NCBI WGS metagenome assembly OGWS01 (sample SAMEA3541534, study PRJEB24748) | human gut metagenome | biome: human gut; feature: human-associated habitat; material: faeces | place: China | collected 2012
GGCGGAATACCGTCAATCCCGAGATCGACATGTTGTCCCGGTTCGCACATAAAACGATTGACGCTCGTATCGGGGCAACGAGAATTGTCCCGGTACGCGAAAAACGCCCGTTTTTTCAAACCGGGACAATGATTTCTGTCCCGGTATTAACATCAATCGATTGATGCGCGAACCGGGACAGAATCGCATCGCTACGCCGAGACAGCCACATCTGGCAGACGACAGCCGACAGCCAGCAACTGGCAACCGCATCATAATGCCGAGTCAGTCCTTATCAGGAGCGCTTACGACGCAAAGCAAACGAGACCCCGCCGGCTGCACCGAGAACGACGACCGCAAGACCCACGGCAGTCACCGCGCTACCGGTCTTGCTCAGCACGCCAGTAGCCTTGTTGCCATTCGCACCGTTGGTCTTATCGCCATCGCCATCGTTGTCGCCGATATTGTTCACGGCCTCGGCGACCATGCGAATCTCATCGGCCTGGCCTTGCGGGCTGATGTCGTATTTCTTGAGGTTATCGGCGGTTACTTTACTGGGTACTGTGTTGGAATCGTCGTCGCCATCATCCAAGGTGTATGCCCACGACGTTTCCGCCATGGAACACCGGCAACAACGTGCTCGCGTGGCATGGCGTGTACTGGCGACAGTCACCACGGCGACCCCGCCATGGAACGTGGCACAACCATGCGGGGGACGCTCTATGTGCATTCAGTCATGCTGCCGATGCTCTTTAACTTGCATATCCACGGGGGCGGCACGAGGCAATTCGGCCGCCTTTACCCGTACATCCATGGGGCGGCGAAAATCCCATGGGGCGGTAACTTGCCCATGGGGCGGTCGGTAAAATTTTACCTTCCGCAGAATAAAGCCATTTTCAGCCACCGCCCCATGAGGAATTCACCGCCCCATGGGCCAATCACCACCCCATGAAACAGCTCATTCGCACAGCAACACTATTTGCCGAGCAACACCCGCTTGGCGAGTTCGGGACCGTATTCCGCCAATGCGGAATCTTCCGACGCGATGCTGGCGTGGCCACCATTATGCTCACCATTGTCACCAACACCAACACCAACACCAACACCATCGTCGTTACCACCACCATCGCCAGCCGTCGCAAGATTCTCAGTGAGCTTGGCGACCAGACGCGCATGGGCCTTTTCGTCGATCTTCACGAAAATCGCGAACACAATCAGGCCAAGCACAATGCACACCAGCGGAATCATGAAGGCGAAGGTCTTGAAGATGGTGATGTCCTTGGCCGTCATGTCGGCGGCGGTGGCGGAACCGATCATGCCGGCGGCCACGGCCACGAAGCCGACGAAGCCGTTGGAGAATGCGCCGGCGATCTTGTCGAGCATCGGACGCACGGACAGCGTCACGGCTTCGTTGCGTTTGCCTGTTTTCAGCTGGCCGTATTCAATGGAGTCCTCAAGGCACACGATCACGGTCATCTGAATCTGGGTCTGCGGCAGGTAGAACAGCACTAGTGCCACCAGCAGCAGCGGTATATTTGTGGAGGCGACAATCAGCAGCAGGTAGGCCACGACCATCACGGACATGCCGATGAGGAACAGATAACGGCGGGGCACCCACCTAGTGATGACCGGGAACAGTACCGACATAATCAGACCGCACGCAATAGGGATGACGCCGGTGACCGGGAAAAGGTCCATGCGACCAATCACGTATTTGAACAGGTAGACCATCACGCCACCGGTGGCCACGTTGGCGACGGCGTAGAACACATAAGACAAAGCGGTCCACATGAGCTGGTCGTTGTGAATCAGGGCGCGGAACGCTTCAATCGGGTTACCGTTCTCCTGGGCCTTGGTGCGCAGCGTGCTCTGTTTTTCCTTGACACCGAACACTACACTCAGAGCCGTGAGAGCGCCGAGCAGGGCCACGATGATGATGAACGCGGTCCAACCATTCTGGTTCTGCTGGCCGGCATCGAAGCTGAAGAAGGTGACGATGGGCATCACGGCGATAGTCAGACCGTTGTACCCGAGCGATCCGGTGAAGGTGCCGGCTGCGGTGTAGATGCCGCGCTGATGGGAGTCGGAAGAGATGGAGGGGATCATTCCCCAGTAGGAGATATCGCGCAGGGAGTAGAACACATCGAGCACCACGAACACCACCACGAACAGGACGATGAACAGCGTGGTGTTGACGTTGACCAAGCCGAACAGGCCAGTGTAGACCATGACGATCAGCACGGCGGACACCAGACCGCCGATGAGCTGCCAAGGGCGGAATCGCCCGAGTTTGGTGGTGGTGTTATCCACCAGGTTGCCCAGCAGCGGGTCCACGAAGATTTCCGCGATACGAATGATCACGATCAGCGAGGTGATGATGCCGATGAGCTTGCCCGCCACGGCCTTGTCCACTCCGGAGAACAGCGAGTTGGTCACATAGACCACGAAGTAGGTGCTTAGCGCGTTGTAGAACGCCGACTGGCCGAAGTTGCCGAGCGCGTAGGCCACAAGTCGCGCGGGAGCAATGGCCTCTTTCTCATCATGATGGGATTGCGTAGACGATTCAGTTGATGCCGTCATCAGATACATTCCTCCAGATTCCATGTACGCATATCAGCGATGTTGCGGCAATTCACACATCGCGCGTGCGATACACCGGTAAACCAAAAAATAATATACACCAGACCGTAGAGAAAACACACATAAAGTTGCTACTTAAGCACAGAAATTAACAAAAAGTCACTAAACGATTGAACGGCGTCTCTTATCGTGGGGGGGGGAGATGCACGAACTCGGAGCGGAGTGAACGGCTACTTCCGATGACACATGGGGCCACTCAAACGAGTGACAATTACGAGTTACGACGGGAGATGACAATGTTCCGCAAGGCTCCCCTCAGTCACCTTCGGTGACAGCTCCCCTCAGGGAGGGGAGCCAGATTAGCGTCAGCGCGTGGAGGCGCGGGCGATGACCTGGGATTCGGTGGTGAGCAGTTCGGGCTTGGTGATGCTGCCGTCGATGCGTCCGAGGATGCGATTCACTGCCGTGGGAGCCGTCCAGTCAAGGCGGGAATCCATGGTGGTCAGCGGAATCTGCAGGTAGGGGGCCTCCTCGTTGTTGTCGAAGCCGATGACCTGCACCTGCGCGGGCACCTCATAACCAGCGGTGCGCAGAGCGGTCAATGCGCCGATGGCCAACTGATCGTTCAGGGCGATCACACCGTCGAATGGCACGCCGGAATCAATGAGCCGCTGGATCACACGGGCACCGGCTCCGATGGTCCAATCCTGACCGGTGTTGCCAATCAGCTGCGGATCCAGCTCAAGCCCACGGCGGCGCGTTTCTTCAATGACACCACGCAAACGCAGTTGTGCGTTGCCTTCCACAGCCTGCAACAAAGCGGCCGCGTCATAGTCGTCTCGTGCGCCCACTACAGCGAGGCGAGAAGAACCTCGATCGTATAGGTAGCCTGCCGCTGTTGCTGCGGCGGCAACATCGTCCGGAGTCACGTGGTCGGCAACACCCCATGTGGTTCGGGCACCGACAATAACCAGCGGGAAATCGACCTTCAGGTCTTCGGGCGAAATATCCTCCACCTCGCTCATGGAGAGAATCATGCCGTCTGACACGGTGGAGTTGAAGTTCTTGAGCAGGTCGCGCGCTCCTTTGGCCGAGCCCTCTGCATACGTGGTGACGTATACGGAGTAGTCGCGCTGACGGGCGGCGTCAATGGTGCGATTGGCCAACTCGGCCAGATATGGCGGAATCAGCGAAGGCACGGCAAGGGTGATGAAACCGGTGTGATCGCGGTTGAGGTTGCGGGCGGCCACGTTGACTCGGTAGTCGAGGTCCTTAATGACCGACTCGACCTTGGCACGGGTCTCATCGGTCATACGCCCAGAGCCATTGATCACGTTCGACGCAGTTTTGAGCGATACACCGGCGGCCTGAGCGACATCGCGTAACGTCACTCGACGCTTGGCTGTTTTCTCGTCGCTCATGCCGCACTCCTCTATCTGGACAACATTGCCATTCTAGCGCGGTCTAGCAGGACGCTTTAGCAATAAGAATGGCATTGCGATTCAGCGTATAGCCGGTGGTGTCGGCCTCGCAACGGTAGGCGATGATTGGTTCTCCCTCAATGCCGTTGACGGCAACGGGCTGGTTTGAGCGGTTGAGGTAGAAATCGAAGCGAGTGGAGCCATCTGCGGATCGGCGGATGGTGTGCAGGATGCGGGGATCTGTGGTGGGATAGGTTGGAGTTTGACCACCCTCAGTCGGCTGCGCCGACAGCTCCCGCCAGCAGGAGCCGAACTCCTTAAGCAGGCGGGCAATGTCGTGGCGGCCAAGGTCGCACCCCACGTAGATGGCGGTACCGTTGCCATAGGTGCGGCTGGTGATGGCGGGGACGCCGTCGAGCTCCCAATCAGCAGCGGCTGTACCCACGTACGTGGCAAGCACGCAAGTGTCTGGAGCGACCGAGGTCACGTCATTCTGCCACAGACGGGTCGTGAGTCCATTCGACAAACCGATTTCGGCCGGTTCGTCTTCGGCTTCTTCTCCGAGGATGTTGAATTCTTCGGAGCGGATGCCGAGCATGTCGCGCAGAAGTCCGTTGCCGGCGCCGGGGTATCCGCCGAAACCGATGTGGAAGTGTTCGTCGATCAGGCCGGTGGCATAGCCGACGATGACCGTACCGCCGTTTTCGGCGAAGTCCGCGATGCGACGGGTATCCTCGTCGGACAGGGCGATCACGGTGGGCAGCACGATAGTCTGGTAGCCGCTCCAATCGTAGGCGAGCGGGACCACGTCCGCGCGCGCTCCGGCATCGAGATATCCGCGATACCAGTCGCGTACGTCATGCCAGTGATTGAGTTTCATGCTGGGCAGGGTCTCGGAGCGAGTGGCCCATTCGGATTCCGCACTGAACAGAATCGCCGTGTCCGCGCGCTTCAGTTCCGTGTCTTGCACACCCGCGTCGGACAGCGTCTTCAGCGCGGCGCCGAGTTCGCACACACCTCGAAACAGTTTCGTATCGGAGCCCGCGTGGGGCACCATCGCGGAGTGGAACGCCTCGGCACCCGATGCGGATTGCCTCCATTGGAAGAAGTTGATGGCGTCGGCACCCATGGCCACGTGGGCCAAGGAGTCGCGCATGAGCTCGCCGGCGCGCTTGCGCGTGTTAAGGGGCTTCCACTGCACGGCTGAGGTGGAGTGCTCCATCACGTACCACGGCTTGCCGAGCGCGAGCGAGTCCATGAGCGCGTCCGAGCAGGCGAGTTCGTCCAGATGGGATTCGCCTTCATGGAAGTAGTGATCGTTGGACACGAAGTCCACTTCGTTTGCCCATTGCGCGTAGTCCATGGTGCATTGGTCGGTGGAGACCATGAAGTTCGTGGTGAACGGCTTGCCGGGGCAGATTTCTTCGATTGCGTCGCGTTCGGCCTTGTAGAAGTCGAGCAGCATGTCGTTGCCGAACCGCTCGTAATCCAACTGCTGGGGCGGGTTGACCATGCTGTCGCCGCCCATGTGGCGAGGCAGCAACACCTCGTCGAAGCTGTTCACGTGCTGGGACCAGAAGGCCGTGCCCCACGCTTCGTTCAACGCGTCGACGGTCCCGTATTTGGCCTCGCACCACGTGCGGAACGCGGCCAAGGCGTTGTCGGAGTAGTCGTAGCGGTTGTTCCAGCCGTATTCGTTGCCCATGTGCCAGGCGGCCACATACGGGTTGTCCTTGTAGTGTTCGGCAAGTTTGCGGCACAGGCGCAACGCGTATTCCTTGAACACCGGGCTTGTGGGCTGCCACGACTGACGTGAGCCCGCGTTGACCACATGGCCGTACCGATCGATTGGCAGCACCTCAGGATGACGCTCGTACAGCCACAACGGGGCCGTGGCAGTGGCCGAGGCCAGGTCCACGGCGATGCCCGCCGCGCCGAGCTTGTCGATCACGTGGTCAAGCCACTCGAACGTGAACTCGCCCTCGCGCGGTTCGATCTTGTCCCAGCTGAAGATGGCGAGGGCCACAGTGTTGACGCCAGCCTGGGTCATCAGGTGGATGTCCTCGTCCAGCGTCTCCTCCGGCCACTGATCCGGATTGTAGTCACCGCCGAACGCGATGCCACGACCATTCGGCGTCAACAAAGACGGCCAACGGAATGCTCTGCGAGTAGTCATATCAATCAAGTCCTTTATTGTATCGGCTTATGGCCGGTGCTGTGTTTGCCAGTTTTGGGCTTTGCCCCTCAGTCTCACTGCGTTCGACAGCTCTCCTCAGAAAAGGGAGACAAGACCCCATTTCTTCAGCTCCCCTCTCTGAGGGGAGCTATCTGCGAAGCGGACTGAGGAGAACCGTCAAAGAGTAGCAACTACTCCTTGACGGCGCCTGCAGCGAGGCCGGACTGCCAGTACTTCTGCAGGCACAGGAACGCAATCACCAGAGGGATGATCGTGATCAGGGAGCCCGTGATCACCAGGTTCTGGATCGCCTGGCCGCCGGCCGTGCTCGCCTGGTCCTTCCACTGGTTCAGGCCGATGGTCAGCGGGTACCAGTCCGCGTCCTTGAGCATGATCAACGGCAGGAAGTAGTTGTTCCACGTCGCCACGATCGTGAACAGGGCCGTCGTAACGATGCCCGGAGCCAACAGGGGCAAGGAAATCTGCCAGAACGTGCGGAACTCGGACGCGCCGTCCACGCGCGCCGCCTCCAGCAGCTCCTGAGGCACGGCCTGCTCGCTGAAGATCCACATCAGGTACAAACCGAACGGGCTGATCAGCGACGGGATAATCATCGACCACGGGGTGTTCGTCAGGCCCAATTTGGCGAACAGGAGGAACTGGGGAACGGCCAGCGCGATACCCGGCACCGAAATGGCGCCGATGATGATCACGAAGCACAGCTTACGGCCGGGGAAGCGGAACTTGGCCAGCGCATAGCCGCCCATGATGGCCAGCAAGGTGGCACCGCCGGCGCCGACCACCACATACAGAATCGTGTTGACGAACCAGCGGCCGAAGATACCGTCCTGATAGGTGAACACCGTGGCGATGTTGTCGAACAGGGCGAACGTTTTGCCGAAACCGAGGCCGAACGTCGAAGTGAAGTCGGACTGGGTCTTGGTGGCGTTAATCATCAGGTAGACAAACGGGAAGAGGCAGTAGACCGCGAAAATCGCGCACACGATGGTCAGGGCCATCGAGCGGGTCGGGTTCGCCGGGTTGGAGAAACCGGTTTTGGCGGCGCGCTTGCGCTCGGCCTTCTCGTCGGCGTCGATGCGCTTCTGACGCTCCTTCTCGGCCTTCTTGGCGGCCTTTTCCTGAGCCTTGAGATCGGCCAGGGTCATGGTTGTTGTTGAAGTCATGGTTGCAGTGCTCATAATTACTTCATCTGCTCCTTCATACTCTTAAGCTGGACGACATACGCAATGGCCATGGTGATGATGGCCATCACGATGGCCAGAGCTGCGGCATAGTTGCTCTGATTGCCGGTGAAGCTCAGGTTGTAGGCGTACATGTTCGGCGTGTAGTACGTGGTGATCGCGTTGCCCGGAACCATGTTCTGCAAAATGCTCGGCTCGTTGAACAGCTGGAAGCTGCCGATGATCGAGAAGATCACCGTGATGGCCAGCGAGCCCTTCAGCTCCGGCAGCTTGATCTTCTTAACAATCTGCCACTCCGAAGCGCCGTCGATGGAGGCGGCCTCATACAAGCTGTGCGGAATGGTGCTCAGGGAGCTGTAGAAGATCAGCATGTTGTAGCCGGCGTATTCCCACGTGTTGATGTTCGCGATGGATGCAAGCAGCACGTCGGGGTTGAGCACATCGATGTTGGTGCCGAGGAAGTCGTTGAGGGAGCCGACCAGACCGTATTTGGCGCCATACACGAAGCCCCAAATCATGGTGGAGACCACTGCGGGCACCGCGTAAGGCAAGAACGTGGAGATACGGAAGAACTTGGTACCGTGCAGCTTCATCGAATCCAAAGCGAGGGCCATGGCTGCGGCCAGAAACAGCATGATCGGCACCTGGAATACGGTGAAGATAGTGACGCGGCCCACCGAGCTCCAGAACTGCGGATCCTGAATCAGTCGGGCGTAGTTCTCGAAGCCGACGAACTTGGTGCCGCCGACCATCTGCTTCTTGAAGAAGGAGATGTAAATGGCGTACACAATCGGGATGATGAACACGAAGACGAACACCACGGCGAACGGCCACATGAACTTCCATCCACGCCAGTCGGCCTTGTGCTTGTTGACGCGAGCCTCGGCCGTGTGCAGATCCGCCTTCTCAGGCAGAATTCCCACCGCTGGCTGCGGGGCTGCGGCCATTGTTTGATCGGACATAATCGATTGCTTTCTTGGGATACGGATTGCTGTGCTGCGCCCGCTAACAGAGGGTTCGCTCGATTGGAACGGTCACGTCAGGTGAGGGCATGGCAAAGCGGGGACACTGGGGAGCATCCCCGCTTTGGGAGATCGGGCGGCTAGGCGGAAGGAGAGTGGCCTAGCCGCAGGTTTTGATTGTTGGTCAGTGCCGGATGTACCGGCAATAAATCGGATTGCGTCACTTGACGGTGACGTTGTAGCCCTGCTGCTTGCCTTGCTCGGCGAGCTTGTTGGCATAGTTTTCAAGCGCCTTCTCCAGGGTGATGTCGCCGGAGTAAGCCTTGGAGACTTCGTCGCCGTAAGCGTTCTGGGCGTACGGGTTGTACGGCAGGTACTGGAACTTCTCGGTCGATCGCTGAGCCGCGGCGGAAAGGACTTCGTTGACGTTCTGACCACCGAAGTAGTCGTTGGTCTTCTTGTGGGACTCGGCGGTCGGGTCGGTGAAGGAGTCGGACTGGAGGATCTTCTTCAGGGCCGGGAAGGTACCAGTGTCGGCCATGGTCTGAGCGCCCTCGCCATAAGTCATGTACTCAACGAGCTTGTAGGCAGCGGCCTGGTTCTTGGACTGCGCGGTGATGGCAAGTGCGGAGCCACCGTCTTCGGCGGAGACTTCCTTGCCTTCCTCCCACTGCGGCAGCTGGGCGACACGCCAGTTGCCAGCCTGATCGGGGGCGCCGCCCATGAGGTTGATCGGCATCCAAGCGCCGATGGTCAGGGAGGCGAGGGTGCCATCGTTGAGCTCGCGGTTCCAATCGTCGGACCAGTTCGGGGTCTTGGTGTCCACGAGGTCTTCGTCGATGAGCTTCTGGACGAATTGGATATAGCGCTGCATGCCCTCGTCCTTGGTCATGTTGATGGTGATGTTCTCGCCATCGACCTTCCACGGCTGGGCGCCGGCCTGCCAGATCTGGGCTGTGAACGGCTGATAGTCGTTGGAGGTACCGGCCAGATTGGTGATGTAGGAGCCGGTGGCACGGATCTTCTTGGCGGCCTCGTAGTAGTCGTCCCAGGTCTTGATGGACTCGCCGTCCACGCCGGCCTTGTCGAACACTGCCTTGTTGTAGAAGAACATCTCGGGGCCGGAATCAATCGGCAGGGCGTACGGCTTGTTGTTGTACTGGAGCTTGTTCCACGGGCCGGCGGCGAAGTCATCGGCGAGTTTGTCGGCGCCGAATTCGCTCAGGTCCACGAGGCCCTCGGTGACGGCGAACTGGGTGACGGTCGGATCTTCGAGCATCACGACGTCAGGGGCGCCGTTGCCTGCGGCGATGGCGTTGGAGAGCGCGGTGGAAGTCTTCTCGGCGGTGCCGGTGTTGTTGAACTTAACGGTGATGCCGGGGTTGGCCTTCTCGAAGTCGGCAAGGATTTCCTTCATGGAGTTGCCGGAATCCCAGCCCCAGAACACGAGTTCGGCCTTGTCGGCGTCACCCTTGTTGGCGCTGTTGTCGCTGCTGCTGCCACAGGCGGCGAGACCGACGAGCGTGGCCACGGCGGCCGTTGCTGCGATGACCTTCTTGGTGTTGCGCATGTTATCTCCTCCTGAGCCGTTGGAGTTGGCTTGCGGGTGGTTGGCTTTCTTCCGACTGGCTTCCGGTTTTCGTCCGGTTACTTCTCGGTTATCTTCCGGCTGTCTTTGACTGCCTTCCGATTGCCAAAAACGAATCGACTGCTACGTTGGATTTCAATTCGTTTGGCCGCTTGCGAAGTCTCCTCTGGCCACCTTTCCTTGGGGTGTTTTCTTTGGTACACCCGTGTACCAATACCTAAGATGATACACCTGTGTACCAATTTGTCAAATCACCCGACACGCCTGATTTTTTTCGCCTTTTCCATGCTTTCCACGTGAGCAAATCTCCAGTCGAACAGCGACTTGTCTCAGAGGCTCTTCATCCCCTCCCCCAACGTGAGTAGGTCCCGACTCTCAGCACACCACCAAATAACGCGCAGCATGCTCGTGAGTCCCCAACACCCACACACCACGGCGCGATTCCGCCACTCAGCCGCCTCACCAGTGCCCACATTTGTAGATATTCAACGCCATATGACAAGAATCTGACTAGTATGAACAGGCACCCCCCATAGCTGTATTGAGAGGAAAAGCACATGGCGGGCCTGTTTCAAGCTGCTTCCAAGCAGCGCAATCCCTTGGGAACAACCATACGTACTCACGGATCGGGCAAATATACGTTCGGTCTGGCCTTAAGCGCCGGTCAATATCCGCGGTCTGCTTGCCTTTTCCTATCAGCTCCTCGCGGTATGCGGCATCTTCCTGACCAATGTCATCAACTACATCATCGCCTCCTACGGTTCCAGAAGCTGGGATGTCAACGCCGGTTGGCGTTGGATGCTGAGGCTGGGTGCGATTCCGGCCGCCGCGTTCCTGCTCTCCATGGTGCGAGCACCGGAAAGCCCACGATTCCTCATTCAAGCCGGCAAAACCGAAGAGGGATTCGCGGTGCTCGAGCACATCATCGGCACCGAACAGGCACGCCTTCGCACTGACGACATCCATGCATCGGTCAAACTCGAAACCGAAATGTCGCATGAATTTCACGACCTGTTCCGCCCAGGGCTGCAGAAGGCGCTCATCATCGGCACTTTGATCAAGGCGTGAATGCTGCGTTGCGTTACTGCATTGCCATGTTGCCATGTTGCCGCGTTATTGCATCGCTACGTTGTCACGTTGTCGCGTTATTGCATCGCTACGTTGCCACGTTGCCACATCACATTGCATTGCCGCATTGCTGCGTTGCCGCATCACATATCGCAACACAAACGCAGCAACGCAATGACGACCGGAGATGGCATCGCCGCCACCCGCGAGGAACCGCAGTGCAACGCGGTAACGTAACGCAATGCGATGTAATTCCCGCGTAGTTACAGGCAGTTACAGATTGAGTACCGCATCAGCAATGCGCATGGCGGATTCGCGGTGGGAGACCAGCACCACAGCCGCGCCGCGCTCCTTGTCTGCATGCTGCTCACCCACGGCCATAGCGTGAATGGAACGTAGAATAATAGCCTCGTTCAAAGCATCCAAACGGCTGGTCGGCTCGTCGAAAAGCACCAGATCAGCATTGCGCAGGAACACACGAGCCAAACCGATACGCTGGCGTTCACCTTCGGATAGACGGTCGCCCAACTCGCCTACCTGAGTATCAAGGCCATCGGGCAGGGAATCAATGAGATCAAGCACGGAGGCCTTGGCGAGAGCCTGACGCAAACGAGCGTCGAGACCGTCAGATGCTGCCACCTGAACGGCATCGCCCTCTGCCGATTGCGCCGCCAACCGCTGCTGTCGGGAATCAACGGTCTTGGCACCCACTTCCCCATTGCCTGCAACATTTGCAGCTTCAACCTCGGACTCAGGCAAAGCAATCAGCAGATTGTCTCGGATAGAGCCATCAAACAGGTGGGTTTCCTGGCTCATCATGGCCTGAATACGTCGGCGAGCATGCACATCGACCTCGGGCAACGGCGTGCCGGACAACGTCACCTGACCGCGCTGCGGATCCCAGTAGCGCAGCAGCAGCTTGAGCATGGTGGACTTGCCTCGGCCGGACGGCCCCTGGATACCCAGCACGCCATGCTGCGGCACGTCAAGCGAGAAGTCGGACAGGACTTCGCGCTCCCCCGCATATGCAAAGGTGACGTCATCAAGACGCATGCCCATATACTCCTGCGGCACAACAGTGCCGTTCTCGGTCACAGCGGGCACCTCGTCCATCAGTCCGAACAGTCGGCTAGCGGACGCGAAGGTCTGAGTCAGGTTAGCGGGCAAGGCGGCGAGCGCCAAAGTCGGTCCGAACGAGCCGGCGAACAGCACGAAGGCGGCAATCAGAGCCGGAATGCTCTGCGGGTTCGCGCCGGCACAGGCAATAGCCACGGCGACCGAAGCCGCTGTGAGCACAGCCACCAAGAGTCCGCTGATTCCGGTGAAACGGCCGTTGACCTTGCTGAGTTTGGCGTGATCCTTCCACAACGCATGGGTACGGTCCTCGATGGCCTGCGCACGTTCCTCGCCGCGACCAAATCGGATGATTTCGTCCAGGCCGCGCATGTCATCGAGTATCACATCGTCGAGTTCTCCGGCAGCGCCACGGATGGCAGGGCCAAGGTTACGTACGCCGGTGGCAAAGAATCGCGGCACAAGGATGCCGATAACCAGGTGGGCGGCAATCAACGCCAGCGCCATCCATGGGCTTAGGGTGGCGGCCACAATCGTGTAGATGATGGTGGAGGTTACCGCGATGGCCACCGGACTGATGGTGTGGGCAAAGAAGATCTCAAGCAGTTCCACATCGGTGGTCAGCATGGCGATAAGGTTGCCCTTACCTTTGCCCGCGAGCTTGGCCGGCGCCAGTCTGCGCAACGCGGCGAACGCCTTGGAACGGAAGAGTGCGAGCAGATGGAATGCCACATTGTGGTTCAGATATTGTTCAATGTATCGGGTGATGCCACGCAGAAGAGCACAGATAATCATCATGATGACGGCGGGCGCAACACCCATGCCCCACACCGGATTACCGGTAAGTGCAAATGCCGCGATAATGCCGAACACGGGCAGGAAAGTGGCCGAAAGATGGCCGATGGTGCCGGCGGTGGAGGCCGCTGCCATCAGTCCTGCCAGAGGTCGGGCTTCCTTAAGCAGTCGCCTGATCACTTGGAATGTGCTCATTTTGGAAGACGAATCGCTATTTGCAACACCAGCCGGAGTCTCAGCCGAGGCCTGCTCACTCCCGCCAACGGAAGCCGTCGGCAAAGCTGACTGCAGGCGGTCAACCGTCATACCCGCCTCTGCGCTTACGCGCGCTGCGCCACCCTCAGTCCGACTGTCGTCGGACAGCTCCTGCTTGCGGGAACCAACCTGCAGCACACGCCGAGCATGGCCTTCTCCGAAGTTCTCAATATCTGCCTGCGTGGTAAACAGCTTGGCGTAGACGCCGTCCGCCGTCATCAGCTCGGTATGGGTGCCCCTCTCAACCGACTTGCCGTGTTCGAGCACCACCACTTGATCAGCGTGTTCGGCGTTGGCCATGCGATGGGTGATCATAATAACCGTCTTGCCGCGGGATTGCGCCAATTCGCGAATTGTATCCAGGATCAGCTCTTCGGATTCCATGTCAACGCTGCTGGTCGCCTCATCGAACACAAATACCGGCGAATCATGCAGGAGCGCGCGGGCGATGGCGATGCGCTGGCGTTGGCCGCCGGACAGGTTGGCGGCATCGGACTCAATCGGCATGCCCAGTCCGTTCGGCTGTGCGTGCACGAAGTCGGCAATGCGCGCCTGCTCGAGCGCGGACCACAGACGGGAGTCCACGGAATCCGGCGAATCAGGAATCTCGTCATCGGGCAAGGCCATCAGAAGATTCTCGCGCAATGCGCCCGCAAACAGATGGCTGCTGGCACCAATCACAGTGACGGCTCCGGCCAGTGTTTCGCCTGACAAATCGGATACCTCGACACCGTTCAGCGTGAGCGAACCTCGGTAACCGGCCAGTGTACCGGCGAGCAGCGAGGCGGCCGTGGACTTGCCGGAACCGGAGATGCCAACAATGGCGGTGAACTGACCGGGCCGTGCGGCGAAGGTGATGTTGGTGAGCGCAGGAGCGACGGCGGAATTGGGGCTGGTTTCACCTTGCTTATCGGTCTTTGCGGATGCGGACTTGGAGTCGCCGTGCCCGGCATCATCATAGGAATAGCCGACGTGGTCGAAGCGGACCGTCAGACCGTCGTCAGCGGAATCGGAATCGTTGGCCGGCAGGGTCGCCGTGCCATGCTCGGGCTCCGGGGTGTCCAGCAGAGCGAAGATGCGCTTGGTGGAGGTCATGCCGTTCATCGCCACGTGGAAGAACGAGCCAAGCTGACGCATGGGAATAAAGAATTCGGCGGACAGCAGCACAATGAACAGCAGACCGGTAAGAGACAGCGGGTAGCCCACCCCGAACGGGATGAGATAGTGCAGGCCGTATGCCGCGTAGGCAAGCACACCAGGCAGATGTGAGGCCAGTGCGATTGGCGACCAGCCGGACGCACCATTGGCAAAAGCATCGCCAATATGCGCGTATTGCCATAACGCCACACCGATGCCGGCCGCAGCACCGCCGTAGGCCACTATGTCCATGGCGGTCAGCGAGCGCAGCTGGATCTGCAGCACGCGCATGGTCATGACGCGGAAGCCTTCGGCTTTCTTGTCCATCTCGATGGCGGCGCGCTCGTCGGCGTCGAAGTTTTTCAGGGTCTCAAGGCCTTGGAGATTGTCGAGGAACGCGGCGCCCATATCGGTGTAGCGCACCCAGTACTTCTTGAAGGCGCGGGCGGCGGTCATGGAGACGATGCCGGTCACGATGATGATGAACGGCGCGCAGACCAGCATGACGGCAGCGGCGGGCACGTTAATCGGCGCAATGGCCACGAACAAGGTGATTGGCGCAAGAATCGCATAGAAGAGCTGCGGCAGGAACAGTTCAAAGAAGCTTTGAATCTGTTCAACACCTTCGCCGGCGGATTGCACCACATCCGAGGTCTTGATGCGGGTTTTGTAGGACGGGCCGAGTGCCACCATTTTGCGGTACAGCTTGGAGCGCAAAGCGAGCTTGACTCGTTCGGCGGCTTCGGTGCCGAGACGGGTGGCGTGCGTGGTGGCCGTGTAACGGACCGCTATACAGACCAGCGCAAGCAGCACGTAAATCATGACGTCGCCAGCCATGGGCAGCACATCCGCGCCGTGCCGATCAGACAACGGCACGGGGCAGGCCGCGCCTTGCGAAGTGCCGCCGCATTGGAGCAGCGGCGGTGCCACAGCGGTCAGTAAGCTGTTCAGCAGCATTACCAGCGACAGCATAAAACCAATGTTGGCAAGCAGACCTACCCACATCAGGGCCACTTTGCCAGCTATGAGTTTTTTCAAGCCAGGCGCCAATTGGAACAGTCGTTTGTCGAACATGGTCCGCTTCCCCTTGCCGTGTTGTTGCGGTGTGCCCTCGTCATGTGTACCTGCGCTCCACATTCCGCGCAATCCCATTCACCTTAAG
>OGWS01001792.1_pt1 | contig 15372 bp, 16 predicted proteins | sample 1576111 | NCBI WGS metagenome assembly OGWS01 (sample SAMEA3541534, study PRJEB24748) | human gut metagenome | biome: human gut; feature: human-associated habitat; material: faeces | place: China | collected 2012
TCATAACCCGAAGGTCGTCGGTTCAAATCCGGCCCCCGCAACCAACATTACAAACACCCTCAAGGGTGTTTTTTTGTTTCTGCCGCCGGCAAAACCTCTGCCGAAAACGGGAACGGCCATTGCCGCCCCCATCTCCTGCTTACCCCTTCGGTAACACAATATTGCTTGCCGCCAGCATGCCCATGCGATGGTACATCGCGCAGGCCGCCTCGACGATCGGCATCGCCAGCGCCGCGCCGCTGCCTTCTCCCAGACGCATGCCCATATTGAGATACGGTTCGAGACCCAGGTGCGCCAGCGCGATACGCGCCCCCTTCTCCGCCGAATAGTGGGACGGGATCAGATACGGTTTCACCTCCGGCGCTATCTGACACGCCGCCAGCGCCGCCGCGTAGGAGAGAAAGCCATCCAGCACCACCGGCAGCCCACAGGACGCCGCCCCCAGCATGACACCGGTCATCCCCAGCAGATCGAAACCACCGACTTTGCTCAGTACGTCGAGGCCATCATTCGGGTCGGGCTGATTGACGGCGATAGCCCGCCGCACCACCTCCACCTTGTTGCCAACCTTCGCCAGCGGCAGATTGGCGCCAATCCCGACCACCTCCTGCGCATCGCTGCCGGTCAGGACGCTGACGATCGCTGCCGCCGGCGTGGTATTGGCCATCCCCAGTTCGCCGACGCCAAACAGGGTAACGCCCTCCTGGGCCAGCGCGCGGGTGTAGCGCATCACCTCCAGCAACAGCTCCTGCCCCTGCTCACGGCTCATCGCCGGGCCGCGGGCAATATTGCCGCAGCCCCGCGCCACCCGCATATTCACCACGCCGGGGAGCGGTTCGCTATCGATACCGACATCAATTACATGCACTTTCGCCCCGGCCTGGGCGGCGAGCACGCAGACGCCGGTGGTGCCGCGGGTCATATTTGCCGCCTGGATGGCGGTGACCGCCTTCGGCGAAATCGCCACCCCTTCGTCCCACACTCCATGGTCGGCGCACATCACCAGCAGGGCCTTTTTCGCCACCTGCGGCTGGCCGCCCAGGCCGGGCATTCCCGCCAGCTGCACCGCCAGCGCCTCCAGACGCCCGAGGCTGCCGGGGGGCTTGAGTAAGCCGTCGATGTGTTGCTGTGCCCGCGCCATGGCGTCGGTGTCCGGCGCGGGGATCGCCCGCAGAACCGTGTTTAAATTTTGCATACAGAATCCCTGCCAGGGCTGGCCCGGTCAGCCAGCGATTGAGTTATTTGATTTTGACGCCGATGCCGGAGACCACCAGCCAGACCGCATCCGCCGCGGCCGCCAGGCGCTGATTAACCCGCCCGGCAATATCGCGAAAATGCCGCGCCAGGCGGTTCTCCGGCACAATGCCCATCCCCACCTCGTTGGTCACCAGCACGACGTGCGCCGGACAGCGCTGACAGGCGGCAATCAGCACGCCAATTTCGTCATCAATAGCCCGTTCCATGGCGGCGTAATCCCAGCCGTCGGGGTCGCTGTCGCCGCCGAGCGCGAACAGCAGGTTGGTGACCATGGTGGTGATGCATTCCAGCAAAATCGCCTCCGCTGGGGCGATAGCCGGGGTGATCAGTTCATCAAGCTGCTGCCAGCGCTCGGCGGTGCGCCAGTGGGCGGGCCTGCCGTCGCGATGATGCTGGATCCTTGCGGCCATCTCGTCGTCAAAGATTTGCGAGGTGGCGATATATAACACCTGCGGCGCATCGGCAATCAGCGCCTCGGCATGGCGACTTTTGCCGCTGCGCGCGCCGCCGGTAACCAGAGTCAGCATAGGGGCTCCTGATGTTGGCGCATGATGGCGTAAATGTTATCGATGGCGATATGTTCGCGCATGGCCTCGGCCAGCCGATCAAACTGCCGGGTTTTATAGCGGGCATACTCCAGGGCGCTGTCCAGCGGCGCCAGCCCTTTGCGCTGGCGCAGGCCGTTGAGCAGCGCCCGGGTAAAGGCATCGCTGTCGAACAGGCCATGGAGATAGGTGCCGAACGCCAGGCCGTCGTCGCTTATCGCCCCGTCGTCTACTGCCTGCCCCGCTTTATGCAGCTGCAGCAGGGGCGGGCAGCCTGCCTCGCGGCGCGTCTCGCCCATATGAATTTCGTAGCCACTGACGCGCAGCCCCGCCGCGTCGGCTAACCAATCCGGGAGCGCAGACCCCAGGGTCGCCTGCACCTGGGTGGTGGTTTTGTGCTGGGCGAAGTGGGTCACGGTCTTCAGCACCCCCAGCCCGGGCTGGGCGCCAAGGCCAGACTCCACCTCATCGATAATGGTTTCGCCCAGCATCTGATAGCCGCCGCAGATCCCCAGCAGCGGCACCTTGCGCTGCCGGGCCTGCTCGACCGCGTGCGCCATGCCGCTCTCGCGCAGCCAGCACAGATCGCCGAGGGTATTTTTACTGCCCGGGAGAATGACCAGGTCGGCGTCGGCCAGCGCCTGCGGATCGCGGACATAGCGCACCCGGACGTCTGGCTGTGCCGCCAGGGCGTTAAAGTCGGTAAAATTGGCGATATGCGGCAGGTGAACCACGGCGATGTCGATATCGCGCCGGTCGGTGCGATGGTATTTCCCGGCCTGCAGCGCGACGCCGTCCTCATCCTCGAGATCCACGTCAAGCCATGGCATAACGCCCAGCACCGGCACCCCGGTCAACGCCTCGATTTGCTCTATCCCGGAGCGCAGGAGCGCCACATCGCCGCGGAATTTATTGATGATCACCCCTTTCACCCGCGCCCGCTCCTGAGGCTGCAGCAGCGCCAGCGTGCCGTAAATCGCGGCAAACACCCCGCCGCGGTCGATATCGGCCACCAGGATCACCGGGCATTGCGCCATCTCGGCCATGCCCATATTGACGATATCGCGGTCGCGCAGGTTAATCTCCGCCGGACTGCCGGCGCCTTCCAGCACCAGCGCCTCATACTCTCCGGCCAGGCTCTGGTAGACCGCGAGGATCTGCTCGCGCAGGCGCGGCTTGTACTGGTGATAGCTCACCGCATCCATGCTGGTCGCCACCTGCCCCATCAGCACCACCTGCGCCTGACGGTCGCTGGTGGGCTTGAGCAAAATCGGATTCATGCGGACATCCGGCGCAATCCCGGCCGCTTCGGCCTGGAAAATCTGCGCCCGGCCCATCTCTTTGCCATCCGGCGTGATGCCGGAGTTCAGCGCCATATTCTGTGATTTAAACGGCGCGGTACGCAGCCCATCCTGATGAAAAATGCGGCACAGTCCCGCCACCAGCACGCTTTTCCCCACGTCGGAAGCCGTGCCCTGCAACATCACTGCCAGCGTCATGACGCCTCCTTTATCGCGCCTATCGCGTTGTTGTGCATCCGCTGAAAAAACTCCGCCTCGGTTTTACACAGCGGCAGCCCCAGTTCGCTATGAAGTTTCACCAGCCACGGCTGCGTCAATCCCGCCCTGTCCATCGTCTCCGCGCAGGCAAATACCTCGCCGGGATCCCCCGCGGCCAGTACTTCGCCGTGACGCAGCACGTAAACGGCGTCGCTCACCTCATAGATCAGATCGATATCGTGGCTGGAGATCACCACGCGCCGCCCCTGCCCGACAATGCGGCGGATGATGGCGATCATCTGCGCCCGCCCGCGTGGATCGAGGCCCGCGGTGGGCTCGTCAAGCAGCAGGTAGCGCGCCTGCAGCACCAGCGCCCCGGCGATTGCCACCCGTTTTTTCTGCCCATGGCTGAGGCACTGGATCGGCTGCTGGCGAAACCCCTGGGCATCGACGAGGGTCAACGCCTCATCCACCCGGCGGGCGATCTCCTCTTCCGCCACCCCGAGGTTACGCAGACTAAAAGCGATATCGCTGTCGATATCGGTATAGAATATTTGCTGGTCCGGATCCTGAAATACCGTCGCCACCTGCTGGCGCAGCGCCAGCAGACCGCGCTTGCTGTAATTCAGCGCCTCTCCCTGCCACAGCACCGCCCCCTGCTGCGGGCGCAGCAGGCCGCTCAGGTTCATAAACAGCGTCGACTTTCCGCAGCCGTTTGCCCCCACCAGGCCGGTCACCGCATGGCGGGAAAAATCCAGCGTCAGCCCTTTAAGTACCGGCTCATCCTGATAGCGAAACCAGAGATCGGTTGTGGCAAGCATACTTATCCTTAGAGGTGAAAATCACCCTGGTACAATTTGATATCCAGCGCCGTGCTCATCTGTTGATAGCGCAGGAGGACGCGGGTGAACAGCAGTCCCACCAGCATCGCCAGCGAGCGATAGCCCTGCGGCACGCTACCATAGCCAAAACGCAGGGTTTGCGCGCGGTGAATCGCCATCGCCTCGTCTAACAGAATAAAAATGAAGCGCCAGGTCAGCAGGATCTGCTCCGTCAACAGCCGCGGTACGCGACCGCGCTTGAGCAAGATAATCAGCTGTGGGAAAGGCAGATTAAGCACCAGCCAGAGCGTCGCCGCCATCGCCGCCAGGCTGCGCCAGAAGGTCTCCCCGGCCACGGCCAGCCCCGGGGCGGAAATCCCTATCGAGAAAGCGCCCAGTCGGATGCTGGCTAACAGCATCTGCGGGTCGCGGCTGACGCTGAACACAATGGTCAGCACGCCGACCAGCAAAAAGCCAAAGGGTAGCGCCATCCAGCGGCACCAGCGCCAGAATGAGACCCGCAGCAGCCAGCAGGTCAGCGCGGCGGTCAGCGCCAGCGTCAGCGCCTGGCCCCACGCCGGCAGCGTAAAGGCCAGCGCCATCAGCAGTAGCCAGAGCAGAAACTTACGCTCTGGCGCCACCTGCAACCAGCGGCTCTGGTAGCTGAGTCGGTCAAACCCGGTCATCACGGCGCTGTCTGCCCCTCGCATATCCGAGAATGTAAAAAATCACCGCCGCGCCCAGCGAGCCCTGCAGGGTAAACAGCAGGCTCTCAATCTCGCCGCTCGCCGGTTCATATAGCGGCTGGAACCAGGGTTGATAATCCGGCGCCACCACCTGGATCTGGCTCTCCGCTTCGCCGTCCGAGCCGCCAAACTCGCCGCCGTGGTTAATAAAAAATGGCAGGATCATCAGGGCGGCCACCATCGCCAACAGGATCAGGGTCTTTTTCATATTAATGTCCCTCCGCGGCGATCAGTCGCCGTTTGGTTAGCTGATCGTAGATCATCACGGTGAGCAAGCCTTCCGCGATGGCGATCGGGATCTGCGTCAGGCAGAAGATGCCCATAAACTTGGCGATCGATCCGCCTGCCCCGGTTGCCGGATCGGGAAAGGCCACCCCGAGCTGGACGGAGGTGACAAAGTAGGTCATCAGATCCGCCAGCATGGCGCAGAGAAAGACCCCGACATCGCGACGGATCCCCGCCCGACAGGCCAGCTTCCACACCAGATAGCCGACCATCGGGCCGATCACCGCCATCGACATCCCGTTGGCGCCAAGGGTGGTCAGGCCGCCATGCGCCAGCAGCAGCGCCTGGAACAGCAGAACGATCGCCCCCAGCACCGCCACCACGCCCGGCCCGAAGAGGATCACCGCCAGACCGACGCCGGTCGGATGCGAGCAGCTGCCGGTCACCGACGGGATCTTCAGCGCCGAAAGAACAAAAATAAACGCCCCGCAGAGGGCCAGCAGCACCTTCTGATTGCTCTCTTCCTGGACGATACGCCGCAGGCGCACCAGGCCGTACCACAGGCAGGGTAAAAACAGCAGCCACCACGCCAGCGCCCACATCGGCGGCAAAAAGCCCTCCATGATATGCATGGCGAACGCCTCCTGCGGGACGATGATCAGCAGAACAGCGGCCGCCAGCCCCCCATACGAAAGCTGCTTCAGCGATTTCACCTGATTCATTACGCCTCCTCCCACTGTTTGTTAACCAGGATGGTCGAGAAATAGGGCAGCGGCTGGTCATCGCTGACCTCGCGCAGACGGCGCCAGCACTGCTCGCCCGGCAGGGTGGCCTCTGACATCATCAGCGCCGCATCCAGCAGCCCCGCCTGCGCCAGCAGCGCCTTAATGCGGGCGAAGCGGCCGTAGACTTTCATCAGTACCAGACTGTCATGCTGGCGCAGCGCCGCGGCAATGTCCGCTTCCGGCGCGGTGCAGGAGATCACCGCCAGCGACTGCTGCTCCATGGCCAGCGGGGTTTTCGCCCGCGCGGCAATGGCGGCGAAGGAGGTAACGCCAGGGACAATCTCCAGCCAGTCCGGGCAGCCAATCCGCTGCAGCAGAAAGACCCAGGTGCTGAACAACATGGCGTCGCCGAGGGTGATAAACCCGACCTGCCTGCCCGCCGCCACCTCCTGGGCCAGCGCCGCGGCAACGTCGTTCCACACCGCCTCTTTTTCCGCGCTGTCGGCGCTCATCGGAAAATGGCAGCAGCGGACCTCCGTGTGTGCGCCCAGGTACTCGCGTACGATGGAGAGCGCCAGGCTGTCGCCGCCTTTGCGGCCGGCTGGCGCATACAGCACATCCAGCTGGCCGAGGATCCGCGCCGCACGCACGGTGATCAGATCGGCCGCCCCCGGCCCGCTGCTCAGGGCGTATAGTTTGCCGCTCATGCTGCTTTCTCCATCGTGTCGTTCAGCGCCTGCTGCAGATGGGCGACAAACATCGCCCGCACCGCCGGATTCTCCCCTAATCCGTTAAGCCACGGCGTGGCGGGGATACCGGCGGCATTGAAGCGGGTTTTCCACGAATCGTCTTCGTCGGAGGCCATATCATTAATGGCATGATCGCCGGCCACCAGCATCAGCGGCATCACCCACCCGTTGCCCGCGGCGTCGTAGCTGCGCACATCGCTCCATGCCTTGTCCATGGCGCTGTTCAGCTCGTCGGGCAGCACCTCCATGGTCTCGCACCGGGAAAGCATGTCTGCGCCGGGGTACATCATCTCGTTCTCCCGGGTCTCTTCGTCCAGAAGCGCGGGGACCTCTACCTGCGGCGAGGAATAGCAGATGTACTCCGCATTGGCCAGCGCCACCTGCGTTTCACACATGAAGTTGATGAACATTTCCGCGGCCTCTTTGTTCCGGCTGCCTTTGGGGATGCACATGGCGTCGATGTAGATATTGGTGCCCTCGGCGGGGATGAACATGGCAAGGTCGGGGTTGTCGGCCATCATCGTCACGCCGTCGCCCACGTAATAGGGGGCCAGCGCGGCCTCGCCGCCGCCCATTTTGTCGAACACCTCGTCCATCACATAGCTCTGGACCACGGATTTCTGCTCTTTCAGCTTTTCGGCCGCCTGCTCGATCTCCTGCACGGAGCCGGGGTTGATGGAATTGCCCAGCAGCTTGCCCGCAATGGCGAACGCGTCGCGGCTGTTGTTGAACATCAGCACCTGCCCGGCGTACTTTTCGTCCCACAGGATGCCCCAGCCCTGTTCCAGGTCGCCCTCGTCCACCATCGTCCGGTTGTACACGATGCACACGAGGCCCCAGGTATAGGCCACGCTGTATTTGTTCTGAGGGTCGAACGGTTTGGAGCGGTATGCCTCGCCGATGAGCGCCGCGTTGGGGATATTGGCGGGGTCAAGCTCCTCCAGCATGCCCTCGGCGGCCATTTTGCCGATCATATAATCGCTGGGGATGATGACGTCGTAATTGCCGCCGCCGCTTTTCAGCTTGGCGTACAGGCTCTCGTTGGTGTCATAGGTGGTGTAGTTGACGCGGATGCCCGTCAGGTTTTCAAATTCCTTCACCACATCCATGGAGCCGTCGGTGCCGTTGGAGATGTATTCGCCCCAGTTGTAGACATTCAGCGTAATGCCCGCGTCCTTGAAGCGGGTGTAATCGTAACCGGGGGCAACCTCCACGCCGTCCGGTGCGGCAAGGGCCGCGGGGGACAGGCAGGCCGCAAGCGCGCCCGCAAGAAGCAGGCACAAAAAGCGTTTTTTTGCCTTCAGGATATGCTTCATCGCCTGCCCTCCTCTGCGCGCGCGGCCCTGCGCAGGCGGCGCTCTTTTGCGGAATCCACGGCGTTGGCCGCGAGGATGATGGTTAAAATCACCACGAACATGATGGCGGAAAGCGCGTTGATCTCCGGGCTGACCTTTTTCTTCGTCATGCTGTAAATGGCGATGGGCAGCGTCTGCATGGTGCCGGAGGTGAAATAGGAAATGATGAAATCATCAATGGAATAGGTGAGGCTGATGAGAAACGCCGACAGGATGGCCGGCGTGAGCTGCGGCAGCACCACCTTGAAAAACGCCTGCCGGGGATTGCAGCCAAGGTCCAGCGCGGCGTCGTAAACGGCCGGGTCCAGCTGGCGCAGCTTGGGGCTGACGTTGAAGATGACATAGGGCAGGCAGAACGTGATGTGCGCGATGAGCAGCGTGCACAGGCCGAAGCCCTGAAAATCCACCTCGCGCTGCAGAAGCCACGAGAGTGCCGCGCTGACCTGCCGGTTGAACACCACGAACAGCAGCATCAGCGAAACGCCGGTGATGATCTCCGGGTTGACGACGGGCACATAGCTGACGGCCATGACGGCGCCCCGGGCGCGCTTATTCATGCTGCTGATGCCGATGGCGGCCAGCGTGCCCACCACGGTGGCGATGCACGCCGCCGCAAAGGCCACGCCCAGCGAAACGCCCAGGCTTTTCAGCACCATGTCGTTGTGGAACAGGTTCTGGTACCATTTAAAGGTAAAGCCCGTGAACACGGTGCGGCTTTTGCTTTCGTTGAAGCTGAACGCGATGAGCACGGCGATGGGCACGTACAAAAAGCCGAACACCAGCACCAGATATGCGTTTGCAAGCAGGCGGCCCTTTTTCATACCATCGCCTCCATTTCCTCGGTGTCGGCAGTGGTGAAGCTCATGCACAAAAGCACAATGACCATCAGCACCAGGCTCATGGCGCTGCCGAGATTGTAGTTGTAGCTGTTGCCCAGGAACTGCAGCTCGATGAGGTCGCCGATGAGCAGGTTCGAGCCGCCGCCCAGCATGCGGCTGATGATGAACGTGGAGATGCTGGGCACGAACACCATGGTGATGCCCGTGGTGATGCCCGGCATGGAAAGCGGCACCAGCACCTTTGCCACAACGTGGTACACGTTTGCGCCAAGGTCCTGCGCGGCCTCGATGACGCTGTTGTCGATTTTGACCATGATGGTGTACAGCGGCAGCACCATATAGGGCAGGTAATTGTACACCATGCCCAGCACCACCGCGCCCGAGGTGTTGATCATGTTGAACGGCCCGACGCCCAGCAGCCCCAGAAAGCGGTTGATGATGCCGTTGTGCTCCAGAAGGCTCATCCACGCATAGGTGCGCAGCAGAAAATTCATCCACATGGGAAGCATGATGAGCATCTGCATCATGCGCTGGCTTGCGGGCCGCATGCGGGAGAGCAGGTAGCTGACGGGAAAGGCCAGCACAAGGCAGATGGCCGTGGCGATGGCCGCCAGGACGATGCTGCGGGCAAACACCGTGGTGTACGCGCCCAGGCCCATGATGTTTTCCAGCGTAAAATGCCCGGCTTTATCGGTGAATGCGAAATACACCACGATGGCCAGCGGCACGGCGATGAACGCCACCATCCATACCAGATAGGGCGAAGCGGTCCATTTTGTCTTTTTCATCGGCCGTCACCCCTGCGTGCGGTGCATGATGTGGATCTCGTCCGGCCCGATGTTCATGCCGATGAGTTCGCCCACCTGCGACGCCTGTGTGGAGTGGATGATCCACTCGTAGCCTGCCTGCCGCACGTGCATCTCGTAATGCACGCCCTTGAAGATGACGTTTTCCACCAGGCCCGTCAGCTGGCCCTGAATGGCGGGCACCACCTGGATGTCCTCCGGGCGCACCACCACCTGCACGATCTCCCGGCTGCCGAAGCCCGCGTCCACGCAGGTGAATTCCTGCCCGGCGAATTCCACGCGGAAGTCCCGCAGCATCACGCCGTCCAGGATGTTGGATTCGCCGATGAAATCCGCCACAAAGGCGTTGTTCGGTTCGTTGTAGATATCCTGGGGCGAGCCGATCTGCTGGATGTCGCCCCGGTTCATCACCACGACGGTGTCCGACATGGTGAGGGCCTCCTCCTGGTCGTGGGTGACGTAAATGAACGTGATGTCAAGGCTCTGCTGGATGCGCTTGAGCTCGATCTGCATATCCTTGCGCAGCTTCAGGTCCAGCGCGCCCAGCGGCTCGTCCAGCAAAAGCACCTTCGGATGGTTCAGCGCCCGCGCGATGGCCACGCGCTGCTGCTGCCCGCCGGAGAGCGCGGCCGTGTTGCGCCGCTCGTAGCCCTTCAGGCCCACCAGCTCCAGCATCTCCAGGCAGCGGGAGCGGATCTCTTTTTCGTCCAGCTTCTGCAGCCGCAGGCCGAACGCCACGTTCTCGAACACGTTCAGGTGCGGGAACAGCGCGTATTTCTGGAACACGGTGTTGACCTGCCGTTTGTACGGCGGCAGGCGCGTGATGTCCCTGCCCGCAAAAAAAACATTGCCCGATCTCGGCTCCACGAACCCTCCGATGACGCGGAGCGTCGTCGTTTTCCCGCAGCCCGAAGGCCCCAGCAGTGTGACGAACTCCTTGTCATGGATGTCGAGGGAAAGCCCTGTTAAAATGGGCTCGCCGTCGAAATCGACAACAATGTTTTTCAGTGCAACGATGATAGAATTGTCCATATGCATCCCCCTTTGCGGCTTTTCCCGGGGAAGCCCCGGGCCCAGCGAAGAGAGCGCCACCCCGCAAAAGGTTTGTTACACCGCCCGAAGGAGCGGCTGCAGCGGCGCATGTTACGCTGGCGTATGTTAAGATGGCTGCGCTTTGCAGCGCACAAATGATACTATACGGGCCGCTTGCCGGTTTGTCAATATATTTTACCCATTTTTTTCGCAATATTTTTGCAGAAACCGCGAAAAAACGCTGTTTTTCCTGTGGATTCCGTAAAAAAAGCGGGTTTTGCTTTGAAATCCTCCGGTTTTCTTCTGTATGCTCACCTTTATGCAGGGCATGCTTTGCGCTTTTTCGACATTGCTTCCTGCTACAATCAAAGGGATGAAAATGGGAATATGTGGAAATTCGAAAAGGGGCGGGAGCGATCATCAGCAGATATGACAAAGGCGCGGGCCGGTGTGTGCTGGCCGCGGCGCTGCGCGCGGGCGCGTTCGTTTTTGCGGCATACGCCACGGGGCGCGTGCTCTCGCGCAGAGCGCGGGCGGGGGACGAACGGCGCATTGAACAGCTGCGGCGGGAGTGCGGCACCGACATGCTCACGGGCCTTTTGAACCGCCGGGGCGGGCAGGAAAAGGCGGAGACCATGCTGGCCATGTGCCGCCGCTGCGAAAAGCCGATGGCTGTTCTGATGGCGGATATCGACCATTTCAAGGAATACAACGACGCGCACGGCCACCTTGCGGGCGACGGCGCGCTTTGCCGCGTGGGCGGCGCGCTGCAGAGCGTGCTGGCGCGCTCCTCGGACATGGTATGCCGGTTCGGCGGCGAGGAATTTCTGCTGTGCACGCCCTGCCGGGACACGGCCGAAGCCATGCGCCAGGCAGCGCGCCTGCGCCGCGCCGTGGAGGAGCTTGGCCCCTGTGCGCCGGACGGCTGCTGCGCGGGCCCGCTGACGGTGAGCGTGGGCGTAACGGTGTACAGCCCGGCGCGGGACGGCAGCGCGCCCGTGCTGCAGGACCTTGTGAGCCGTGCGGACCGCGCGCTGTACATTGCCAAAAAGAACGGACGCAACTGCGTGGTGCTGCTGTGAGCGCCGCGGCGTGCATACTCCGAAAACGCCCTGTTTTCTGCTTTTACGGCGGAAGACAGGGCGTTTTTGCACGGCGCCGCATAGGGGGCGGCGCGCGGTAAACACTATCCGTGGCGGCATGATACGCGGGCGCCGCACAAAAACAGGGACGGAATGGGGAAAACGGATGCTTTCGATGTGGCGGGACACGGCGGCGATGCCGGAATACGGGCGGCTGGAGGGGGACGTCCGGACGGACGTTTTGGTCATCGGCGGCGGGATGGCGGGGATTTTGTGCGCGCATTTTTTGCGGCAGGCGGGCGTGGATTGTGTGCTGGCGGAGGCGGACCGGTTATGCGCCGGCACCACCGGGAACACCACCGCGAAGATAACGTCCCAGCACGGGCTGGTATACGACGGGCTGCTGCGCCGCTTCGGCGCGGAAAAGGCGGGGATGTACCTGCACGCCAACGAGGCGGCGCTGGCGCGCTACCGCGGCATGTGCCGGGAGATCGACTGCGGGTTCGAGGAAAAGGACGCGTTTGTCTATTCCCTGGACGACCGGGGAAAGCTGGAAAAGGAGCTTGCGGCGCTGGAGAAGCTGGGGTTCCACGCGGGCTTTACGGACAAGCTGCCGCTGCCTTTTCCGGTGGCGGGAGCCGTGCGGTTCGAGCGCCAGGCCCAGTTCGACCCGCTGCGCTTTGCCGCGGCCGCGGCCAGAGGGCTGCGGGCCTACGAGCACACGCCCGTGCGCAGGCTGGAGGGGACGAGCGCCGTTACCGACCGCGGGACGATCCGCGCGGAGAAGGTCATCGTGGCGACGCATTTTCCGTTCCTCAACCGGCACGGAAGCTATTTTCTGAAGATGTACCAGCACCGCTCCTATGTGCTTGCGCTGGAAAACGCGGCGAACGTGGGCGGTATGTATGTGGACGAGGCCGCGGAGGGCCTGTCCTTCCGGAACGCGCAGGGAATGCTGCTGCTGGGCGGCGGCAGCCACCGCACGGGAAAGCAGGGCGGCGGATGGCGGGAGCTGGAAGCCTTTGCAAAGCGGCATTATCCCCGCGCCCACATACGGTACCGCTGGGCCGCGCAGGACTGCATGACGCTGGACGGCGTGCCTTATATCGGCCCGTATTCGGCCCGCACGGAAAACCTGTATGTGGCCACGGGCTTCAACAAATGGGGAATGACCTCCGCGATGGCGGCGGCCATGCTGCTCACGGATATGGTGCAGAGCAAAAGGCCGGACGACGCTCCGGTTTTTTCCCCCTCCCGCAGCTTGCGCTGAACGCGCTGGAGGCCGCGGCAAGCCTGCTCACGCCCACGGCGCCGCGCTGCCCGCACATGGGCTGCGCGCTGAAATGGAACGCGCAGGAGCATTCGTGGGACTGCCCCTGCCACGGCTCACGCTTCACGCAGGAGGGCGGCCTCATCGAAAATCCCGCGATGCGGGACCTTGAGCTGGAAGGGTGAGCGGCGGGGCTTTGGGGAGCGCGGCTTCCTGTTCCCGCCCCGGCGGAGGCAACGACCGACCGAGCGGTTTCGCGTAGCGAAATGGAGCCGAACGGCGACAAGCGCCGGATATTCCGAAGGAGGTTTCTATGAAGGATCTTTTTGAAGGCGTGTATCTCAAGCACCAGAAAAACGGCGAGAGCATCTGTTTCATTGCCGGGCGCGCGGGGGAAACCCGGTTCGTCCAGGTGATCACCAACGGGACCGTCCGGCAGTACGACGGGGCGCAGGGCTTCTGCTTTGGGGAGGAGGGCGTGGCGGCCGAGCTGCCCGGCGTGCAGGGCGCGTTGCGCTACGGCCCGCTGTCGCCGCTCAGGACGGACATCATGGGGCCGTTCCGCTTTCTGCCGATGCAGTGCAGCCACAGCGTATACAGCATGGCGCACACGCTGGCGGGCGGGTTCACGGTGGACGGCCGATTCATCGACCTGACGGGCGGGACCGGATACATTGAGGGCGACCGGGGCAGCGCCTTTCCACGGGACTACCTGTGGGTACAGTGCAACGATTTTGCGCAGCCGTGCAGCGTGATGGCCTCTGTCGCGCATATCCCGTTCTGCGGACGCTCCTTTACAGGGTGCATCTGTGCCGTTGTGTACCGCGGCCGTGAATACCGGCTGGCCACCTACCGGGGCGTGCGCATCGTGGAGGCGTCGTCCCGCAGGCTTGTGCTGCGGCAGGGCAGGTATCTGCTGGAAGCGTCCTTCGCGGCGCGGGAGGCACATCCGCTGCGCGCGCCCCGAACAGACGGCATGACGCGGACCATCCGTGAGTGCAACCGCGCCCGGGCACGGTTCCGCTTTTGGGAGGGCGGCGGCCTTGTGTTCGACCTGTGCAGCGAAAACGCCAGTCTCGAGTGCGAGGAGGCTGTGCCGGACGGCGCAAAAAGGCGCGGCGCACTGCTGTAAAACGCCGCTTGTGGGAAAAAAGGAAGGCCCCCGCGAAAGCGGGGGCTTTTGGCCGGGAATAAAAGGTTTATCACATGGAAAGGAAAGGCCCAAAATAAAAAGAAGTCTGCTCCCGTCCCGTAAGGAGCAGACTGCATTTGGTGTGCTGCAAATTTGAAAATGGCTCAATCTCAAAGCCTTTTGCGCCTTGCGCCGGGGCCAGAGGGAAGCCGCAGCGAAAGCTTTGCCGGCCCAAAGCAGCCAGGCGGTGTATTAAGTGGAGTGAAAGCAAAACGTATTGCGCGCTTATAGCGTGAGGCTTCCGGCTTCCTTGCCGGCGATGGCGAAGGCGAACAGCGCGCCCTTGTCCACCGCAGCAAAGTAGCCGGTGCGCGCATATTGGTCTGCGTAGTTTTTTTCGATTCGGCCCAGCGCTTCCTTCAGCTGCAGCATAGCCGCAAATTCGTGCTTGCAGCTGCAGCTGCAAAAGCAGGAGCAGATAAGGCCGCTGATCGTACCGTCCCTGTATTCGAACTCAACCTCGTATGCCGTGCTGCCTTCAACGATGGCGTAGCCTTTGCTGCCGTCAAGGCTGATGTATCGGACCCGGTTCTCCGTGTAGTAGTTGTGCCCGCGCTCTGCGATGCCGGCGCTTACATTCATTCCCCAGAGGTCATCCAGACAGAATGCGGTATCATCGCTGCCGCTGACGAACGCATCGTCCTCCTTTGCCGGCGCCTTGTACCAGGTGACAACCTTACTGCCCGGCAGCGCCGCTCTGTCGAACGTGACGAAGTGGCTGCCTGCCATAAAAAAACGACCGTTGACCGCAGTGTCCGCTACTGCGATCACGCGCTTGTAGTCGGATACTTTGATTTTAAAATTATAGCTGACCTGGGTGACGCGGCCGCGCATACCTTCCAGCTTGCCGTCCACATAGACCGTATCGCCGCAATGCAGGTCAAACTGGTCGTTGTAATAGGCCAGATTCATATTGCGTTCTGCAAAGTACACCTGTACCATTGATCTGCGCGGGGCTGCTGCCGGCTCCGGCACAGCGGATTTGGACTCCATGCGCTTATTTTCGAGAAACTCTGCTGCAAAACCAATTTTGAATGCCATAGCCGCTTCCTCCTTGAGAATGGTTTTCGGTTCTTTCGGATACCATTTTACAACAGTAGGTGTCCCATAAAACGGATTTTGCAACGCCGCTCTAAGGCAACACCGCACAATTCACGGCTGAAGCCTTAAGCGTCGCCTCGCTTGCAGATTTTCCGGCAACTGTCACAAAAATGCTCGCGAATACACAA
>OGWS01001807.1_pt1 | contig 15228 bp, 13 predicted proteins | sample 1576111 | NCBI WGS metagenome assembly OGWS01 (sample SAMEA3541534, study PRJEB24748) | human gut metagenome | biome: human gut; feature: human-associated habitat; material: faeces | place: China | collected 2012
AAATATATTTATGAGGTGAAGCAGCATGGTATTTCTAATTATATTACTTGCCATAATTGTTGTTCTTGTTGTGGCAAATATAAAGATTGTTCCCCAGGCGCACGCATATGTTATTGAACGTTTGGGAGCGTACAGCACAACCTGGAGCGTTGGTCTTCATATTAAAATTCCGCTTATTGAACGAGTAGCGAATAAGGTTACTTTAAAGGAGCAGGTAGTTGACTTTCCTCCGCAGCCGGTTATAACAAAAGATAATGTTACAATGCAGATTGATACTGTAGTATACTATCAGATTACTGACCCAAAGCTTTATACCTATGGGGTAGAGATGCCTATGTCGGCAATTGAGAATCTGACGGCTACTACACTTCGTAATATTATTGGTGATATGGAACTTGACGAAAGTTTGACGTCAAGGGATATAATTAATACTAAAATGCGTTCAATTTTGGATGAAGCGACCGACCCATGGGGAATAAAAGTTAACCGTGTTGAATTGAAAAACATTATCCCTCCGGCAGGTATACGTGAAGCAATGGAGAAACAGATGAAAGCTGAGCGTGAAAGACGTGAGGCAATTCTTAGAGCCGAGGGTGAAAAGAAGTCAGCTATTTTGGTTGCTGAAGGTGTTAAAGAATCCAGAATTCTTGAAGCTGAGGCAGAAAAGGCTGCTCAAATCCTTAGCGCTGAAGCCGATAAGGAAGCTGCTATACGCATTGCTGAAGGTGATGCTGAGGCAATCAGAAGTATTCAGCAGGCTACCGCGGATGGAATCAGAATGCTTAATGAGTCTGAGCCGGGTGAGGCTGTATTGACAATCAAGAGTTTAGAGGCGTTTGTTAAAGCGGCCGACGGTAAAGCGACAAAGATAATACTGCCGTCACAAATTCAAGGTATAGCAGGGCTGGCTACAACTCTTAAAGAAGTTATGAAGGATTAGTTTTACTAAAATAAATATGTTATTATTCATTTGCACAGATGATTTTATTTCATCTGTGCAAATGCTATGATATAGATAAAAGACTTAAATTACAGAGATTTAAAACATAGGAGGAAATAATATGTCAGGACATTCGAAATGGGCAACCATAAAGAGAAAAAAAGGAGCAATCGACGCTAAAAGAGGTAAGATATTTACCAAAATCGGCAGAGAGCTAATGGTGGCTGTTAAAGACGGCGGACCTGACCCGGACACAAATTCTAAGCTGCGTGATGTTATTGCCAAAGCAAAAGCTAATAATATGCCGAATGACACTATTCAAAGGAGCATAAAAAAGGCAGCCGGAGAAGGCGACGCAGGAACATATCTTGAAATGGTATACGAGGGATATGGCCCGAGCGGAATTGCTGTTATGGTGGAGACTTTAAGTGACAATAAAAACAGAACGGCGGCAGACCTTAGACACTATTTTGATAAGAACGGCGGAAATTTAGGACAGAGCGGCTGTGTTGGATTCATGTTCGACAGAAAAGGTCTTATAGTTATTGAGAAGACCGACTCTGTTGATGAAGATACCTTGATGATGGACGCTTTAGAGGCAGGAGCCGACGATTTTAATGTTGAGGATGAGTGTTATGAAATTCTGACTGCTCCGGAAGCGCTGGGCAAGACCAGAGAAGAGCTGGAAAGCAAGGGTTATACATTCGCACAGGCAGAAGTAAATTACATACCTCAGACCACTACGAAATTAGATAATCCTGAGGACATTGCCAAAATGGAAAAACTGATTGATATGCTTGAAGAAAACGATGATGTTCAAAATGTTTATCATACTTGGGATATGCCGGACGACGAGGAATAATATTATTTATACTGAGCTGCAAAAAAACAGAGCGGCGGCTGAAAATGCGGCGTGAATCTGTTTTTCTGCGGCTTTATTTATAGGAGGTGGATTTGTGGCACGTATACTGCATATGGCGGATATGCATTTTGATTCTGCCTTTACCTCGAACCTTTCAATTAATAAATCAAAACTTAGGCGAAGCGAACAGCGTGAAGTCTTTTCAAGGATAATTGAAATGGTTAAGACCGAACAAATTGATGTTATGTTGATTTCAGGCGATTTGTTCGACAGTGAAAATGTCAGCGAAGAAACTATTAACTTTATGGTTAGAAAATTTGCTGAAATTTCTGAAATACCTGTATTGATTGCTGCTGGAAACCATGACCCTTTTAATATGAATTCTGTTTATGAAAGAATCAGTTTAGGTGATAATGTTCATATCTTCAATATAGAAGGCGGATTTTATGATTTTGAAAATCTTAACCTAAGAGTTTCCGGAGTCAGCTTTGGCAGCGAGGACGGAAGCAATATTAAAACTCCGAAAACACTTCATCCTGAATTTTCGAATATACTTGTTATGCACGGAAATGTTGTTTCTGGTACTGCTGAGAGCGGAATAAGATATAATCCTGTGACCAAACAAGAAATAGAAAACTCAGGATTTGATTATATAGCTTTTGGACACGTTCATTCTTTTAGCGGTATAAATGTAGAAGGAAGAACATATTGGGCTTATCCAGGTATACCTGAGCCGCGCGGCTTTGATGAAAGCGGAGAAAGCGGAGTTGTTATAGGAAATGTTTTAAAAGCGGGTTCAGAATTTAACTTACGTAAAGTTTTAAAGAGAAATTATCATACATTAGAAATTGAGATAACGGCAGATATTTCTGATAATGAACAAATAATCGAGCTTATTGACAGTAAGATAAAAGAGTACGGCAATCAAAATATTTTTAGAATAATCCTTATTGGTAAACTTCGATCAGACTTTTTCATTGATATTGATTTGTTGAAAAGCAGGACCGAAAAGCTTGGTTTTTTTGTTGAAATCAAAGATGAGACAGAAATGGAGTATGATTTGTCGGTTGATATCCAGGATAACAGTTTAAGGGCTGAATATATAAGGTTGATGCAGAAAAAACTTGATGAATTTGTGCACGGAACACGTGAATATAGAATTATTGAGAACGCTGTTAAATATGGTTTGGACGCGATAGAAGGCAGGCTTAAACCATAAGGAACGGAGGTGAGCAAGATTAGAATTACCCGGTTAGAATTAATAAAGTTTGGGAAATTTGCTGACTATTCTATTGATATCAGCGATGGAATGAACGTAATATATGGGGATAATGAAGCTGGTAAATCAACTATTCAGCTTTTTATTAAATTTATGCTCTTTGGTATTCCTTCGAGAGGCGGAAAGAGAGAAAAAATAAAAGACAGAGAGAAGATAATTCCGTGGCAGGATAATAAGGCCGCCGGAAAACTGTTTTTGATAAAAGACGGCAGAGAAATAGAAATATACCGGGAGTTCAGAAAACGTCCTTCCGGAGATATAGTAAAAGTAACCGACAGGAATACTGGAGAAAATTATTTTAACAAGGAAATAAAGTCTGAAGACGTCGGCGTTTTGCTGCTTGGAATGAGCAGGCAGATGTTTGAGCGCACAGTTTGGGTAACTCAGAGTAGTATTTGTATGCAGGGCAGTGATGATGAAATAACTGCTAGGCTTATAAACCTTTTGGAGAGCGGCAGTACAAGTGATGTTTCGATTAAAAGCGCTGTCAGTGGGATTGAAACAAAAATAGCAGGATTAAAGGCGAAAGATGGAAGAAGCGCTCCGGGCGAAATAGATTTGCTTAACCGAGAACGTATAGAGTTAAATAAAACGCTGTCTGAACAAAGGGCATCTGAGAGAAAGAGAAATGAAGTAAATCAAGAGATTAACTTGCTTACTCAGCGTAAATTAAAAATTGACGATGAAATAAAGCATCTTGAAGCGGTTGAAAAATCCGAGCGGGCAAAAGAAAAAATATTGCGTGTAAATATACGGAATGGAATAAAAACCGTATATTTGCACGCAATAAATTTTAAACGCATAGCCCTATGTCATTTATTGCTGATAAGATTGTAATGGATGGATTAACTTATGACGACGTTTTGTTAATCCCCGCTTACTCTGAAGTGCTTCCTAAAACTGTCGAACTCTCGACAAAGTTTTCTAAAAACATTGAGTTGAAAATTCCGTTTGTAACGGCCGCTATGGATACGGTTACCGAAGCGAAAATGGCAATTGCCATTGCACGTGAAGGTGGTATCGGTGTTATCCATAAGAATATGTCTATCGAAGAACAGGCACGTCAGGTAGCCATCGTGAAGCGTGCTGAAAACGGTATGATTTATGATCCTGTAACCATTAAGAGAGGTTCTACTGTAGGCGATGCATTGGCATTGATGGCGGAATACAGAATTGGTGGTATACCGGTAGTGGATGATGAGAGATATTTGGTGGGAATTGTAACAAACCGTGACCTTCGTTTCGTGAGAGATATGAATAAGCATATCGACGAAGTGATGACAAAAGAAAATATTATCACTACTAATCCGACCACTGATATGGAAGCTGTTTCTCAAATCTTGCAAGAACACAGAATTGAGAAGTTGCCGGTTGTAGATAAGGAAGGTAAGCTGGTAGGCCTCATTACTTATAAAGATATAACGAAAGCTAAGGATAAACCGATGGCTTGTAAAGACTCGAAAGGTCGTTTGCGTGTCGCCGCCGGTGTAGGTGTAACGGCTGATACTCTCGACCGTATGCAGGCTTTGGTGGATGCCGGTGCTGATGCGATTGTCATCGACACGGCTCACGGACATTCTATCTATGTAATAGAAAAATTGAAGGAAGCTAAGAAGCGTTTCCCGAACATTGATATTGTGGTAGGTAACATTGCTACCGGAGAAGCTGCTAAAGCATTGGTGGAAGCCGGCGCTGATGGAGTGAAAGTTGGTATCGGACCAGGTTCTATCTGTACCACTCGTGTTGTGGCAGGTGTGGGAGTTCCTCAGTTGTCTGCTGTATATGATGTGGCTAAGGCGTTGAAGGGGACAGGTGTTCCTTTGATTGCTGACGGTGGTTTGCGCTACTCGGGTGATGTTGTAAAAGCTTTGGCTGCCGGAGGATATAGCGTAATGATCGGTTCGCTGGTTGCCGGAACGGAAGAGTCTCCCGGTGATACAATTATCTTCAATGGACGTAAGTTCAAATCTTATCGTGGTATGGGTTCACTGGAAGCAATGGAGAATGGTTCAAAAGACCGTTATTTCCAGAGTGGTACCAATGACGTTAAGAAATTGGTGCCGGAAGGTATCGCTGCCCGTGTACCTTATAAGGGAACTTTATACGAAGTGATCTTCCAGTTGGTAGGCGGTTTGCGTGCCGGTATGGGGTATTGCGGTGCAGGCAGCATAGAGCAGTTGCACGATGCCAAGTTCACCCGCATCACTAATGCAGGTGTGCTTGAAAGCCACCCGCACGATGTGGCAATTACAAGCGAGGCTCCGAATTACAGTCGTCCCGAATAAAATATAGGCAATTTATATAGAAATACCCGGGGAGTAACAAATACTTTTCCGGGTATTTTTCGTTTAAAGAAAAGGCATCATCTGTTTGGTGTTGAGGCAATATAAAAGATGTTTCCCCGTTATTACATTGTTCTTTTCTAAGATAATAGTTATGATAAGAAGTGGATTGACAATAATTCTCCTTTGCCTGGGATTGGCAATTTTTGCTCAGCAAGATCCGGTGCTGATGCGTATTAACGGGAAAGAAATTCTCCGTTCGGAGTTCGAATATATCTATAATAAGAATAATGCCCTTGCTGGTATCGAACAGAAAACATTGAGTGAATATGTTGATTTGTTTGTGAATTTTAAGCTGAAAGTCGCTGCAGCCGAAGCTGCCGGATTGGATACTACCCGGGCTTTTCGTGAAGAACTGGAGGGGTACCGTCGCCAGTTGGCAAAAGCTTATTTGACGGATGAGTCTGTATCAGAGTTTGCAGCCCGTCAGGTATATGATAAAATGAAAGCTAACAATCGTGCCGGACAGATATGGGTAAGTCATATCTTTAAGTCTCTTCCCCAAACTGTTACCAGTCATGTGCTGCGTTCTGCAGAAGCTCGGATGGATTCTCTTTATGCCGCATTGCAGAATGGGCAGGCGGACTTTGATGAGTGTGTACGTAATTTCTCTGATGAAAAAAAATCTTTTTGGGTAAGTTGGTTACAGATGCCTGTTGAGTTTGAAGATGTTGTATTTGCATTAAAGCAAGGAGAGATATCCCGACCTTTTTTTACACCGCAAGGCATTCATATTGTCAAGGCGATTGAACGGAAAGAAATCCTGCCCTTTGAAAAAGTGAAGGATGAAATCATGCGTCGCCAGAGCCGTCGTTACGGAATGGACAGAGGAACGGAGGCTTTGGTGGAAAAACTGAAAAAGGAATATCAATATACGGCAGATAAGACTGGAGTGGATGAATTACTGTCAAAAGAGCAGACAGATAAGAGACTGTTTACACTTGACGGCAGGGAATATACAGGAAAGATGTTTGCCGCTTTTGCAGCTTCCCACCCTCAGGGTGTGCAACGCCAGCTGAAAGGATTTATCATGAAGTCCGTACTGGATTATGAGTATAGTCGCCTGGAAGATAAATATCCGGAATTCCGTATGCTCATGCAAGAGTATCGGAATGGAATGTTACTGTTTGAAATCAGTAACCGGGAGATTTGGGAACGTGTACCCTCAGATGAGGTCGGACTAGCGGCCTATTTTGAAAAGCATCATTCGGATTATCATTGGAAAGTCCCCCGTTATAAAGGAATTGTATTACATACTACAACGAAAAAGCTTGGAAAGCAAGCCCGCAAATTCCTGAAATCTTTGCCGGAAGAGGAGTGGCAGAATGCTATCCGGCTGACGTTTAATGCAAAGACGCGGCAAGTGCAGGCGGAACAAGGTTTATTTGCTCCCGGAGATAATGCCTATGTAGATGAAGAAATCTTCAAAAAGGGGAAAACTGAACCTATGACGTCATTTCCTTTTACCACTTTTCTGGGTGAAAAGGTGAAGGGGCCGGAGACTTATCAAGAGGTGCGTGGACTGCTTGTAGGCGATTATCAGAACTATTTGGAGGAGCGTTGGATTGCACAATTACGGAGCACCGCTAAGGTTGAAATAAACCAAGAGGTTTTAAAAACCGTTAATAAGCACTGATGCAACCGATTAAACCGTTATCTTCGTACCTTGAAATAAAGTAAATATCAATCGGTAATGCGAATATTTTTCCTGGGACTCCTCTCCATCCTTTTGTGTGTGGCCTGTAGCGAGCAACACGACCATAAAGGGAAGACACCACTGGTGGAATTGGACGGCAATTTCCTTTACCGGGAAGACCTGCAATCTGCGCTTCCGGCGAGATTGTCGAAAGATGATAGTTTACTGTTCGCAGAACATTACATCCGCAATTGGGTGGAAGATGTCTTATTATATGAGAAAGCGCAGAGTAATATTCCCGATAACGGGGAGATTGAGAAACTTGTGGAGAATTATCGCAAGGCGCTGATTATGCACACCTATCAGCAGGCATTGATTCACCAAAGACTCTCGAATGAAATTTCAGAGGGAGAGTTGGCGGACTATTATGAAAAGAATAAAGAGCTTTTCAGGTTGGAACGGCCGCTGATGCAGGGGTTGTTCATCAAAGTCCCCCTCACCGCACCACAACTAAACAATGTACGTCGTTGGTATAAAGCAGCTACGCAAGATGCAGTAGAACATCTGGAAAAGTATAGCTTGCAGAATGCCGTGAAGTACGAGTACTTTTATGATAAATGGGTACCGATGGCAGATGTGCTTGATCTGATACCGTTGAAAGTACCCGAAGTAGAAGATTATGTGAATAAGAACCGTCATATCGAATTGAAAGATACGGCGTTTTATTATTTCCTGAATGTGAGCGATTTTCGTTCGGTGGGCGAGCAGGAACCTTATGAGTTTGCACGCCCTAAAGTGAAAGATATGATGCTGAACCTGAAACAAGTGGAGTTTATGAAAAAGGTGAAGGATGACTTGTATCAGCAGGCAGTGAAGAAGAATGAGATTAAATATAATTAGTTTAGATACACAGAATGAAAAATTTTATGAACTTTAAGTTTGTAGTTTTATGTGCCTTGGCGCTGATGACCGGTTCTGCCGTTTATGGACAAGACAACGTGATTGACGAAGTAGTTTGGGTAGTGGGCGACGAGGCTATATTGAAGTCTGAAGTAGAAGAAGCTCGGATGAGTGCTCTGTACGAAGGACGTAAATTTGATGGTGATCCCTACTGTGTGATTCCTGAAGAAATAGCTGTACAGAAGCTGTTTTTACACCAGGCTGCTCTCGATAGTATTGAAGTTGCTGAAAGTGAGGTGATCCAGCGTGTGGACCAGATGACGAATATGTATATCGCCAATATCGGTTCGCGTGAAAAGATGGAGGAATACTTCAATAAGACATCCAGTCAGATTCGTGAAGCCTTGCGCGAGAATGCCCGTGAAGGATTGAAAGTGCAGAGAATGCAGCAGAAACTGGTAGGAGAGATTAAAATCACTCCGGCAGAGGTGCGCCGCCACTTCAAGGATTTGCCGCAGGACAGTATTCCTTATATCCCTACCCAGGTAGAGGTGCAGATCATCACACAACAACCGAAAATTCCTTTGGAGGAAATTGAAGATGTAAAAAGTCGTCTGCGCGAATATACGGATCGTGTGAATAAGGGAGAAAGCTTCTCTATGTTGGCACGTTTGTACTCCGACGACCGTGGTACGGCTATCAATGGTGGTGAAATGCCATTTACAGGACGCGGTTATCTGGATCCTGCATTTGCCAATGTGGCTTTCAACCTGCAAGACCCCAATAAGGTTTCCAAGATTGTAGAGTCTGAATATGGCTTCCATATTATCCAGTTGATGGAAAAACGTGGTGACCGTATCAAAGTACGCCATATCTTGTTGAAGCCCCACGTACCGGAAGAAGCGCTGATGGCAGGTACTGCCCGTCTGGACTCTATTGCCGATGACATCCGTAACGGTAAGTTTACTTTTGAAGAAGCTGCTTCCGTACTTTCACAGGATAAGGATACACGTAACAATCACGGTCTGTTACCTAACCCTCAAACCAATACGTCAAAGTTTGAGATGCAGGAACTTCCGCCCGAGATTGCTAAAGTGGTGGATAAGATGAAAGTAGGAGAAATCTCCGAGGCATTCACTATGATTCCGCAGAAGACTGGTAAAGAAGAATGTGTAATCGTAAAACTGAAAAGCCGCATCAACGGACACAAAGCAACTATTTCGGAAGACTATCAGAACCTGAAGGAAATTGTATTGGAGAAACGTCGTGACGAGATGCTGGATAAATGGATTCGCGAAAAACAAAAGCATACGTACGTGCGTATCAACGAAAATTGGAAGAACTGTACATTTAAGTATCCGGGTTGGATTAAAGACTGATCCCGGGTGATACACTAACTTTTTGTATGCAGAAGAAAAATACAAGAAATAATTTTCTGAACAGGCATAGATTCCTTCTCACAGGCCTTCTATGCCTGTTTGGCATCTGTTTGCTGAGTGCCCAGGATAAGCCGAAACAGCCGGAAAAGAAGAAAACCCGGGTTGATTTGCTTTACGCTGAGGAGGCGCAGGCGGATAAAATTCTGCTTCCGGATGTTCAGATTCTGATCCGGTCGGTAAAGCTGCGTCATGACAGTATGTATATGTACTGTGACAGTGCGTTGATTTACGAGAAGACAAATTCGGTGGAAGCTTTCGGTAATGTCCGTATGGAACAGGGGGATACGCTCTTTATTTATGGAGATTATCTGTATTATGACGGTATGTCGCAGTTGGCAATGCTTCGTGAGAATGTCCGCATGATTAACCGGAATACGGTATTGACAACGGATAGTTTAAACTACGACCGTTTGTATAATCTGGGTTATTACTTCGATGGTGGTACACTGACCGATGAAGAGAATGTGCTGACTTCCGAGTGGGGAGAATATAGTCCGGCCACGAAAATATCCGTATTCAACCATGATGTGAAGTTGGTTAATCCGAAATTTGTATTGACTTCGGATACCTTGAAATATAGCACCGATACGAAGATTGCTACGATTCTGGGCCCTTCGGATATTGTGAGTGATAAGAACCACATCTATTCCGAACGAGGTATTTATAACACCACTACAGAGCAGGCTGAACTGCTGGATCGTTCCGTGCTGACCAACGAAGGCAAGAAACTGACGGGTGACAGTATTTTCTATGATCGTGTTTTGGGATATGGTGAAGCATTTGACAATGTGCAGATGAATGATACCATTAACAGGAATATGCTCACAGGTAACTATTGTTTCTACAATGAGATCACGGGAAGTGCACTTGCTACTCAACGTGCAGTTGCTATTGATTATTCACAAGGTGACAGTTTGTTTATGCACGGTGATACACTGCGGTTGATTACCTATCATATAAATACGGACTCCATGTTTCGTGAGATGAGGGTGTATCATAAAGTACGTGCTTATCGTACGGATGTTCAGGCAGTATGCGATTCTTTGGTGTATAATTCTAAAGACTCTTGCATGACTATGTATACTGATCCTATCTTATGGCATGGCTCACAACAATTGTTGGGTGAGGAAATTAAAGTCTATATGAATGACAGTACCATAGACTGGGCGCACATAATCAATCAGGCTTTGGCTGTGGAGCAGAAAGATTCTGTTCACTACAACCAGGTGACGGGCAAAGAGATGAAAGGCTTTTTTGTTGGCGGAGATATGCGTCAGGTGGATGTGAACGGTAATGTGCTGGTTGTCTTCTATCCGATAGACGATAAAGACAGTACCATGATAGGATTGAACTATTCTGAGGGCAGTTTCCTGCGTATGTTGCTGAAAGAAAGGCGTATGGAGCAAGGAGCCTTTATAGGGAAAGCGAATGGTACGCTCTATCCGATGGATCAGATTCCGGCTGACAAATATAAGTTGCCGCCTTTTGTCTGGTTTGACTATATCCGTCCGAGGAATAAGGAAGATATATTTGAGTGGAGAGGTAAAAGGGCTGGCGAACAATTGCAGAAATCAGATCGTAAGCCTATAGTTTCACCAAGGAATATGAATATAAAAAGAAATAAATAAGCGCTATGGGAATGTTCACAATGAGAAAGCCTCGTGGCTTTAATCATCCATATATATATGTGGATGAGCGGAAAGAGAAGTTGGCGAAGATGGAAGAAAGCGCCAAACGTGAATTGGGAATGTTGCCTGAGAAGGAGTTTTCGCCGGAAGATATCCGGGGAAAGTTCGTAGAAGGCACTACCCACTTGAAACGACGCAAGGAAAGCGGGCGTAAACCGGTACACCTGGGGGTGATACTGGTGATTATTGCTTTGCTGATATACTTGTGGTATGCCATAAGCACCGGAATCATTTAATTTAATTACGAGTTACAAATTACGAATTATAATGTAGCATCATGGAACCTGTTGTTATTCGTTATTTGTAATTCATAATTCATAATTTGTAATTATCATGAGCGACATAATTCATTTGCTGCCCGATTCGGTTGCCAATCAGATTGCTGCCGGAGAGGTGATTCAGCGTCCGGCGTCCGTCATTAAGGAATTGGTAGAGAATGCGATTGATGCCGAAGCACAAGAAATACACGTATTGGTGACGGATGCAGGGAAAACCTGTATACAGGTGATTGACGATGGTAAAGGCATGTCCGAAACGGATGCGCGCCTTGCTTTCGAACGCCATGCCACCTCTAAGATAAGGCAGGCTGCCGATTTATTTGCCTTGCGCACGATGGGATTCCGTGGAGAGGCGTTGGCTTCTGTTGCTGCGGTGGCGGAAGTAGAACTCAAAACCCGTATGGCGAATGAGGAACTGGGTACACGGATTGTGATAGCCGGCTCTAAAGTAGAAAGTCAGGAAGCCGTTTCGTGTCCTAAAGGAAGTAACTTTTCCATTAAGAACTTATTCTTTAATATACCTGCCCGCCGCAAGTTCCTGAAAGCGAACTCGACGGAATTGAGCAATATCCTTACTGAATTTGAACGCATAGCTCTGGTACATCCCGAAGTGGCTTTCTACTTATATAGTAATGATACCGAATTATTCAACCTGCCTGCGATGCCACTTCGCCAACGCATTCTTGCCGTATTTGGCAAGAAGTTGAATCAGCATCTGCTGTCGGTAGATGTGGATACTACTATGGTGAAGGTATCTGGCTTTGTTGCCAAACCGGAGACGGCGCGTAAGAAAGGAGCTCATCAGTATTTCTTTGTGAATGGGCGTTATATGCGTCATCCATATTTCCATAAAGCGGTGATGGATGCTTATGAACAATTGATTCCGGCAGGCGAACAGATTTCCTATTTCATTTACTTTGATGTGGACCCGGCCAACATTGATGTGAATATACATCCTACCAAGACCGAGATTAAGTTTGAGAACGAGCAGGCAATTTGGCAGATCGTTTCCGCAGCGGTGAAAGAGTCATTGGGTAAATTCAATGCTGTGCCGTCCATTGATTTCGATACGGAAGGTATGCCGGATATTCCCGCATTCGATCAGACTCGTCCGATAGAGCCTCCGAAGGTGCATTATAATTCAGACTTCAATCCGTTCAAGACTTCTTCCGCTTCCTCTTATAGTGGTGGGGGCAGCTATTCCCGGCCGAAAGTGGATTGGGAAGGACTGTATGATGGTCTGGAGAAAGCCAGCAAGATGAATACGCCTATGGAAGAAGAACCTTTTGTAGACGAAACGGACTGGACTTCTGCACCTGCATCGGTAGATATGTCCGAAGAGCGTACTCCGTATGTTCAGGAGACGGAAACTGTATCTTCTCCATCTGCATCGTTGTATACCAACGAAACGGCAGTGGAGAAAGGTGCGCAGCATTTTCAATTCAAAGGGCGCTTTATTCTGACTTCGGTAAAATCCGGTTTGATGCTGATAGACCAGCACCGGGCGCATATCCGGGTGTTGTTTGAACGTTATATGAATCAAATACGTCAGAAACAAGGGGTTTCTCAAGGAGTTTTGTTTCCTGAAATCGTGCAATTGCCCGCTTCGGAAGCTGCGGTGTTGGAAAGCATCATGGAAGACTTTTCGGCAGTTGGGTTTGAACTGACACCTCTGGGAGGAGGAAGTTATGCGATCAATGGCATTCCGTCCGGCATTGAAGGGTTGAATCCGGTGGAGCTGGTGCGTAATATGGTGCATACGGCAATGGAAAAGGGAAATGACGTGAAGGAAGAAGTGCAAACGATGTTGGCTCTGACACTGGCGAAGGCTGCTGCCATTGTTTACGGCCAGGTGTTGAGCAATGAAGAAATGGCTAATCTGGTAGATAATCTGTTTGCTTGTCCTACTCCGAATTATACACCGGATGGACGTACCGTATTGTCAACGATTAAAGAAGAAGATATTGAAAAACTATTTGCTCGTTAAAGTAGTATAATCTATTTGTTAAAACAATTTCGCACATACGTGTGAATGATATTCGCCCCTACAGGACTGATTAAGGTGCTTGTAGGGGCGAATCATTATTTATCTGTATAGAAGCCTTCCTGCCCGGCTTGTGGCGCGGTCGGAACAAAAAAAACTATCTTCGTAAAACCTTTTAGTTCGGATGGTGTTATTTAAACAGTTACAATAATGAATTTAAATTAACCACTTAACTATTTAAGGTATATGAAAAAGATTCTAATGTTACTGGCTTTGGCCGGTTTGTCTTCTGCTGCTATGGCGCAACAGAAGACTGAAGTAGTCGAATACGAAATTATCCAGGTACAGGATAAATATCAGGTAATCACCAATCCTTTCTGGAGCAATTGGTTCTTCTCTATCGGCGGCGGTGCTGAAGCTACTTTTGGTGATAATGATAGTGCAGGAAGTTTTGGTAAGCGTATCAGTCCTACATTGAATATCTCTGTCGGTAAATGGTTTACTCCCGGTTTGGGATTGCGTCTGCAATATAGCGGTTTGCAGGCTAGAGGCTTTACTTATGATAAAGGTGCCGACTACGTGAAGGGTGCCGAGCTGAAAGACGGTTACTATAAACAACGTTTTGACTATATGAACTTGCACGGTGACGTGATGTTCAATCTGAATGCTCTTTTCGGAGGTTATAATCAGCATCGTGTTTATGAGATTATTCCTTATGTAGGTGCCGGTTTCACTCACAATTACTCCAAACCTCATCGCGAAGCTTTGTCCGTGAATGCAGGTATTATCAATAAATTCCGTATTTCGAATGCGGTAGATATTAACCTGGAATTGAGCGCAATGGCTGCTGAAGATAAATTTGATGGTGAAGTAGGTGGTGATCACGGATATGATGGCGTATTGAGCGCTACGGTTGGTCTGACTTATCGTTTCCCCGCCCGTGGTTTCCGTCGTCCGATGCCGCAGTTGATCTCTCAGATCGAACTGGCAGCCATGCAGGATAAGTTGGCTATGATGGGTGCACAGAATGCAGAATTGAAGAATGCACTGATACAGGCTGAAAACCAGCCGGTGGCTGAAGTAACAGAAACACAGGTGATTGTTCCGGATCCGGATATCGCACCGCGTACCGTATTCTTCCAGATTGGTTCTGCTGAATTGTCTCCGCGTGAAATCATGAACCTGTCTTATCTGGCAGAACAAATGAAACAGTTCCCGAATGCAACGTATACCGTAAACGGTTATGCTGACTCTGCAACTGGTACTCCGGCATTCAACAAGGAGTTGAGCTTGAAACGTGCACAAGCTGTTAAGAATGCATTGGTTAAGAATTACGGCATTGCTGCCGATCGCTTGAATGTGGAAGCCGGTGGTGGTGTAGACAAATTTGGTCAACCGATCCTGAACCGTGTGGTATTAGTGAAATCTGCTAACTAAATATAGTCTTTCCATTAAAAAGGGAACGCCCTGTTCTCTCGTAGATTCTACGGGAGGTCAGGGCGTTACTCGTAACAGAGGATATTGTTTTTATTCTCCGCTGAATTTCTTCACTTGTTCTGCTATCAGTTCCGCATCGTCGAAATAGTTGATCTTCATTGCTTTGCGTACATCATCCAATGTAGCGGCGGCAACTTCGCGTGCTGCGTCGCAACCTTTCTTCAGCATGTCATAGATGGCAGGAATGTCTTTTTCAAATTCTTTGCGACGATTGCGAATCGGTTCCAGCGTCTCCTGCATGATGGAGTTAAGGAATCCTTTCACCTTCATATCACCCAGACCACCACGCTGATAATGTGCTTTCAGTTCATCGAGGTTCGGATATTCGGGCATCAAGAATGAACGACTCTCAGAAGAGGTTCAATTACTTGACCTCGACCTTA
>OGWS01001808.1_pt1 | contig 15219 bp, 11 predicted proteins | sample 1576111 | NCBI WGS metagenome assembly OGWS01 (sample SAMEA3541534, study PRJEB24748) | human gut metagenome | biome: human gut; feature: human-associated habitat; material: faeces | place: China | collected 2012
CAGGGTTCTTCCAAGCTTCTGATAATACTGACAGGCAACCGTTTCTACGATTTTCATGTCCGTGATTTCTTCCGAATATTTCCAAAGCATATAGAAGCTTAAAACATATCCGGAAAGAAATTCTTCTGGAATCTGCTGCAGTTTTTTCCGCATTTTCATGCTGCTCTGCACCGCTGACTGCTGCAGATAAGAAGGGACTTCTGCCGGCATTTCCATCACATTTTTTAAAGAAGATAACAATTCTTCTTTCGATAATCCAAACTTCCGGATATAGTCTGCAGCTCCGAGTTTCATCGCTTTTTTTACCGTATCAAAATCCTCATAACAGCTGACTACGATCACTTTGCACGGCAGATTTCTCTGCCGGATCATCTGCAGAAGTTCCAGTCCGTTGATCTCCGGAATGTTCAGATCCAGCAGGATTAGATCCGGCTGTTCCTTTTCCATTTTCTTTAATGCTTCCGCCCCGTCACTTGCGTCTTCTAACAATGTAATTCCCAAAGACTCCCAGTCAATCAGAGAGCGCATTCCCAACCTTGCAAGTAATTCATCTTCTACTATCAGCGCTTTCATCTGCTTTTGCCTCCCGTTTCATCGCCGGAATCCGCAGCGATATTTTAAACCCGATTTCCACGGTTGTATCGATGTTCAGTCCATAATCCGGACCATAAAGTGTCTGGATCCGCTTATGGATATTGGATAATCCGATTCCCGTAATTCCGCGTTTATTGTCCTCACTTTCTTTTGAGAGATCCAATTCTTTTCCATGCAGACCTTCTCCGTTATCGATCAGGGTAAGCTCGATATCGTTTCCATTCTGTTCTCCCCTTAAAACAATAAGTCCGTTTTCCGTGTGACTCATGCCATGGATAAAGGAGTTTTCCACAAGCGGCTGAAGACAGAATCTTGGAATCAGGTATTCTCCAAGTTCATCCGAATTCACACAGAAAAATTCCACCTTGTTGCCAAACCGGACCTCCATGATCTTGACATAAGCTTCCAGGATATAGATCGCATTGTCTATGGTCTCAAGTTCATTATCATTTTTATAAGTTTCACTCAGAAGCACACCCAGATTGGATAAAACTTCTGCAACCTCCTGATCTCCATTGATCGAAGCTTTCCAGTGAATCGCATTCAGCGTATTAAACAGAAAGTGCGGTTTGATCTGTGCCTTTAATGCATCAAACCGGGCTTTTTCTTTCATTTTCGCTTCATGCCGAACTTCTTCCAGTAAAATCCGGATTCGCTCCTTTGCACGCAGCATTCCATGTTCCAGTTCCAGTGTCTCCTGGAAATGATTCTTTTCCAGTACCAGTTCCTTTGTGTCAATATGTTCAATCTGCTGGATTTTTCCGGCCAGAAGCAGAATTGGCTTTGTGATATACTGGGAAATGCACCAGGTAATGGCAACGGAAAGCGCCGTGATCACAGCCATAAAGATCCAGAGATAATAAAAGATCTGTTCACTCCGCTCAAAGATCGCATGCCGGTTTCCCACATAAAGGACTACATTGCTGCAGGAAGAGAGACGTTTGCCAAGCACGTAACAGTCATCATAGTTTCCGTTTTTCTGGTCATTTGCTTTCCACTGCTGCAAAATTTCAGCCAGTCTTTCTTCGGAATAGTGTTCGCATGCACCGGTTAAAAGACGCTCATCCGAAGAAAACATGAACAGCCTTCCCTTCTGATAACGGATATCATCCGGGGACTGAAAAAACAGTTTTTTCGGAAGTGCGATCAGTGCATATCCGTAAACTTTCTGACCATAACGGGTTAACTCTCTTCCGTATGTCACGTAATTATCTGGATTCAACTGGTCAAATAAAGCACTGATTGCGGTGTCCCAGTAAGGATTGGATTTTTCTTCCCGCACCTTTTTCAGCCACGCCTGCCCCTCCAGCGACAATCCCGTTTCCACTGCTTTTTCCGAGCTGATCAGAAGACCATCGTTCATCAAAAGGATCATCTCACCGCCAAAGCTCGCCAGGTTTATGACATTACGGTTTAAGATCATATCCCGGATCTTTTTAGCAGCCACGCTCCGTTCATAGGCATTGCCAGCCTGATAGTATTCCCGCAGAAGACCATTATTTTCCGTGTAAGTGATCATTGCACTGCTGACATAGTTCGACTGGAGAATCGCCGTGTCAATTTCCCGGATATTCTGGTCAAACATCATCTGATAAGATTCTGCAATGTTGGAAGAAATGGTCCGCTGCATCATCACACACAATACCAGAAGTGCTGCAAATAACGGTAATAAAACCCCTGCGATAATGCTGATGATCAGACTGAATTTTATGCTTGGTGCCTGCTGCTTTTTCCTCAAACTTGATCCCCTTTTCTGTGCTGTTTTTCTTTTGCCGCGGGGAAACGATTAACCTTTTACTGCTCCTGCAGAAAGTCCTCCAACCAAGTTATCCTGGACAAATACAAAGAATACGATTACCGGAATCAGGCTCAAAATAACAGCCGCCATCAGCGGTCCCCATTCGGTAGAATACTCTCCGATATAGTCGCGGATTCCGACCTGTACGGTCTTCTTGACTGCGGTATTGATAAACGTATTTGCATACATAAATTCATCCCAGGACATCAAAAAACAGTACAGTGTTGTTGCAGAAATACCTGGCTTTGCAAGGGGGAAAATGACTCTGGTAAATGCCTGGAAACGGTTGCATCCGTCTACCAGCGCAGCCTCCTCGATCTCCCATGGCATCTGTGCAAAGAAGGTGCACATATTCCATACTGCAAACGGCAAAACAAACGAACAGTTAATAATAACCAGGCCAAGATGCGTATCGATCAGGCCCATTTTTTTCATGATAACATAGTAAGGAATGGAAAGCAACACGCCCGGAAACATCTTGGTGAACAGGATTCCCATCTTGATCCGCTCAGATCCCATGATGTGATAACGGCAAAATCCATACGCTGCCATGACTGCAAATACCATGGAAATCAGGGTAACTGCAATGGAAATCACGGCACTGTTTAAGAAATAACGTGCAAAATTTGAGTGAAATAATACCTGTTTGAAGTTGTCAAATGTGATATAAGTCGGGATGATCTGGCTTGCATTAAAGATCTGTTCCGGTGATTTTAATGCGGTCAGAAGTACCCATACAAACGGCAAAGCCGCACACAATGCTATGATAATCGAAAGGATATACAGCACTGCCAGTTCCAGTTTTGTCCTCTTCATCCTGTCTCCTCCTTACTCTTTCCGGTCTGACGCGATCATCTTTACATAAATTACGGTAAGAATTGCAATGACGATAAAAATGACCACCGATGTTGCTGCTGCATAACCGAATTTGTGATCCACGAATGCCTGCCGGTATGCATAAGTGTACATGATCTCGGTGCTGTCAAGCGGACCACCCTTGGTCAGCAGCCAGATTGCATTGAAGTTGTTGAATATAGAAATCACATTCAGGATTACCGCTACGGCCATGGGCTCTTTGATGTTCGGCAGGGTGATGTATAAGAAGCGTTTCAGCTTTCCTGCGCCATCAATTGCAGCACTCTCATACATGTCGTAGGACACGCCCTGCAAGGCTGCCAGGATAAAGATCATCAAAAACGGGGTGCTTTTCCAGACGTTGGCCAGGATAACCGCCGGCATCGCTGTCTGCACATTTCCAAGGAAGGAAAATCCCTCTTTCAGGATACCGAGTTTGATCAAAATAACATTAAAAATACCGATCTTGGTATCGTACAAGGCACTGAATGTCAGGGCACTGATCGCTGCCGGGATTGCCCATGGCAAAAGAGCAATGGTACGGAACAGGCCGCGTCCTTTCAGTTTTTCATTTAAAACCAGTGCCACAACCATGGCAAGTGCCAGCTGTGCGACAATATTGACCAGAGTCCACACAACCGAATTGGCTACCGCATTCCGGTATTTGGAATTGCTGAAAATGACGTGATAGTTTTTTAATCCGGCAAACGTACCGAATGCTGCACTGTTTGCTTTCGTCATGTCATAGTTCAAAAAGCTGATCCAGATACCCTGCAGCAGCGGGTAAATACTTAACAGGATAATTGCAATGACTGCCGGGGCAATCAACATATAACCATGCATATTCTGCTGGAATGAATATTCCCTCAGACGCAGTTTTGTTTTCTTTGTTTTTACCTTCATGCTGCCCTCTCTTTCCAGATTTTTTCAGAAGTCAACCGTAAAAAAAGGACCGCCCGCCTGCTTATAAGGCGTTGGCGGTCCTTACAACCAAATTAGTAGTTTTCTGTAATGAAATCGTTCAGTTCGGTCTCTAATTCATTCAGTGCATCCTCAGCAGTGCTCTGATCGAAAAATACCTTCTTGAATGCGTCGCAAACCATCTCATCAACAGAAGATGCATTCTTTACACGCGGTCTCGGAACGGTATAAGCAGCCTCATCGATAAATACCTGATAATCCGGATTCATCTCAATGATCGGTGCGTAATCCACATCGGTTCTGCCCGGGATACGACCCTGCTCGGTTAAAACATAATCGCACTCTTTGCTGGTCAAATACTCAACAAAGGCCCATGCCAGATCTTTGTTTGCACTGTTCTCGTTGATCGCCAGGTTGTAACCGCCAAGACATACGGCGTTTACTTTTCCTTTCGGCATCGGAGCCAGACCAAACTGCATATCCGGGTTGCCGGTCGCGATGTTCTTGTAAGCCCAGTCACCGCAGACAAAGAACAGACAGTCATCGGACACGAATGTGGTGTAAGCAGTTGCCCAGTCAGAAGCATCTTTCATGCCTTCCGGGAATGCTTTGTACTTGGTGTGAAGGCCTGTCCAGAAGTCGAATGCTTCCTTACCAGACTCATTGTTTACCGTTACAACCGGTGTCTCACCTGAGGTATCGATGATCGGGTTGTCATTCTCCATAAATGCATTGAAGATTGCGTAGCCATCCAGTCTGGTGGAGATACCTGCATAACCTTTCTCGGTTGCAAGCTTGATATCCTCTTCCAGTTCATCCCAGGTGGTCGGTGCTTCGGTCTTTCCGATCTCTTCCAGGATCCGCTTGTTGTAGTATAATCCGGTATTGTTGAAATACCATGGAACAGAATAATAGCTGCCTTCATACAGTCCGGATTCCAGCGGTCCCTGCAAATAATCGTTCTCAGACGCTTTGATCTGATCATCAAGCGGTGTGATCAGTCCCATCGCTGCAAGGTCGATCGGCCAGCCGGCATTGTCCAATGCAACAATGTCCGGACCAGAGCCTGCCATTGCGGATGTGGTAAATTTGCTGACCAGTTCTTTACCAGATAAACCTTCGATCGTAATGGTGACACCCGGATGGTCTGCCTCGAACTGTTTTACTGCCCGCATGATTGCCGGGTCGTCCATTCCGGTAAATGCATTATTTACCATCACTGCCAGGTCGCCGGTAAGTTCTTTTGTTTCTCCTGCTGTGGTTTCTTCGGTCTTGGATTCAGCTGCTGCAGCCGTCGTGTCTGCTGCTTTTGTCTCTGTAGTGGAGGAACCACCACCACAGCCTGCTAAGGAAACCGCTGCCATCAGCGCTGCCATCGATACGGCCAAAACTTTTTTCATAAAACAAATACCTCCTTCGTTTTCTCATCTTTTCCACGAGATGTTTAAGATGTCTTTATTATATTTGGTATTTTTGTATGATGGAATAATTGTTTTTCCCGATTTTTTATCTATTGTGCATTAATAAATTTCTGTCTGCACTTTTTTAAGATCATACAATGGATTTTACTTTAATTTTTAGCGCATCACCATTTCCATAAGCACCGCTCTCCAGCTTTCTGGAAGATCCATGCCCATCAGTCCACTGGCGATCTCTTCTTTTCCAGATGCCTGACGGAAGCATTTCATGACTTCATCTTTTCGCACAACACTGCCTTGCACACGGTCCAGGAATTCAAATACACGTTCGGAAAGATTTTCATCCTGCGGCAGCAGTTCGCCTTCCAGCATCACGGAAATATCGCGCTTCACATCGGTTCCTTCCAATGTCAGGGTCAGGGTACGGGTCTTTTCATCGTACTGCTTTGCAAACGCCTCGCTTGCGTTTATCTGGCTGACTGCGAGATTCCGGAAGCCGCGGAAATGCAGCACATAGCGGCGCGCTTCTGGCAGAACGGTGAAATCACCTGCCGGGTGAAGTGTGAAAGAAGCCTTCTTTGGAGTCCAGGTCAGTTTCATGGCCGTTTTCACATACTGACCCTGTTCATAAGCAAAACCATCTCCGGCATCCTCATAAAGTTCATATTCATTGTCTCCGCCAGGGAATACAGAAAGTTCCAGCGTCTCCGGGTTTTCGATGCTGTTGCTTCCCTGTGTATGTGCTGCCATCGGAATGATCGCGCCTGCTTTTGCCAGGATTCCCTGCTGTTCGATTGGACGGCTGATCTGTCTTAAACCGCCATGTTCTCCGCCATGATATACGGCACCTTCATAGACATCGGTCCAGATTCCCGGCGGAAGCCAAGTCGGCTCGGTTGTATATCCGGTTTCTTTGTCGGTTGGATGCACCATCGGCTGAACCAGAAGCTCACTTCCGAAGAAATATTCGTTACGGTAACGGTAGCTGTCCGGATCCATCGGATAGTAATAGTAAGCCGGAACCAGAATCGGCACCATATCTGTATGGCACTGGTAATTCATCGTGTAAATGTACGGCATCAGTCTGTGGCGAAGACGCAGGACATCCGCCGCGATTTCATCGTACGGCTTCGGATAACGCCATGGCTCTTTTCCGCAGAATGGCTTGGAATTGCTGTGAAGACGGTTGATCGGAGACAGTACACCAAACTGCAGCCACCGGATATATAGCTCATTGTCTTTGATTCCGTTCATATGACCGCCAATATCATGACTCCACCAGCTATATCCGACATTGGCTGCCGTTGCTGTAAAATACGGCTGATACTGGAGCGCATTCCAGGTCACATGGGTATCGCCGGAAAAGCCCATCGGGTAACGGTGGCTTCCAAGACCGCTGTAACGGGACAGCATAACGGCTCTCTTTCCGTTTCGTCTTAAGTCATAGTGGTGATAATGGTTCAGCATCCAGAGCGGATCCATACCCTCCACGGCAGAAACATTGCCCTGCTGCCAGTCCATCCACCAGAAATCAACCCCTTTTTTCTCCTCCGGATGATGCAGATATTTAAAATAGGCCTCCACAAATTCTTTGTTGGTAAAATCAAAACGTACCGGGAATCCAGAATCCGGGTCAACCCCCAGGGCTTTTGCCATCTCCGGATACTGCTCTTCAAAGGCCCGCACACCGTCAGCCGGATGCAGGTTTAAGGTAATGCGGTAGTTGTGCTCATGCAGCCAGTTTAGGAAACGTTCTGGATCCGGGAAGAAATCCTTATTCCAGGTATATCCGGTCCAGCCTTTTCCGTATTTTTCCGGAATGTCAACCAGATGCCAGTCCATATCCATCACGACAACGGAAAACGGGATATCCAGCTCCTCAAATTTTGTTAAAAGAGCCATATAGCTTTCTTCCGTATACTTCCAGTAACGGCTCCACCAGTTGCCAAGAACATATTTCGGCAGAAGCGGTGCTGCGCCGGATAACTGGTAAAAGTCATGGATCGCCCCAAAATAATCCCGGCCATATCCGAAGAAATAGGTATCAATGCACCCTTTCTTCCGCGGATGTACCCAGCCTTCCTCATCGATGATCAGGGATTTTCCATCCTCAAAAAAGGTGCGTCCGCTGGTATCGCACAGTCCCATGCCAAGATCCACATCTCCATCCTCCCGGTTGGTTGTGGTACCGTTCGTGCGCATTTTTTCCAGAATATTTGCTCCTACAAACCATTCCCCGTCGCATCGGTCCAGGGTACGTGTCGTTCCCTTTAAATTATGCTCTCTGAGCGGATCTCCATAATCAGTCCGGCCATAATACCATCTGCCGCCGTAGTTTGTAAAGTTGTATTTTACATCAATGTAAAGATGATTCGGACCAAATTCTTTTTTGTCATAAACCAGATGGAAATACTCGGTATCGATTTCCAGACAGTCCGGCTGATCGTTTACCTGGAACTGCGGATGATCGAATTTACGGTTCCACACCACCTGGGTCGGACGGTCCTCAAATACTCCGTCCTCCGCGTATTCCATGCGCAGCATCCGGGAGGTCAGAACCGTAAAGCGGTATTTTTCTCCCTGTACGACACAGTCTGGATAGCAGCTTCCATCCAGACCCAACGCAAATCTTGAATCCAGTTTTGCCATGTTTTTCCTCCTTTGGGTGATTGTTTATGATAACTGATAGATTCTTGCTTCATACGGACGAATCTGTTCTGCAGTCTCATTTGTCACATCGTCATAATTTCCAAGAAGCAGTGTCCCATGTTCCTGATCCAGGATTTCCTGAACCTTTTGCGGCATGCTGCGCTCATTCCCATAGAAATTACAGATCACAAGCCATGTTTCCTTTTCATATTGTCTTAAGTAAACGATCAGATCCTCATCGTCCTCTAACATCTGGTGATAATCGCCATATACCATAACCGGATGTTCTTTTCTTAAGGAAGTCAGTGTCCGGTAAAAACGCAGAACCGAATGTTCCCGTTCTTCTTCCCGCACAACATTAATATCAACATAGTTCGGATTGCTGTTCATCCACGGGGTTCCTGTTGTAAATCCTCCATTGTCGCTGTCGTCCCACTGCATCGGGGTCCGGTCATTATCGCGGCTGGTATGCTTCAGGGAATTGAGGGCTGTTTCCGGATCCACTCCGCTTTCTACCATCGTCTCATATTTTCCTACGGTATATTTTTCGTTATAATATTCGATCGACGGAAAATCCACATTGGTCATGCCGATTTCTTCTCCCTGGTAGATATAAACCGTACCAGGATGGGTATGCATCAGCAGTCCCAGCATCGTGGCAGACTCATAGCGGTACTCTTTGTCGTTTCCAAAGAAAGAAACCTGTCTCGGCGTATCGTGATTGGAGAGATACTGGGTGATCCATCCGTTCTGTTCCATAACCACGTGATTCCAGCGGCGCTCAATTTCCTTAATCTCTACCGCCGTTTTTAAGACCGGATTTTTTGCGATCTCAAAATGGAATACCATATTGATTTCTTCCCGTTCCTCTTTCACGTAATCGATCGCAATGGCAGCATCGACGTTTCCGGTCTCCCCGACAACCATCATATCGTATTTCTGGAACACTTCCTGGTTCAGTTCGTGAAGCAGTTCATGAATACCCGGGCAGTTTGCGCACATGGTCCGGTCGACCACATAACCATAGATTCCTACCGGTGGTGTCGGCGGATTCGGAGAATCTGGAAGCCCCTTCGGCTTTACCAGGCGGTTCACCGCATCCATACGGAACCCATCGACCCCCAGATCAAGCCACCAGCGCATCATGCGGCACATATCCTCTTTCATGTTCGGGTTGTCCCAGTTCAAATCCGGCATTTTTTTTGAGTAATTATGGAGATAATATTCCTGGGTGGTTTCATCAAACTCCCAGGCCGAACCACGTCCCTCATAAAAATAATTGCCCCAGTTGTTCGGCTCTTTCCCGTTCTTTGCCGGACGCCAGATATAATAATCCCGGTAAGGATTATCCTTTGATTTCTTTGACTCCTGGAACCACCGGTGTTCATCGGATGTATGGTTCAGCACCATGTCCATGATCAGACGGATGCCGCGCGCATGCGCCTTTTCCAACAGCTCCTTAAAATCGTCCAGGGTGCCGTAACGCTCATCAATACTCTGATAATCCGAGATATCATAACCGTTATCGACATCCGGTGATTTGTAGATCGGATTCAGCCAGATGACCGTTGCCCCCAGCTTCTTAATATAATCCAGCTTCTGGATAATTCCCTGCAAATCTCCAATGCCATCCCCATTGGAATCATAGAAGCTCTTTGTGTAAATCTGATAGACAACCGCTTCCTTCCACCATTTTTTCATAAAGTACCTCCACTCTTTTTATGATAAACTTATCGTAACATGTTTCTTTTAGAAAGTCGTTGTGCATTTTTATTGGATGTATGCACTTTTTTAAGATACAAATGAAAAAAGAGACCTTTTTACAGGTCCCTTTTTTACAGAGAGTTTTCATTCATTATGTGATGGTTTTTACGGTAATTCTTTCTATCCGTGCTTCATTCTTCTTATTTTATTCTTCTTATTCCGTCTTTCTCCTACTTCGCGCTGTACTTTTCGGTTCCCTCATAGGTTACCATGCCCTTGCTGTCGGTGCAGTAATAAATGTCATCGCCATCTTTGACATTCGTCTTCTTTTTCTGGATCTTACCGCTGGTATTTACCAAATAAGTACCAGACTTGGAATCGTCATCCGGATCATTCCACTCTACTTTTTTGAGTTTTTCATCAGAATCGGCCTCGATCCGTTTGCCCTTCTCGTAGATGACACCATCCTCAATTCCATTGTATCCCTGTCCACGTCCATCGCCAGACTTTCGGAAGTTGTAGGTGTGGCGTTCTCCATCAAGATCCAGTACCACGGTTCCGGTCTTCATGGCACCATCCTTGGAAGAACCGCCGAAATAATAAAGTTCCTCAGCATCTCCTGCCTCCGGCAGATCACTCTCGCTCTCCACTTCCTTGTAAGACAGGATATCATTGTCCGATACCGTCAACTTGTAGAGTCCCTCTAACATCTTTCCGTACTCATCAAATGCATAGTAGGAACCGTTGATCTTCTTGATGCGGCTCTTGACTACGTCACCGTCCTTTTCTGCATAGTACCAGCGCTCTTCTCCGTCAGAATATCCTTCCGGATCCGTGTTCTCACCTGGCACTGTCTTAAACCAGCCAACAGACATCCAGCTGTCCCCGATCGGGCTGTAGAAGCTCGGTGTTGCTACCGATGCTGCATTGCTTGCACTTGCGTACCAGCTGAAACGCGCATTGCCGTATTCCTCAAAATAATACTTGTGTCCATTGATGGTCTTTTTGGTATCGGCTGCCTTTTTGCCGTTGGCATTGAAATAGAACCAGTACCAGTCCTGGAACTCATCGCTTGTCTGGTTGTCATCGACCACATCCAGGCGTTCCCACTGGCTGCTGCGCATAGCGCCATCATTGGAAGCTCCCAGATAATAAACGCCCGTCTGCCATGCATCATCTCCGGTCTGGCGCTCGCCCTGCTCATCGATCCAGCCATAGAGCATTTTTCCTTCTTCATCAAACGCATACTTTTTTGTAACACCATCCGCCCGGACAATGCTCTTGAAATTCACCCGTCCGGCATCCTTGCTCTTATAAGCTTTGCCGTTTGGCCCGAAGTAATACCAGACCGTATCGGACTCACCATCGTCCGACGGATCGTCATTCTCCAGTTCCCGCCACTGGTTTTTCACCATGGCACCGCTCTCGTTCACATAATAGTAATCGTCATCGTCCTGGATCAGCTGACTGGTTGCCATGTTGCCATCTTCATCCAGCCAGAAAAAATCATTTCCGGATTTCTTAAAGACCGAGGTAACTGCCTCTCCATCCTTATCGTAGTAACGCCAGGTTCCGTCTTCCTCCTGCCAGCCGGTTGCCGCAAAAGACAACATGGTTGTTCCCAGGGTCAGCGCTGCGGCTGCACACGGGATTAAAAGTGTTTTTGCATGTTTTTTCATTGTATTTCTCCTTTCGATGCTCTTGTCATCTGACAGTCATGACTTTACACCCTCGAACCATTCCAGGGTCAATAGAAGTCATAGAATCGTAAAAATCCGTAATTTTTCAGAAATAATTCTTGCTTTCTTGACTATTTTCTTAACACAATCTATACTGTCAGTATGTTACTGCCCGCGCATTGCGCAAACAGGATACAAATGAGAAAGGAAGGTATATGCTATGGATAGTCTTGCTGCTTTACTTTTTGCCAGCATTGGAACCATTATCATTCTGGCTGTTGGCTGGTACGTTCTTCAGGCAATTGCTTATTGGAAAATTTTTGAGAAAGCCGGAGAACCAGGCTGGAAAGCTCTGATTCCAATCTACAATAGCTACATCCAGTACAAATTCACCTGGAATCCAAATATGTTCTGGATCGTACTGGTCTGCTCGTTACTTGGAGGAATACTTGGTGCAACAGATGGTGCTTTATCTTATGTAGGTTCCCTATGCGCACTGGCTGCTACCATCGTCAATATCATCGCCACAAACAAGCTTGCAAAAGCGTTTGGACATGGCGTAGGATTCACGATTGGTTTATTTTTCTTAAATCCGATCTTTATGCTGATCCTTGGTTTCAGCAGTGATGAGTATATTGGACCACAGTAAAACAAAATATAACAATATTGCACGATAACGAATGAAGGCGAAAGTTCCCGCAGCCGCCATGCATGGCGGCTGTTGGAACTTTCGCCCCTTTGATACTTACTGTGTTAAATTGTTTATGGAGTAAATCAGCGCTGTACCCGTCCGGAGCTGTCTCCTCCGGCGAGTTTCTCTACCTCCACACGGCTCACCAAGTTAAAATCACCCGGGATCGTGTGTTTCAGGGCAGCTGCCGCTGTACCAAATTCCAACGCAGTTTTCATATCGTTTCCTTCCAGCAGTCCACAGATCAGTCCGGAAGTAAAGGCATCCCCGCCGCCGACACGATCCACGATCGGGGCGATGGTATACTTTTTCGAATGATAGAATTCTTTTGTTTTTCCATCCATGATGCAGGAAGACCAGCCGTTGTTCGAAGCACTGTGACTCTCCCTGAGAGAACTTGCAACATAACGGAAACCAAACTTATCCACCATCTGACTGAAAATATTCATATAACCGGAAAGCTCCAGATTTCCCGACGTGATGTCACTGCCTTCCGGCTTAAATCCAAGAACTTTTTCCGCATCTTCCTCATTGCCAATGCAGACATCTACATACTGCATAAGATTTGTCATAATTTCGCGTGCTTTCTCCTGTGACCAGAGTTTCTTCCGGAAATTCAAGTCTACGGACACCGTAACCCCATGTGCTCTTGCAGCTTTCAGTGCTGCCTCGGTAAGTGCTGCCGCACAGTCAGAAAGTGCCGGGGTGATCCCGGTAAAATGAAACCAGTCTGCATCTGCAAAAATGGCATCGAAATCGAAGAGATCTGGTGTTGCACAGGCAATTGAAGAACCTGCACGGTCATATACAATGTTGGACGGCCGCACAGAAGAACCTGGTTCCAGATAATAAATTCCAAGGCGGTCCCCGCTTCTGGAAATGAATTTTGTTCCTACATTGTATTTCCGCAGCGCTGCCACAGCACAGTCCCCGATCGGGTTATCCGGGATTGCAGAAACATATTCCGTATCATATCCGTAATTTGCCAGCGATACCGCCACATTGGCCTCGCTCCCGCCATAATTGATATCAAATTCATCTGCCTGAATAAACTTTTCATTACCCGGGGTCGATAATCTGAGCATGATTTCCCCCATGGTCACAATCTTTGCCATGTCTTTTCCTCCTAGTTTGCCCGTGCAGCTGCCACAGCTGCCACAAATTCTTTTGCCTTTGCTGTCACCGCTGCAAAATCGCCGGTCTTTGCTCCTTTTGTCAGGCTGCTTCCGGTTCCAACCGCATAGGCACCTGCCTTTAACCACTTATCTACGTTATCCACATCGACCCCGCCGGACGGCATAAAATTGCCCTGCGGAAGCGGACCACGGAAAGAACTGATCGCTGCCGGTCCCAGGATATTTCCCGGGAACAGCTTGATGACATCACATCCGGCTTCCAGCGCAGTGATGGCCTCTGTCGGAGTCATAACGCCAGGAAGCATTGGCACACGGTAGCGGTTACACAGTCTGATCGTGTCCAGATTCAGTCCCGGGCTTACCACATAATTCGCACCAGCCAGAATCACAGCTCTTGCAGTTTCCGGATCAAGCACCGTACCAGCACCGATCACGATCCGGTCATCCTTCCGGTATTTTTCCGACATGGCAGCAAGAAATTCAATCGGATTTCCCTCATCCATGGTCATCGTGATCTCGATAAAATGAATGCCGCCTTCGATCACGGCCTCCACAACTTTTTCCCCCTGTTCGCGGTTCTTCGCACGGATTACCGCAACCAGACACTCTTCTTTCATTCTGGATAAAACCTGTTCTTTCTGCATATTCATCTCTCCTTCTCCTGAACCTGTTTTCTTCCATTTCAGCCCGAACCTGACTTTTTGTCTCTCAGGTCCTCTATTCTTTTCTTTTCATTTGCATGCTGTGCCGGGACAACTACTTTCTTCCAACATATCCAAGCATCCCGGATAGCTGCTTTGCCTTTCTGGAAACAATACGTCCCAGCTCTTCATAGTTGACCGCATCCCGGTATAATGTAGAGGCACTGACAGCACCAACCAGACTTCCATCTGCCCCAAATACTGGTGCACCCACGCACTCCGCATGCTCCTCCATCTCCCGTGCATCCAGTGCATAGCCCTGCTCGCGCACCTGTTCCAGCTCTTCCATAAGCCGCACCGGGTCGGTAATGGTGCGTTCTGTCTTTTTCACAAAATCCATACGCTTAAGAAGCTGCTGCTGAATATCCGGCTCACTGTAAGCTAAGATTGCCTTGCCGAGAGATGTACAATACAATGGAATGCGGCTTCCCACCGCTGCCGTGGTGATGATCGGATTTTCCGGCTCAAACTTGCAGATGTAAACGACCTCACAATCGGAGCGTACTCCGAAAAACACCGTCTTCCCGATTTCATGGGCAAACTGTTTTAATTCCGGCTCCATCACATTCATGATATTTAAGTTGTTCGTGTAATTGATGCCGATCCGGTATGCCGTAAGGCCAATGGTGTAGCGTTTCTTCTGTCCCCAGTCCGCATGGACCATGCCAAGCGCCTCCAGCGTCGTGACAATGTCGTATGCACTGGTCTTTGGAAGTTCCAGACGGTCGCACAGCTCGTCTAAGGAAGCACCCTCCGGCTTCTGGGAAATGATTTCCAGGATTTCTATGGTCCGCTGAGTTGTACGATTTAATTTCATGAATGTTTTACACCTTTCTGCGCATCGTTTCTGCCCCACCGGACGTAAAATGCTTACCTCTGATTTGCATATAGCATCATTTTACTGAATATAAAAAAAGAAGTCAAGTTATTGACAGAATTGTGTCACGACACAAAGCCCAAAAAACCGCAGGAGTCCAACCATTGTATGGCTCTACTCTGCGGTATCCACTGTAAAAACAGCCTTTGCAAAGCGGGTGAATTTTTCTTCTGCATCTTTTAAGATATGGCGAAAT
>OGWS01001822.1_pt1 | contig 15109 bp, 20 predicted proteins | sample 1576111 | NCBI WGS metagenome assembly OGWS01 (sample SAMEA3541534, study PRJEB24748) | human gut metagenome | biome: human gut; feature: human-associated habitat; material: faeces | place: China | collected 2012
CCCGCCGCTAGGGACCCCCTAGCCCCCAGCGGCAGACAAGTCACCACCCCTTATTGCTTCGCATCTGCGACCGCTGGAAAGGTCATGTATGTATCATACAGCCGCCCTAACTTGCGATTGTAGCGAAAAAATTCACTTCCTACGCGTTCTTTCATCGGATACCACATTTTGACTGATACAAACAAGCATGGAGACACCATAAGCGCGCACAGAAGCATACCACGCCAACCGTAGTTCGATACCTTACGATGAATCTGTTCGTACTCAATCACAGACCGTACTTGTCTGTCCAACATCCTATCAAACTGCGCTACAAGGATAATATCATAGCCATAATGCCTATGAAGCTGGAAAAACTCATTCCATCCGGCGCGATCCGATTTCGACCAATCGCGCGCGTTGAACATACGTTGCGCTTCATCAATGATTAACAGGATTTCACCCTCTTTAACCGGTCTGTCCTTGAAATATTCGCGGCTATAGTCCACCAGCGCAGAGGGGCGGAGCATCCCGTCCGTGATATGTAAGAACCGTTCCGGATGCTTGCACAGGCTTGTATTGATGGGAATATTCGCAATCACAGGCTTATTAAGCATCAATGTATTGCGTATAACGCGCGCCGTATGCAATGACTTTCCACTGCCCGGAGTACCGCTATATAAATAAATCATATCAATCTCCAATCATCTTAACCCAGCGCATCACGATAGAATACAAATAGAATAACGCAATGCATCCTAACCACGCCGCGCCTATCTTAATCAACGCCGATACCGGGATAAACCAGTTAAGAATACCCAAATACGGCAAATTACCAAACGCTTGAATGTACTGCTGGAACGGCGAGAGCGGAAGCACTTTAGCAAGTGCCGCCGCAAACGCTGACATCATTTCACTGAAAAAAGCAAGCATAACATTACCCCCTTATCATCTGCGAACGCGTTACCATGATTAAGCCAACGATAAATAGCAAACACTCCATATCACGCAATATTTCAGCCGCCACATCAAATGGCGAAAGGTCTATATCTATGTCATACGTTGCCCAGCCGTTCCCCGTAGGGTATTTTATCGGAAAAGTAAAGTGCGGGGCTTGCGGTTCAGCTTCTAATACCTTTACAAAATCTATCGCATCGAACGGGAGACAAAACGGAAAGATTTTTTCCAGACCAGCGAACGTATAGTTACCCAGTTCTTTAGACGGTTTCGTGCTGGCATCTGGAAGCGTTACGTCTGGCGTAGTTGGAACAGCCGGAGCATATTCCCATTTCTTTGTTGTTACGCCATCTTCGTCAATTATCATGTCACCCTCTGCAGTACGGTCAATAACGCCAACGCCGAGCTTTTCAAGAATATCCGTCCATGTATTGGCACCAGTCAACAAGCCACGCAACAAATCATCTAACGATAAATCAGGGGACCACGGGAGCGATACCTCTGTTTCACCCTCTTTTGCACCTTTATTAACTACATCCGTGTCATCAACACCAGCTTCACCAACACCGCCAACATAGTTATAATCTTTCTCACCATCTACCACTAAATCACCATTTGTTAATGCAGTAATCACTTTCCGTACTGCATCTATAGCGGCACTATTTTGAGTTATTGCATTTTTATTATATGTTTGCACAAAATTTGGATATGTTCGCAACGACCAATCTATCAAAGAGCCGTAGTCCCTCACAGCATAATACCATTTCTCACCATTCATTATTACTTCATTACTCACCCCTACAGGTTCTTTTTTACGTATCTGCCCATTGCTATAAACACTTTGATAATTAAGATATGTACCCTGTTCTTTAGTAACAAATCCCCACCATGCATAAGTTGAAGAACCCCATTCCCACGAAAAAAACGCTTGTTCATCCACCGGACTATTAACGGTAATTGTAGTAAGTATATATCCATCACTATCTCTTCCATCAACTGTGCATAACCCCGCATCTTTACCAACATAAGGATTTCCGGAAACCCCATAATTTTTATAAACAACACTTTTCAGCCATTCTTCATAAACATCCCACGTAGGGTCTGCCTTATCGAGTTTTCCAGAAGATAGTTTTTCGCCCCATTTATCAACAATAGCACTAGCCACAGCCGCATCAGCCGCCCAGCCGAATTTGTCTTTATTATCATTAAACCATTGCTTAAAATTACCCCATTGAGTAGAACCCCACTCTTTTATGCTTTCACGGTTTTTATATACACCGGTTGCGGCGGCTACGACACCCGTCACAGCTAACAGATACGGAAATGCCACTTCAATGCCTACAACAGCCGCACCACCGCCCGCGATAATACCAGCCGCAGAAGCGCGAGATTCAAAACGGGCATTATTCACAGACCCTATGACAATCGTACACGCAAGCATTAATGCGAGTATCCTTTTTATTCGTTTATTCATTTTACCCCCTAACATGGAAACAGGGGGCATGAGACTTAACCTCACACCCCCGCATCAAATGTGTAATAATCCAAGTGACTGGAACTAACGTCCGGTAACTTTCTTGAACACTTTCAGACCGATACCAACAACGATAACCGCGCCAGCAATCGGAAGAGCCGCCGGAACTACAGAACCGATGGCAGACATTGCTTCGCCAGCAATAGTGGTGACACCGCTGGTTAAAGCAGTTGTTACAGTGCTGATAGTACCAGCTTCAGCCGCTAACATAGATACGCCCATGTCATAATCCCCCTTTCCCCATGATATCAAGTGCTAACCTTATAACCACGCCGACCGCGTAAGGAATGAGAGAGAGCAAAACACCACAACCTACACCAGCGGCGTATAAAGCAACCGTTTCCTCAATCATCACAATTTCCCCCACAATATAACGCCCATCATAACGCCAGCTAAGACGCCCATGGCAAATATGTTAAGCACCAGCAACGACTGCATGTCATTAAGCTGGGACGCATAACCAATTTCTGACTCAGATATTTCTAAGTCATTTTCCAGAAAGATTTCGTCATCCACCCAATCATCTGCATCCGAATCAGATGCAAGTGAGAGAGTAGCTTCATTAAACGTAACCGTTATCATTTCACAGTTACATTGACGAGATAGGCACGACCGCCGCTTAACTCATAGTCAAACTGCAACTCTTTACCTACGTCAGACGCCTTTAACAGGTCATACTGGTTTTCCGGCATAAATACCTGTTCGGTCTTACTACCAACAGCACCGGCGTTCAGTTCACGCTGATTGAAAGGCGTCACCACCTCAGCAACACAATAGTCTTTTCCATTCTTTTTGGAAGTAAAACGTCTAAATCCCACAAGTTTACTCATAGTTTCCTTTTCTCCTTTCAGTGAGGCTTTATTTATTTGTCAATCTGCCAGCCGGAGCATTTCCATCAATCCGACCGACTATCACGCAACAGCCGCCCAAATGCTTCACAACAATAGGTACTGCGCTAATAGCTAACTACAACACAACAAGTCACCATCCAGTGATACTTGCACCCCTCCGACCGTTTCCGGTCAGAGATGGCTTTTATTCCGATACATCATCGTTTAAATCTTCGTAAAGGTCTTCCAGCATCTGCCACTTTTCGCGAGATGCGAGCAGTGCATCATCCGGTGTATCCTTTGCTTTAAGGCACGCTCTATATTCCACACTTGCCCGTTCACGGTACTGCTGGAATATGGCTTTTTCTTTTTTCGTCATGTCTTCACCTTGCCCATTTAAAGCATTTCTGTTAGAATGATATTGTAACTGCGACAGGAGAGAGGACGTTCTCATTACTACCACCGTACACGAGGGTGGTTCTCATTGCTACACCCTCTGTCCTATCGACAACTATAGTATATAACATCTTACGTAAGATGTAAATTGGCATCTTGCACAAGATTATTACTATTCTTTATTACATCTTGCACAAGATGTATGGGTGATATTATGAGTGATTTTAACGCAACTAAATACAAGAATGATTTTAATAAGACCGCTTACGATAGAGTAAGCATCAATTTTCAGAAAGGTCAAAAAGAAATCATAGAACAGCATTGGAAAGCAAGAGGGTATAAATCCCTTAACGCCTATGTAAATGATTTAATTAAACGGGATATGGAGCAGAACGCAACCAGCATAAAGAACAGCAACAACGTTATTATTGGAAATAGTGGTTCAATCCATATGGAGTAAGACATGATAATACACGTTAAACCAGATAAAAACCATAAGCCAACGTATATTTACGAAAATGAACCCGTTAATCGGCATCCAGATTTACCACCCGGAGCAATTACCGTAGGTGATGTATTTCATTTTATAGGCAGATTTATTAAAGGCATAATCACAGCAATACAAATGATTATAGCAATAGCTGTTTTGGCTTATGTATTATTTTTTTCTCGCATACATAAAAGCAGTACAGATATACAAACACCAAACGGCATTATAGTTAATGCGCCATAAATAACAAAGGAACACATCTAAACAGCCATATAAGCTGAATAGCAGTGTTCCTTTGCTATTTCCAACTATTCGCGAAAGAATAGTTTAACGAATAGTTGGAAAGGCGGTGATTACTCTTGTGATTAAATTTTTAAAGCCATGGGGCTATGTCCTCATGGCTTTTGTTTTTTCCATAATGTCGGTATTTCCGTCCTTTGCTTCTTTGGCTACTGCTTCGGATGCTACGCTATCGGATGCGGATATTATGGATGAGGATTTTTTTCTGGATGAGAATTTTGTTGATGATCCGTATGGAATTGATGCTTATACTGATGCGGCTCCGACTAATTTTAGAGTTATTGCTGATGTTGTAGATTCTTCTGGTAAATGGGTTTCTAGCGTTACGGCAACTTATAAGGGCTCTAATAGTAATTATTATCAGTTTTCATGGCCTGTTTTGTCAAATGGGCGAAAATATAATGCTATTCATGTTCAGGTTTTAAAGAAGGATTTGCCTTCCCCTGGTGTTTATGGTGTTAAATCTGTAATTTCGCCTTATAATTTAGGTCTTGACGTTTCATCTGTATCTATTCAAGCGCACGCTTATAAATCTGGTGTAAAGTTGAAAGTTAATGCTAGTTCTGGTTCTTATAGCAATTATACGGCTACGGGTAACATTGAGATTGGTTATTCTACGTCTTTAGTTGTTGTTGTCTATTCTTTGAAAACTGCTTATGACGCTATTGATGTTCAGGTTTCTAAAACTGATCCTTGTTCTTTTACGTTTGATAAGCAAACTGGTAATACAGTCGTTTCCCCTGATGTTGCAAACGGCTCTTCCAACTCCGGTGACGTCACAGCATCTAACACTTCTCAGATTGCCCAGAATACCGCATCCATGAACGATACTCTAAAAGAAATCGTTCAGACGATCAGTAAACAGTTGGAAGCCCTCTGGAATCAGATGTATAACTATATTCACTTAGAAGATATGGCGAACGCTGATAAGAATGCCGATAAGATTGTTGATGCTCTGCAGAACGGTCTGACGGTCGAAATAGAAAACGATGATCGCAATACAGAAACAATAACAAATGGGTATGATAAAGGCTCTATTGATAAATCAAACTCAGATTTGAACGATTCGCTTTCCGGCTATGAATCTGCTGAATCTGCGGCTTCTGATGATGCTATGGGTTACATACGAGATTTTGAATATCCGGATCTTGAGTCAGAATTGGGTAAAACTCATGCATCTGATTGCATTGGTATCATAGCTGATCTGATGCAGCAGTTCTTTGTTGCCATGGGGGCTTTAAGTCTTCCTGTTACTGTATCGTTTACCCTTATCTTTGTAACGATGCTGTTGGGCTATCATCGTTTCCGGAATTGAGGTGGTTGAATGTTTCAGTTCTTTGACGGGATTGCATCTGTTATCGGCACGGTTGTTCACTTTGTCATTTCAGTTGTCAATATGATCGTGTTTGTGCTTACCCAGATACCGGTTGCTTTGGCTTTTATAGTCAAGGTTGTTGCTTATCTGCCTACTTATGTACAAACATTTGTTTTACTGTTTGCCGGTACTTGTATTATTTTTAACATTCTAAATAAGGGGGATTAATGTGGTTGATGTTGGCTCTTTCTTCTCGTTCTGCATTTACATGATTCAACGCACTGTATCGGTTCTCTTTAATAACTTAACGGTTGCGTATAACGGTAAATCGTTCGGCTTAGGTGATTTCTTCCTTGCCGCGGCTATCCTGTCTGTTGTGATTGGTGCGCTGCTCTCTTCTCTTCGTGGTGCTTCTCTCGGTCATGAAGCGGCTGTGGCGAACCGTAAGGATGCCATTCGTGCAAGGTCTCTTGGAAAGGGTGGTGTTGATGCAAAGTCTGACGGTACTGTTTGACTGGCTTTTGCAATCCGTTGTCACACTCTTCCGGATGCTCTCTAACTGGTCTTGGGTCGGTGCTTCTATCGTTGGTCTGGTCCTACTCCGTAAGATTGTGAATCTGATTAGAAAGGTTTATTAATGATATGTGCTTTCGGTTATTTGTTGGGTTGCTGTCTCTGTTTATGTATCTGTGTGTACCTACTGTTTCCTATGCAGCTGTTGCGACTTCTTCCAACACTGAATATGATGCTGACAGTGATATTGATGCTGATGGTTTGTATCCTGATGAGATCGAATTAATCGACGATATCCATACAGATGAGGATGATGCAAATGGAGTCTTATATGAGATTCTGGACGGTGTTAATGCGATACGTGGTGCGCTTGTTGCGTCGCCGTCTGATGCGGATTTACTGGATGATCTTGAGGAAAACGAAGAAAGCGTTCTGCTCGCTGATGACATTAGCGTTTATGCTTCTCTTACTCTTCCTAGTCATGATTGCGTTTGGTATCGTGGACAGTTCAACGGTACGGACTATATTCTCGTATTTCCGATAGAATACTATAACAAATTGAATGTGTCGGAAAATGGTATTCTTTATAATCTTTCTTCCGGCAACATTACGGGGCGGTTATTCACTTCGGAGTCATTTGACTCCAGTGATTACAATTATCGTACCTTTACCTTGCTTCCAGTCCTGGGTAACAGTGCTAATAACCTTTATCGGTATGGTTCCCTGTCGTATATGACTTATTATTATGTTCAGGGTAGCTATAACAGCTTGACATCCTCGCCCACTTATGGAAACTTTGTTGTTGAGGATACCGAAATTAAACGTTCACTTGATATTGATTACCGCACCTATTATGTTACTGTTGCTTGTCTCTTTATGTTAGGGGTGATAACTTTATGCTCTTGGAAAAACTCACGGCTTTAATTGGTGAGATTCCCCCAGGTAGTGAAGACATCGTATATATTGTATGTGCGCTTGTCTTGCTATATATCATTGACTGCTTTTGCAGTCTCTTAAAAATTGCCTATCGTGGCTTGAAATGAAAGGAGTAAAATATGCTGAAACTTAAAAATGCGTTTCGCCGTTATGGTGCGGTCCCGTGTGCGTCTGGTCTGGTAGCTGTTGCGTGCGCTTTTCCTGCGTATGCGGCAGATGCAGGTACTACCGGAATGGAAGGAGTCCTTGGAAATGTAACCACGCTTCTTGGATGGTTTACGAAGTCCATGACTTCTATTTGTACCTGGTTGATTGGCAATGAGTTAGGTTCCATCTATCTTGGTATCTTTATCATTGGTGCCGCTGTTGCAATGCTGTTTCGTGTGCTTCACAGTGCCTAGAAAGGGGGAAATAGTATGTCTGGTGTACTCACTAATGTAACTACGCTTCTTACTTGGTTCACGGCTTCCATGACGTCCATTTGTACCTGGCTGATCGGGAACGAACTTGGTCAGATCTATCTGGGTATCTTCATCATTGGCGCAGCTGTTGCAATGTTGTTCCGTGTGCTTCATAGTGCCTAAAGAAAGGGGGCGGTCATTATGGTAGAATTTATGGAAGCACTCATGGATATGGTTCTGTATCTTCTGGGACAGGTTACCTTTGATAATATTGTGATCTCCGCCCCTCTTTTGCTTATTATCCTGTCAATGCTTGTGTTATCTTTTCGAAAGTTGGTGCGGATGTGGTAGCGCGTATTATCTTGGCTTTTCTTGTGGTGCTCCTGTGCTTTATGCTCTATGCGTATCGCTATAGGAATCCATATAAACTTATTATGATCTTCGGCAAAAAGGGTTCTGGCAAGACTACCCTTTTAACCAAACTTACCTTAAGGTACTTAAAGAAAGGTATACCGGTCTATAGTAATGTCTATATTCCAGGTGCTTATCTTTTTAATCCTCTTGACATTGGGTTTAAGGATATACCGCCTAACAGCGTGATAATGATTGATGAGGTAGGACTGATCTGGGATTCTAGGGACTTCAAGTCTTTTAAGAAAGAATATCGGGACTACTTCAAATATCAGCGCCAGTATAGGCATACGGTCTATCTTTTATCCCAGACTTTTGATATTGACAAAAAACTTCGCGATCTTACTGACCAGATGTATCTGATAAGATGTTACTTCAACGTGTTCTCGGTGGCGCGTCGTATTAATAAATCTATAACTATTGTCCATGCAGATTCCGGCACTGGTGAGTCTCACCTCGCCGACGATATGCAATTCGATACTCTCCTACTGTTCTGGGCGGGGGCTGTGAAGTTGACCTTTATCCCGAAGTATTCTATTTACTTCAAAAGTTTCAATCCTCCGCAGCTTCCCCCAGGCGAATATGCATTGTGTCCGTTGCCTGATCTGCCATATTCAAATAGAAAGGAAAAGTTTGTTTATGATGCTCGTTGCATGGTTTCTGCTGTTGTACGGCTTTGCAAGTTTGGTATTGGATGTGTCCGCGATCGTGCGCAAGCTGTCCGCAAAGCGCGTAAAAATACTTCCGACACCTAAGCTTTAGGTAGTTAGCGCATTGCGCTGATTATAAATTATTTGTTAGACATGATTTTTATGATGCCTAACACGATTGCGGTGAGGACTGCTATTCCGAGTGGGGACTCTACAAGCATTGTCCATATCGTTTGTATCATTCTGTCACCTCCTTTCTGGTGATGGAAGCACGACAAATAGCGCGACTTTAGGTCGCGCATTGGTCGTGCAGGCTCCAGGACTAGGAATGTGCTTCTATGTCCTTATTAATTAAGTCATTTATAAATGCATTTAATGACTTGTATCCTAGTTTTTTATAATGTTCTTCTATGATTGCCTTTCTTCCTTTAGGAACTTGGATATTAAGTCTATCATAGGTTTGTTTATTGTACTCGTTGTTATACTTTACTTTATCGTATGACATGGCTTATACACATTGTGCAATGTGTTTTGAATAACGAAATAACATTGTGCAATGTGTCAATATACAAACATTGCACAATGTGCTATTATATAGTTACAAGATAGATGTGGTTAATTTACAGTATGTGCCATATTCTATCATACCACAATAGTGGTTGTGTTCAAGTGGTTTGTTTACGCGTAGCTATTGAGAAATGCGTTGAAAATGTCGGTCTTGTTGTGTTCATGCCTTTGTTGGGTCTGATGTACAAACTTATCTGTCGATGTAATCTCCAGATATGCGCACTTTGCCAATTAAATCTATCACGCGACGGTTTGGCTACCCGTAAGGGGTATACCTGAAATCCCCTGTATAAGTGCGTTTACTGGAATATAATATGAAAGGATGGTGTTATTTATGCGTGTACGTGTTGTAGGTGTTCAGTCTGTTGATTATGTTAGTCGTAAGACCGGAAATCCGGTTAAGGGTGTAACGCTTCACTCTGTCTTTAAGGATGCTCAGGTTAACGGCGAAGCTGTGTCTAGTATCTTCGTCTCCGATAATTTACAGCTTCCTTGTGTATCTGAGATTCAGCCAGGGTCCCTGGTTGACATTGAGTATAACAATCGTGGCTATGTCCAGGACGTTAGACTCTCCAAATAACAAACCTAACAGCGGGTGCCCTCTGGGCGCTGTTGTTGTATTACTGGCAGTAGCTTCATAGGCTATTGCCAGTATTTTGTTTAAGCGAAAGTAGGGCTTTTCCCTTGTTCGCCCATAGTGCCAGACAAACTGGAGGCTGTTTTCCTAGTGCGTCTGATTGTGCTGTGTGGCGTCGGCTCTCACTCGCTTTACCTGGCGGTTTCGATTCTCTCGCGCGCAAGCGCGTAGTCGCTAGTAAGTATTACCTAGCGACTTCTGTCGAAAAATCCGCCAACAAGCTTAAAACCTAGGCTCGCCGGTTTCGACACCTCCTTGTCGATACCGTCGAAGTCGAAAAAACATGTCGAAAAACGAAATGAGGTGTTTTTAATGGCTGCGACTTCTAAAACGGATGCACCGGATAAAAAGAAAGATCCACAGTCGAGGAAATGGCAATTAACATTCAACAACCCAGTTGAAAAAGGATATACACATGACCGCCTAAAAGATATTTTAGCATCAATGAAGTCAGTTGTCTACTGGTGTATGGCTGATGAAATTGGTGAAGAGGGAACTTATCACACGCACTTGTTCTTGCAAGGTCGTGGTGGTATCCTATTTAGCACAATTAAGCGCCGCTTTGATGGTGGTCATTTTGAGATTGCAAAATATGGTACTGCTCAGCAGAATCGTGATTATATCTCGAAATCTGGCAAGTGGGAACATGATAAAAAGCATGAAACTAAGGTTGACGGCACTTTTGAAGAATGGGGCGAAATGCCTGTTGAGCGTCAAGGTGCCAGGAACGACCTCGCTGATCTCTATTCCATGATTAAGGACGGTTTAACCGATTTTGAAATTGTTGAACAAGTGCCGGACTTCATGTTTCAGTTGGACCGCATCGAACAGGTTCGTCAGATGCTTAAAGACGAACAGTATAAAGATGTCCGTCGTGATGTCTATACTGAGTACATATACGGTACTACTGGAACTGGCAAAACTCGTTCTGTCATGGATAAATACGGATATCGAAATGTGTACCGCGTGACTGATTACAGTCATCCATTTGACGGTTATCAGGGTCAGGACGTGATTCTTTTCGAAGAGTTCCGCTCTTCTCTTTCTCTCGGTGATATGCTTAAGTATCTTGACGGTTATCCTGTTGTTTTACCTTGCCGGTATTCCAATAAACAGGCTTGCTTTACAAAGGTCTATATCACAACGAATATATCGCTTGCGGAGCAGTATAAAAATGTTCAGCGTGACTGTGTCGAAGACTTCCACGCTTTTCTCCGCCGTATTCATTCTGTCAAGCATTATACTCCTAAGGGTATTCGTACCGGTCATATTCAAGTGACTCTGGACGGTTTCCGTACTCTCTTCGATAGCGAGTTTGTTCCCTTTGAAAGTTGAGGTGATCTCATGAAAAAAAGACCTTGCTTCTGTTCTGGCTGCTCTTAAGTATCAAGGGCAGATATCAATTCGCCGCCGTGCGTTTGGTCAGATGACTTATATCGGTGGTGGTTATTCTGCTGATGTGTCAAATAGGTATGGTGCATATCAGATAGAACAAACTGTTATTATGAATGACGTGTTAATTGTATATGTTGTTTAAACTATTCGTTAAACTTAACTTTCGCAAACAATGACGGCTCGCTTATATGTTCTATGTGTATGGCTCGCCGTGATTATTCGCGAAAGTGGAGATTTTAACGAATAGTTACGCCTGGTTGACATGGTGACGAAGCTTTCTCCTATGCACGGAGCTATTCAACCTGTTCTTTGTTGTCTTCCGTATCCGGATCCTGGGATTCTTCTAAGGAATCGTCATCATCCACTAACGTGTCTTTCTTGACTTCCTCTGCATCTTCCTTTGCATCGTTCTCAGCTGTCTGCTGATTTGATTTGCTATCATTCGTATTCTTTGATTCTGCAGCATCTGTCTGTTTTTTCTTATCTTCCGAATCCTTGCCTTCAGCAGAATCCATTCTGTCCTGGTCTGTGGATTTTTCATCGCTGTCATCAGAAATGATCGTATCTTCATCAAGAATCTGATCATCATCTGATGCTTCTTCCTCATCAGAGACCAGCATAATTGCTGCTTCTGAATGCTCTTCAGCAATAAGTGCTCCATTCTGATCCAGCATGAATGTCAGATTTTGATAACCATCTGCTGAAATTACGATTTCGTTCTCACTCTCAGTGAGGGAATTCTTACCAATGTAAATTTGGCAATCAGTTGGCCTAAGAAGATACTTATTCTGTTCCAGATAGAATGAATTAGAAACTGCAGTAAGCTCCGTCTCATTCAAGGTGATCAATTTTATAGCATCAAACCAGTCATCTAACTTTTCACCGCTTAATGTTACTGTATAATTGCCAGACAACGTATCTTTTGTGGCGGTACTGACTTCCGGCGCTGCATTTTCCTCACCATCTTCGTTTCCGATATCACCATTCAAACCGTCGGAAATCTTTCCATTCTGATCCAGCGTGATCGTCACAGCCAGATCTTCATAACCCTCTGCCTCAATCACGACTTCGTTTTCCTCAGAATTTTGAAAAGCAAAATTGCTTAATAAGATCTGCTTCAGCATCAAACTCGTACGATATTCATTTCTGTTTAAATCATAATCAGCTTTTTGATACGCAGTTTCATTAACCGTAACGGTAGTGATCTTGTCGAACCACTCTGCATCATCAAACTGAAGTGAGAATCCATCGGTAATACCCTTGATTTCAACAGGTTCTGCAAGCGTTTCCTTATTTTCTGTATCCGGATCCGACGTTTCGTCTACCAGTTTTCCTGTTTTGTCAATATAGAAGGTCAGGTCCTCGTATCCTGCTACTGAAATTACAATTTTATTTTTATCTTCCGTGATTTCCTGATTTCCGAGCATAACAAAACCATCCGTCTCCGAAATCGTATACTGGGCAGACCCATAAACATAGCTTCCTTTTTCGTATGGCTTACCATTGACGCTTACATCACTGATATTTTTGATCCAGTCACAGAAGTCTGTGCCAAACCGGAAGGTATATGCCCCCCAACTATCTTCCCCATCTACTGCTGCCGGCGGCTCCTTCGCTTCATCCGGATTTGTTTCACCAGGATCCGTCTGGTCCGCTTTTGAAATTTCAAAGGGGATCGACTGTTTTTCATAATATGTAGCTTCGATCGTTACTTCGTATTCACCCTCCGTATCAAACAGATCTTTTCCAAGAATCAGCTGATTTTTCTGTTCCTCACTGATGCTGTAACCAACTTTTTCCCAGATATGCTCCTGTCCATCCGGAAGAATGTTTTTCACGGTTCCGTCTGGTTTTTTCAATGACACCTTTGTGATATGCTTCCAGATATCTCCGCTTTCGTCTGCATCATTTGTAAGGATCACTGCATCGCCAACTTTCAGATTCTCCTCTACCGACAGATGAACATCCTTTTTATCCTTTACAACCGGTACCGAAACTGTATTATCCTGATAGCCATCCAGCTTGATCACAAGCGTATTACTGTCCTTTTCAAGACGGAACACATCTGCATCCAGCCGCAATAAACGACCACTTTCCGTTAATGCATATTTCGTGTTGGAAAGCTCCTGATAATCTCCATTAACATAGAGCTTCGCCTCCTCCGCTACAGTCTTAAGATAAGCAAGATCTTCACAGGAAAGATAAACATCCGTTCCTTCTTTGATCTCCGTGATCGTATTTCCGGTCTCATCCGTCAAATGAATCACAGGAGCCTCTTTTCCAAGGTAATTGCCATTCATCTGTGTCTCACCGAGCAGGTTATCTTCCAGTACATATTTCACTGCATAAGGACGATTTGGAGTTGTCTCTGCATTTCCTGCTGCTAAATAATCCGCAAAGCTTAAATAAGTTCCGGCATTCTTTGCCTGCTCTACTGCATCCCGGTATGCTTTAAAGCTGTAAAAGGTTTTTCTGTCCTCGCCAATAACCGCATCGTAACCAGACATATCGGATAACCAGCGATCTGCAATCGCATCAGCAGCTTCATTTTCAACCTGGAGCTTGCTTAAGATCAGCGCGTTTGCGAGAAGATCCGCATCAAAAATCAGGTCAGCAGTCATCGTAGTGCTTCCACCGTCTGATCCGTCAGAACTTCCGCTGCTGCTTCCGCCGCTGACCGTTGCACTGGAGATGGCATCCACTGCGGCAAGTGTATAGGATGCATGTGCTTCTTCACGGACCGCACTTGCTGCGTCAGATACCGTAAAGGTGTAAGACATATCCTTAAATCCGGTAGCATGAACTGTGATGGTATATTTACCCGGAACCGGAATGTTATTTCTGCCGTTTGTGGCAGATTCGTCGTTATAAAGAACAAAGCTGTCACCGATCAGATACCAGTCACGAATCTTTTCCAGATCTTCGGTAGTTCCGTCCGGGCGTTTCAGCTCTACACGATTCACCGGCATCGTTGCTCCATACGTCATATTCTGAACTGTAAAATGAAGATTTTTCCCGCTGACGATCGCACCGGCTTCACTTAAGATCATGGAAGGTGCCGTGCCGTTTACAACCTCGATCGGAATCAGCGTATCCGTATTTCCTGATTTTACACGAAGATAATACAGACCATTGGAATAAAAGTTCGTCTGTCCAAGCGGCACTGTGATCTGTCCAACCGTTTTTCCGTGATGATCCGCAAGATCACTGCTCCATGTCAGATCCGCATTGATCGTATTTTTATTTCCGTTTCCGGAAACAAGATCCACATCAGAAATACTGTCAAACCACTGTTTATCTGCCTCAGATGTATAGTTAAACATCACGATGGCTTCACCACTGACATGATATACATTGTCTGCTGTCTCATCGTCCTTCAATTCTGCTTTCGGCGCATAATACCGGATCTCATCTTTTTTCTGTCCGAGCGAAAAAGTAGTTGTTGACGGCTTCACACGGACCTGACCATGATCATCATAATTGGTCAGCTGATAATCCCATACATTAACAGATCCATGTGCAAGAAATGCAGAAGGTGCTGTATGCTTTCTCACTTGAATCATGCCAGAACCATTCTGACTGCCTCCAAGGGACACGGTCTGTGTGTGACCTTCTGGATCCATCGCAGTAATACTGCCGGGATTTAAAACCGTCAGCTCCCATTTTGCAATGGTACCGTCCGTATCCACCGGAGTCATTGCCTCGGTGACATCAACTCCATCGATCATGACTCTGCAGTTATTCAGAGAATATCCTTTTGCGAAAGCAACTGACACGTATTGGCTCCAGCCAAGATCT
>OGWS01001831.1_pt1 | contig 15062 bp, 17 predicted proteins | sample 1576111 | NCBI WGS metagenome assembly OGWS01 (sample SAMEA3541534, study PRJEB24748) | human gut metagenome | biome: human gut; feature: human-associated habitat; material: faeces | place: China | collected 2012
TTTATCGCAGCCGGAGCATGCAATGGTAAAGTACGTGCTATGATGGATGATAAGGATTACAACAGAGCTGTTTGGGAGGAACGATATGAGAAAGTGAAGAAAATTTGTGGTGGCGGGCAGCATGGTAGCTCTTACAGCTGTGCTTTCTGCCTGCGGCGCAAAAACAAAAAATACAAAAAGCAGCAGTATTCTGGATTCGGACAATCCGGTTTCCCTGACTGTCTGGCATTATTACAATGGAGCACAGCAGGCGGCGTTTGATGAGCTGGTTTCTGAGTTTAACGGAACGACAGGAAAGGATCTTGGCATTTATGTCGAGGGATATAGCCAGGGCTCAATTTCAGATCTGGAAAAGGCGGTATCGGATGCGGTGAACGGAACTGTGGGCGCAGAGCCGCTTCCGGATATTTTTTCTACCTATGCGGATACAGCATATGCTGTTCAGCAAAAAGACATGCTAATCTTCGCTTTGTGTGTGAGTCGGCTTATCTTCCGGTCCGCAAGGAAGCGAATTCCATGGATGCGTTGGATGAGGTGGTAAAACAGCAGGAACTCCAAGGGAGGATGCGGTGGCACCTTACGTGACAGAAGAAGCATTTGAAAGCTGGTATGACGATTTTTGCGCACAGCTTCAGAAAAAATCAAGCTTGGGTACTGGGCGGAGCCGTTTATCCTCGAAGACCATAAAATGGATGACCACCGCATGATTACCTATTCGCTGCCTCTGATCCATAATGGTGTGGTATATGGGATCCTTGGCACGGAGGTTTCGACCAGTTATCTCATCAACTCCTATTTTGATGTTCGTGAGCGGAACCGGGACCAGAACATTCTTACATGAGCTGGCACAGCAGTTTACTTCCCTGACAAAAAATGATCTGGAATTGCGTTTCCATGCCGGAGCATATTTTGGAACCCGCACGGATCTTTTGTTAAAACGTGTAAAACGGGCTGCTGCGCAGGCTGAGATTCCGGATACGCTTCTGTGGTTCTGGACAGAAGCGGCACGTGATACCGGAAAAGAAAAGAAACTGGGGCGGATTGTATCGGCTGGCTATGTAGAACAGATGGGACTTGCATCACTTGCGCTCAATCTTTTTGACCGGAGCAGCTCGCTTGCTGCCGCACTGGATCTGCTGGCACTGCGCTTGGAACATCATTTTGGATTAAGCAATCTGTTTTTGACGACTTTTCATGCGGATTTTCAGGTGAACAGTCTGGATTATCAGTGGAAGAAACTTGCAGAGGAAGAAGAAACACAGATTGACCGCAGTGCCATCAAACAGCAGGGAACGGGTCTGGGACTGGCCATCAGCAACCAGCTGGTACGAATGATGGGAAGCAGTATTGCATTGGAGAGTGAAATTGGAAAAGGAAGTACCTTCAGCTTTCGGATAGTTTTGGAACTCGCCAGCCCGAAAGAAAAACAAGAAGAAAAAGCAGCCATCTCACTGGAACATTATGCAGGAATGCGCATCCTTGTGGCGGAGGATAATGAGCTCAACATGGAAATCATACGCTGCATTTTGGAAGATCTGGGATTTCAGGTGGATGAAGCAGAAAATGGAAAAACTGAAGGAGACGTTACAGCGGATTCTTGGGTGACAGAAAACAGGTGCAATGCGGAAAACAAAGATATCAAAACATAAGGATGTAGAAAATACAAGGACATAGAAAATACAAGGACATAGAAAATACAAGGACATAGAAGACAACTATGATACAGGAACTAAACGTAAAGGGTATCAATCAGACAATCCGGATTCTCGTCATCCGATCCGCACGTAAGAGCCTTGGGCTGGAGGTGCGTGACCAGAATACGGTTTTTGCCCGGATACCTGCCCGTCTTTTAGATCGGGAACTGAAACAGTTTGTGGAGGCACACCGGGAATGGATTCTGGAAAAAACAAAACTCACGGCACAGCGGGAAGAAAACAGGAAGAAGACGCCGGCTCCTCCGCTGGAATCTCTGTCAAAAACAGACCGGATGAAAATTCAGCTGAAAATCGGAAAACGGGTGCGGCACTACTGCGAGGTTATGGGAGTGACAGTAGGCTGGGTTACCGTTAAAAATCAGAAAACGCGCTGGGGCAGCTGCAGTGCCAAAGGCAACGTGAATTTTAACTATCAGCTCGCATTTATGCCGGAAGAATTACTGGATTACGTGGTGATCCATGAACTGGCACACCGGAGGCATATGGACCACTCCAGGGAATTCTGGGCGGAAGTGGAAAAGTACTGCCCGGATTACAAAAAACGAAGAGAAGAACTAAAGAATTATTGCATAGAAGGATAGACATATCCCATTGCGGGCATGTATGCATAAACAGCAACAAAAAGTACAGGAGTTATAAAATATGGATTATTTATTTGCGCCGATGGAGGGAATTACCGGTTATGTGTTCCGGAATGCCCATCACCGGCACTTTCATGGGATCAGACAATATTATACCCCGTTTCTCTCTCCGAATCAGACGAGAAAACTGACACCACGGGAACTGAACGATGTGCTTCCTGCGCATAATGAAGGGGTACCGGTTATTCCGCAGATTCTGACCAATAAGTCGGATGACTTTTTATGGGCAGCCGGACGTTTGCAGGAATTTGGCTACCGCGAGGTGAATCTGAATCTAGGATGTCCTTCCGGGACTGTTGTGGCAAAAAAACGCGGTTCCGGATTTTTGGAATATCCTATGGAACTGGACGAATTTTTATACAAGATTTGCGAGGGCATGGCGAAAATGGGAATGGAGCTGTCAATCAAGACACGGATTGGAAAAAATACTCCGGACGAGTGGGAGGAACTGCTTGCAATCTACAACCGGTATTCCCTGAAAAATCTGATCATTCATCCGCGGGTACAGAAAGATTATTATAAGAATCATCCACATAGGGAAGTATTTGAGATGGCGCTGAAAAAAAGCAAAAACCAGGTATTTTATAATGGAGACCTGTTTGATTGCGCAGAAATTAAAACATTTCAGGAACGTTATCCGACGGTCTCTGGCATCATGCTCGGGAGGGGATTATTAACAAATCCGGCGCTGGCGGAAGATGCAATGCAGATCTGCAATCAGAAAGAAACAGGAAGTATGGCAGAAAACGGAGAGACTGCTCTTACCATAGAGCGGATTCGGGCATTTCACGAGGATGTATTGGAAGGTTACCGGAAGGCAATACCTGGAGATAAAAATGTTCTTTTTAAGATGAAAGAATTGTGGACCTATCTGGGAGAAGCATTTGCGGACAGCGCAAAACCTGTGAAAAAAATCCGCAAAGCCCAGCGTTTGGAAGAATACAAAAGTGCAGTGGAGAATCTTTTATCGGGAAATTCGCTTTGCGATATGCCGAAATTTCCGGGATGGAATCCGTGATTATGGAATTTACTGATCTGGAAAGCGAAAAATCCGGAAAATTTGGGAAATCCGGTTGCCGGACACGTGCACATGGCGCAAAGGCAGATGGTTGCAGAAATGGATCATTACAGGAATGGAGGATGGGAAATGGCAGTCAATGTTGTTGCGGTGGACAATGCGCCGGATCTTCTGGAAAAGATGGAGCGTATTTTTCAAAATATGGAGGATGTCAATCTGCTTGGCACCTTTGAAGAAGCGGTGGCTGTGGTAGAGTTTGTGAAAGAAAACCCGGTGGATATGGTATTTACGGATATTGTGATGCCGGATATCAGCGGGATCAGTCTGGCATCGGAGCTTCAAAAATTAAAAAATACTCCGGCAGTGGTGCTGATGTCCAGCATTCCGGGCTTTTCTCTGGAAGCATGGAAAATCCGGGCATTTGGCTTTATCGAAAAGCCTTATACAACCCATGATGTCGCGAAGATGGTAGAACGCTTCCAGAAAGAAAATGTTCGTTGACGCAATTTTTAAGCCGCATTATAATAAAAGCAATCGAAAACAGGAGGAGACAGACAATGCGAGATATTTCTATTTCAGATTCTATTTTATATGTCGGAGCCGATGACAAAACACTGGATATTTTTGAGAGCCAGTATCCGATCCCAAACGGAGTCAGCTACAACTCTTATGTGATCATGGACGAAAAAGTAACCGTTATGGATACCGTAGATAAGCGCGCTACTGATGTGTGGTTCGCAAACCTTGCCGCAGTGCTGGGTGACCGGAAACCGGCTTATCTGGTGGTATCCCACATGGAGCCGGATCATGCCGCAAATATCAAAAACTTTGCAGACCGTTATCCGGAAGCAAAAATCGTAGGGAATGCAAAAACCTTTGCCATGATGGACCAGTTCTTTGAGATGGATCTGACAGACCGCAAGGTTGTGGTAAAAGAGGGAGAAATCTTAAGCCTTGGTGCACATACCCTGCAGTTTTTCATGGCGCCGATGGTGCACTGGCCGGAGGTTATGGTAACGTATGAGCAGAGTGAAAAAATCCTGTTCTCTGCAGATGGCTTTGGAAAGTTTGGTGCACTGGATACCGAAGAAGAATGGGCAGAAGAGGCAGCACGCTATTTTCTGAATATTGTAGGCAAATATGGCGTGCAGGTTCAGGGACTGTTAAAGAAAGCATCCGGTCTGGATATTCAGATGATCTGTCCGCTGCATGGTCCGATCTTAAAAGAAAATCTTGGATATTACATTGAGAAATACCAGACCTGGAGCACTTACCAGCCGGAAAAACATGGCGTTATGGTTGCCTATGCTTCCATTCATGGCAACACGGCACAGGCAGCACAGGAAATGGCAGAACTGCTTCGTGCAAACGGGGAAGAAGTGGAAGTCTTTGATCTGTCCCGCACCGATGTTTCCCTGGCTGTGCGCAAGGCCTTTTACTACGACCGTCTTGTACTGGCAGCAGCAACCTACGACGGAGGCATATTCCCGTGCCTGGAAGAGTTCCTGCTTCACTTAAAATCCAAAAACTTCCAGAAGCGTACCGTCGGACTCATCGAAAACGGTTCCTGGGCACCATTGGCAGCAAAGATCATGCGCGGCATCTTAGAACCGATGAAAGACATCCACGTTCTGGAGCAGGTGGTAACCATCAAATCTGCGGTGCATGAAGATACCAGAGAAGCAATGAAAGCGATGGCAGATGCGCTGAAATAGAGAAACGGTTAAGCTCCAAAAAAGAATCTTCTATGGTGAGGGGAATGAAAGCATTTCCCTAAGCAGTATCAGTGGTATGAAATTGGAAATGAAATCCAGAAAAAGTAAAAAATGAAAATTGAGGAAAACAGCCTGTGATTTGAAAAAATCGCAGGCTGTTTTTGCAAGGGATCGATCATATGCAGAAGTACTTGACAATACTGCAATATGTGGTAATATAAACATATGAATAGTTGTTCATTTAATAAAAGAAACGGAGGAATGCTATGACCGAGGCGGAGAAAATTCAGATCGAGCAGGAAGTGGAAGAGGGCTCCTGCGAATTCATGCATGTCCATGAGGAAATCGTAAAAAAAGTAGAAGGTGTTATGCCGGATGAGCAGCAGCTTCTGGATCTGTCGGAATTCTTCAAAGTGTTTGGGGATTCCACCCGGATCAAGATTTTGTATGTTCTCAGTCAGTCGGAAATGTGTGTCTGTGACATTGCAACACTTTTGCAGATGGGGCAGTCGGCAATTTCCCATCAGCTGCGCGTATTAAAGCAGATGCGTCTGGTATCGTTCCGACGCGATGGAAAAACCGTATTTTATAAACTGGCAGATGCCCATATCCAGGCAATCCTGGCTCAGGGTATGGAACATATCAGCGAGTAGAGCGGCTTTGGAAAAGGGATAATTCAAAAACACGGCAGCGAAAAGAAGAAAAAGAAAACAATAATAAAAGAAAAAATAAAAAGGAGATTTTATCATGAAGAAGATCATCAAATTAGAAGGTTTATGCTGTGCAAACTGTGCTGCAAAAATTGAGGAAGGTGTCAAAAAATTAGATGGTGTGAACAGCGCAAGTTTAAGTTTTATGACCCAGCGTCTCATTATGGAAGTAGAAGATGGAAAAGAAGACGAGCTGGTGGAAGCAGCAAGAGCTGTAGCTGCTAAGGTCGAGCCGGAGGCAGAGTTTAAAGTGCTTCGTTAATGGAAAGGAACTTGTATGACAAAAAAACAGAAAAAAATGGTGATCCGCCTTGTGACCAGTGCTATTTTCTTTGTGATTGCCATGAGTGTGGAGAAAGAGGTTTCCTGGGCCTGGATCCTGTTTGTACTATCGTATCTTGCCGCAGGCTATGACATTCCGCTGCGTGCCTGCAGAAACTTAAAAAATGGTCAGGTGTTCGATGAGAATTTCCTAATGACAGTTGCGACCTTTGGTGCTTTTGCGATTGGTTCTCTCGAAGAGGCGGTTGCAGTTATGCTGTTTTACCAGGTTGGCGAACTCTTCAACGATTATGCGGTAAACAAATCCAGAAAATCCATCACCGATCTGATGGATATCAATCCAGAGTATGCCAATCTGTTAAGAGACGGAGCAGAAGAGCAGGTCGATCCTTACGAGGTAGAAATTGGTGACACCATCATCATCCGTCCGGGGGAAAAGGTACCGCTTGATGGCATTGTCCTGGAAGGAACATCCACACTGGATACCAAGGCGCTGACTGGAGAGTCCATGCCGGCAGAGGTGGAAGCAGGACAGAATATTGTGAGTGGTTCGATCAACTTAACCGGTGTTTTGAAAGTACAGACGACAAAACTGTTCGATGATTCAACCGTAGCAAAGATTCTGGAACTGGTGGAGAATGCAAGCTCCAGAAAGGCAAAGGCAGAGGCATTTATTACCCGTTTTGCTCGTGCATACACACCGGCTGTTGTAATTTTAGCAGCTCTCCTGGCTGTAGTTCCACCGCTCGTTCTTGGCGGTAGCTGGAGTACCTGGGTTTACCGTGCCTGCAGTTTCCTGGTTGTTTCCTGCCCGTGTGCACTGGTGATTTCCGTTCCGTTAAGCTTTTTTGGCGGTCTTGGTGCAGCATCCAGACAGGGCATTCTTATGAAGGGAAGCAACTATCTGGAGGCGATGGGCAGCCTGGATACAGCAGTCTTTGATAAGACAGGTACCCTGACAACCGGCCGATTCGAAGTGACTGACGTTGCGCCGGTGCATGGCAGCAGGGAAGAACTTCTGGAACTGGCAGCACTTGGGGAGTATCATTCCAACCACCCGATTGCCCTGTCAGTTAAGAATGCTTATGGAAAAGAGGTTGATACCAGCCGGATTGGTGATGTAGAAGAAATTTCCGGTCATGGCATTCATGCGCAGATCCAGATCGATGGAGCGTGGAAAGATCTGTACATTGGCAACCAGAAGCTGATGGACAGCCAGAATGTAAAAGTGGATACTCCGGCAGCTGTCCTTGGAACTACGCTTTATCTGGCAGAGAAGAGTACGTATTTAGGCTGTATCGTAATTTCCGACAGTGTGCGCCCGGATGTCCCGGCTATGCTGGCAGGACTGAAAAAGCAGGGTGTGGGCAAACTGGTCATGCTGACTGGTGACAAAGAAGAAGTTGGAAAGAAAGTGGCAGAGTCCATTGGGATTACCCACGTATATGGAAATCTTCTGCCAGGCGATAAAGTGGCAAAGGTGGAGCAGCTTCTGAAAGAAAAACCGGAAGGAAAGACACTGGCCTTTGTGGGAGACGGCATCAACGATGCTCCGGTTCTGGCCCGCGCGGATGTCGGCATTGCCATGGGCGGAATCGGTTCCGATGCAGCAGTAGAGGCAGCAGATGTGGTCATCATGGACGATGAACCGTCCAAGATCGTGGATGCGATCTGCATTGCCAGAAAAACCGTTGGAATCGTAAAGCAGAACATCATTTTTGCGATCGCGGTGAAGATTGCAGTCCTGATTCTGGTAGCGCTTGGTGTTGTTGGCATGTGGGCGGCAGTATTCGGCGATGTTGGTGTTTCTGTGCTGGCGATCCTCAATGCGATCCGGGCACTGGACTATAAAAAATAATGCTGTTTTTGACATGGAAATATGGAAAAGTTATACCTGATAAGCAAATTTGGCATAGCTTGCAGGAACGTTCCTGTGTTGACAAAAAAGAGGGAAGCTGTTATCATCAGTAACATGAAAATCCCTTTGTTGTTGGTGCAATGGGACGTAGCGAGACGAGGGCGTTTCAGAAAAGCCGTGAAAACGGTTTTCTTGACGCCCTCGTTTCTTTGATAGAATCATGTATATCATGGAAGGGAGATTGACATGAGCAGATATACAAAGAAAGACATTATCCGCATGGCGGAGGAAGAGGACGTAGAGTTCATCCGCCTTCAGTTTACAGATATTTTCGGAATGCTGAAAAATGTGGCAATCACGGCAAGTCAGCTGGAAAAAGCATTAAACAACCGCTGTATGTTTGACGGTTCTGCGATTGAGGGGTTTGTGAGAATCGAGGAATCCGATATGTACCTGTATCCGGACCTGGATACCTTTGCAATTTTTCCGTGGAGACCGCAGCAGGGGAAAGTAGCCCGCCTGATGTGCGATGTATACCGCCCAAACGGGGAACCGTTTGAGGGAGATCCGCGCTATGTGCTGAAGAAGGTGTTAAAAGAGGCAGCAGACATGGGCTATGAGTTCCATGTAGGACCGGAGTGTGAATTCTTCTTATTCCATACCGATGAGGAGGGAAGACCAACCACCAATACTCATGAAAATGCCGGTTACTTTGATGTGGGACCGATCGATCTGGCAGAGAATGTCCGCCGGGACATTGTTTTGAATCTGGAGGATATGGATATCGAAGTGGAAGCGTCTCACCACGAGATTTCTCCGGCCCAGCATGAGATTGATCTGGAATATACCGAAGGTCTTGCGGCGGCAGACAATATCATGACCTTTAAGATGGCGGTCAAAACCATTGCCAAGCGCCATGGACTTCATGCAACCTTTATGCCGAAGCCAAAGGCCGGGGTAAATGGTTCCGGCATGCATATTAACATGTCCCTGGGTGATGTACATGGAAATAATATGTTTGTGGATGAGAGCGACAGCCTTGGTTTAAGTAAAGTAGCTTATCAGTTTATGGCAGGAATCCTGGCTCATATCCGCGAGATTACGCTGCTTACCAATCCGCTTGTCAATTCCTATAAGCGCCTGGTTCCGGGATATGATGCTCCGGTCTGTGTTGCCTGGTCTTCTCTGGCAAACCGCAGTGCCCTGATCCGCATCCCAAGTTCCAAGGGCGACAGCACCCGGATTGAACTGCGCTGCCCGGATTCTGCCGTGAATCCATATCTTGCCCTGGCAGCTTGTCTTGCAGCAGGACTGGATGGAATCAAAAAAGAGATGACCCCGCCGCCGAGTGTAGACCGCAATGTATTTGCGTTGACGGATGAGGAAATCCGTGCACTTGGCATTTCCCAGCTTCCGCAGACACTGGGGGAAGCGATTGAAGCGTTTGAAGGCAGTACGTTTGTAAAAGAACTGCTTGGAGATCATATTTATAACAAATACCTCGAGGCAAAAAACACAGAGTGGAAAAAATTCCGTGCAGAAGTGACAGACTGGGAGGTCCAGGAATATTTGTATAAATTCTGATGATTTTCTGCTGTGGAAAAAAGAAGCTTTTCAAGTCACCTGACAACAACCCCTGGAGGTGAGAATTTTGGCGAATATCATTGTAGCATTTTCTAAGCCGGAAGACGCAAAAAGCATAAAAAACATACTGATGAAAAATGGGTTTCCGGTTATCGCCGTATGTACCTCCGGAGCACAGGTTTTGGCGCAGTTAGACGATCTGAACAGTGGAATTATCGTGTGCGGCTACCGTCTGACAGACATGCTGTATTCAGAACTTTATGACTGCATGAGTCCGGAATTCAGTATGCTGATGATCTCATCCCCAAATAAATGGTCATCTGGCACGCCGGAACAAGTGGTGTGTCTGCCGATGCCGCTAAAGGTTCATGACCTGATCGGAACACTGGAGATGATCGTTCAGGCGCAGACGAGACGCAGAAAAAAACTGCGGCAGCAGCCGAAACAGAGAGATGAGAAGGAGCGGGCCATCATCAATCAGGCGAAAGCTCTTCTCATGGAGCGCAACAACATGACAGAAGAGGAAGCGCACCGGTACATACAAAAGTGCAGCATGGACAGTGGAACTAATATGCTGGAGACGGCGCAGATGGTCATCAGTCTGATGTAGGGAGAAGACAACAGCTGCCGCAAATGTCTTACGGATGTCTGCGGTTGGATGCAAATCATGAAAAAATTAGATAAATACAGTTGGAGGAGTTTATGAAATTTACAAAAATGCAGGGAATCGGAAACGATTACGTTTATGTGAACTGTTTTGAGGAGCATGTGGAGGATCCGGCGCGCGTGGCAGAACTGGTCAGCGAACGCCATTTTGGCATTGGTTCCGATGGTCTGATCCTCATCTGCCCGTCTGAAGTGGCTGACTGCCGCATGCGGATGTTCAATGAAGATGGAAGCGAGGGCAGCATGTGCGGAAACGGCATCCGCTGCGTCGGAAAATATGCGTATGATCATGGAATCGTAGACAAGCCGCAGATCTCCGTGGAAACCCTTGGCGGCATCAAATATCTGGATATGCAGGTGGAAAACGGAAAAGTCAAAACCGTAAAAGTAGATATGGGGGTTCCCAAACTGACCAGTGAGCTGCCGGAGAAAATCCAGATCGAAGGAAGAATCCTGGAATTTACCGGAATCGATGTGGGAAATCCGCATGCGGTTTATTATGTTGATGATGTGGACTGCATGGATCTGGAGAAAATCGGACCGGCTTACGAGATGCATGAGCGCTTTCCGGACCGGGTGAACAGTGAGTTTATCCGTGTGATCGACCGGACGCATCTGCAGATGCGTGTCTGGGAGCGCGGCAGTGGGGAAACCTGGGCCTGCGGAACCGGGGCAACGGCCAGTGCAGTTGCCAGCATGATGCTGGGACTGGTGGAGAATACCGTGGAGGTCCAGCTGATCGGCGGAAACCTGGAAATCACCTGGGACCGTGAGAGCGGACATGTGTTTATGACCGGACCGGCAGTGGAGGTGTTCTCTGGCGAAATCGATCTGGGACAGTACGAAGAAAAATAAGGACATGCGAAAGCATGAGAAAATTTTCGTTGCGAAGGTGCAAGCGTGCTCAACAGGCGAATTCCACCCTTGACACAGATTTCCAATTATGCTAAATTAGATAACAGCGTAAATGCAAAGAAGAGAAGAAATATGCGTGACGGACTTTTCAGAGAGCTGCCGGAAGGTGCAAGACAGTAAGAATGTGCGCAGAAACTGGTCTCGGAGCAGCCCGCCGAACCCTTTTCGTTTCGTAATGGTTTCGTATTCATACCGTTGCGTTTCTAGTGGAAAGTAGGCCGGGACGGACATCCGCCGTTATCGGATCAAAAGCGCATGCGAAAGCATGAAGCAGAGTGGTACCGCGTAAGGATCAAAAGCGAAAGAATATCCTGCGTCTCTGACACTAAGTCCAGAGGCGCATTTTTTATTGCTTTCATTCCTTAAAAAGCAATCAGGAGGAAGAATCATGGCAAGTTACAACCATAGCGCCATTGAGAAAAAGTGGCGTGAAAACTGGGAGAAAAACCCGATCAATGTCAATGACGGCAAAAAGCCGAAATATTACTGCCTGGATATGTTCCCGTATCCGTCTGGCAGCGGACTTCATGTAGGTCACTGGAGAGGTTACGTTATCTCCGATGTATGGAGCCGTTACCAGATGTTAAAGGGTCATTATGTTATCCATCCGATGGGCTGGGATGCATTTGGTCTTCCGGCAGAGAACTATGCGATCAAGATGGGCGTTCATCCGGCAAAATCTACCGCCGAGAACATCAAGAACATCAAGCGCCAGATCAACGAGATCGCAGCAATCTACGACTGGGATATGGAAGTAAATACTACCGATCCGGAGTTCTACAAATGGACCCAGTGGATCTTTGTACAGATGTTCAAGAAAGGCCTTGCTTACGAGAAAGAGTTCCCGATCAACTGGTGCCCATCCTGTAAGACCGGTCTGGCAAACGAGGAAGTAGTAAACGGCTGCTGCGAGCGTTGTGGTTCCCCGGTTACCAAGAAGAACCTGCGTCAGTGGATGTTAAAGATTACCGCTTATGCGGACCGTCTCTTAAACGATCTGGACAAGCTTGACTGGCCGGAGAAAGTGAAAAAGATGCAGAGCGAGTGGATCGGCAAATCCTACGGTGCTGAGGTTGATTTCCAGGTTGAGGGAAGAGATGAGAAGATCACCGTTTACACCACCCGCCCGGATACCCTGCACGGAGCTACCTTCATGGTACTGGCTCCGGAGCATGCTATGGCAAAGAGCCTGGCTACCGACGAGACCAGAGAGACTGTTGAGAAATACATCTTCGATTCTTCCATGCGTTCCAACGTAGACCGTATGCAGGACAAAGAGAAGACCGGCGTATTCACCGGAAGCTATGCGATCAACCCGTTAAACGGTGCAAAGGTTCCGATCTGGCTGTCCGACTATGTACTGGCAGATTACGGTACCGGCGCGATCATGTGCGTACCGGCTCACGATGACCGTGACTTCGAGTTCGCTAAGAAGTTTAACATCCCGATCATCCAGGTTATCGCAAAAGACGGCAAAGAGATCGAGAACATGACCGAAGCTTATACCGAGGCATCCGGCACCATGATCAACTCCGGCGACTGGAACGGTATGGAGTCTTCCGTACTGAAGAAAGAAGCTCCGGAAATGATCGAGAAGATGGGCTTTGGTAAGAAGACCGTTAACTACAAGCTGCGTGACTGGGTATTCTCCAGACAGCGTTACTGGGGCGAGCCGATCCCGATCGTTCACTGCCCGAAGTGCGGCAACGTAGCGGTTCCAGAGGAGGAGCTTCCGTTACGTCTTCCGGAGGTTGAGAGCTATCAGCCGACCGGTACCGGTGAGTCACCGCTTGCTGCCATCGATGAGTGGGTAAACTGCAAGTGCCCGCAGTGCGGAGGCCCGGCAAAGAGAGAGACCAATACCATGCCGCAGTGGGCTGGTTCTTCCTGGTACTTCCTGCGTTATGTGGACAACCACAACGACAAAGAGCTGGTTTCCAAGGAGAAAGCTGCCAAGTATCTGCCGGTTGATATGTACATCGGCGGCGTAGAGCATGCAGTTCTGCATCTTCTCTACTCCCGTTTCTACACCAAGTTCCTGCACGACATCGGAGTCGTAGATTTCGATGAGCCGTTCAAGAAGCTCTTCAACCAGGGTATGATCAATGGTAAGAATGGTATCAAGATGAGTAAGTCCAAAGGAAATGTGGTTTCCCCGGATGATCTGGTAAGAGATTACGGCTGTGATGCTCTGAGAATGTACGAGCTGTTCGTAGGACCGCCGGAACTGGATGCAGAGTGGGATGACCGCGGCATCGAGGGTGTTTCCCGTTTCTTAAGCCGTTTCTGGAACCTGGTTCAGGACAGCAAGGATAAAGAGGTAGCTGAGACCAAAGAGATGGTTCGTCTGCGTCATAAACTGGTATTCGATATCGAGCAGCGTTTCAACCAGTTCAGCTTAAATACTGTGGTATCCGGTTTCATGGAGTACAACAACAAGCTGATCGAGCTGGCGAAGAAAACCGGCGGTATCGATAAAGAGACCTTAAAGACTTTCACTGTTTTACTTGCTCCGTTTGCACCGCATATTGGCGAGGAAATCTGGCAGGAGCTCGGCGGCACCGACAGCGTATTCCATGCTCAGTGGCCGGAGTGCGATGAGGAAGCCATGAAGGATGATGAAATTTCCATCGGTGTTCAGGTTAACGGTAAGGCAAGAGGCGTTGTGACCATTCCGTCAGACGCTTCCAAAGAGGTTGCCCTTGCAGCAGCAAAAGAGGCTGTTGCAGACAAGATCACCGGAACCATCGTAAAAGAAATTTACGTACCGGGCAAGATCATCAATATCGTTTGCAAATAAGAATTTTGAAAATGACTGTCAGGAGGACCTGGCAGCCATTTTTTTTGCAAGGATATGCAGCATTTCAATCTTCTTTTTTTCGTCGGGAGGCAGATTTGCCGTGATGGTGGAAACCAGAAGCTCCGTCTCTGCGTCGGTGAAAGAAATGTGATTCTTTTTTGCATCTGCCTGAAGGGAGAGCAGGGCTTGGAGCAGCTGTTCTTTTGACTGGGAAGAGATCTGCTTTGCAAGGGTTTCTATGTACTGCAGCTTGAACGGGTCCATATTGGCGAGTCTTGGGTCATTTTTCCATTCACCTGTGTTCATAATACCTCCTTGATGATCTGAAAATTTTCCAGCATCTCGATCATTTCCCGTTCCTTTGGACTGGCATACGGTTTGATGATCTGCAGAAGCTGCATGGGCGTTGCGGGTTTTGGCGTGGAGGGGGAAAGCCCCATGGCGGAAACTTCTTCACCTTCGAAGATGGATTGCGCCCGTTTCACTTCCTGAACTTTTACAAAGAGGGAAAAGATTCGCTGCTGTGCAACTGGAAGATAGGGAATGGCAGCTTTTAACATCTGCAGTTTTGGATCAGCGGTTAAATAATCAAAGTCCGTCATTTTGAACTGATTCTCCATTTTTTCACTCATAGACGAAGTCCCTGTGCTGCTGTTTGCGCTGCGCGAAAACAGCATTGTCCTTGTTTGTTTTGAAACAGTATATGCGACGAAAATTCAGATCATGCTGCAGGATGTGCGCATATCATAAAGTAGAAGAGACACTGTCCTGAACTGGATAAAACAGCCCTGTCCACGTTCGCTGTAGACGGTAGCAGGAAATCTGGTTCAGAACCCCGGAGTGATGAAATGAAGACAAGACTGATCATAGATGGAAATGCAGTATATGAGATTGACGAGGAGTGTGAAGCCTGTCTGCGCAGGCAAAATTCATTTTTGGAAGAACGAAACAAACATCCGGAGCAAAATCCCAAACCGGATCTGAAACAGGGTTCCAGGCGGGATCGAAAACAAAACGAAAATCCAAAGCAGAATGAAAAAGAAAAACAAGACTGAAAAACTGCAAAAAAAATTCCCCCTCGGTCTGTGAGGGGGATTTTTTTATTTCATAGGAAAGTGCGTCCTATGAAACAAAAACGCTCCGCGGGGATGCGCACTC
>OGWS01001835.1_pt1 | contig 15049 bp, 11 predicted proteins | sample 1576111 | NCBI WGS metagenome assembly OGWS01 (sample SAMEA3541534, study PRJEB24748) | human gut metagenome | biome: human gut; feature: human-associated habitat; material: faeces | place: China | collected 2012
ATGTGTTAAGCACGCCGCCAGCGTTCATCCTGAGCCAGGATCAAACTCTCATGTTTAAAAGTTTTCCCAGTTTCATGAACGCGCTGGCTTCATTTCTTGAGCCATTCCGTTCCTTACTGTTTTAAGGTTGCTTTTTAAAAAGCTGTTCGTTTGCGATCATTTCTGATCGACTTGAATTATTCTCTTAGAATCTTTCAAGGTTGTTTCACTGTTCAGTTATCAAGGTTGGTTGCTAACAGCAACTCTGATATCTTATCATGTATCAAGTCGTTTGTCAACAACTTTTTTATTTATTTTCGAGTCGTTTGTGACCCGAACAACTTCATTATCATATCAAATGACTTGAAGCTTGTCAACAACTTTTTAATTAATCTTTTAAATCCTTCTTTTAAAAAGTTGTCATGCTGTGGTAGAATCTCATCTTCCTGACCGCTCTCCCCGCCAGCCATGTTATAGTACCACTTCACTCCTATAGAAGTCAATAGAAATGTCGAACTTTGTTAAAGTGGCACGATTGCAGTAATTGTGCTATTTTATCTGACAATTTGCGCAAACTCGTTTTTTACAGGATTTCCAATGCCTCGCGCACATTCTCAACCCCTTTTAGTAACATTCCATCCGGCTTTTGTATATTTTTCATACACACTTTAGGCAGGATACATTGCTTAAATCCCAGTTTGTGCGCTTCTGCTATTCTTTGTTCTACCATATTTACAGATCTCACTTCGCCACTCAAGCCTACTTCGCCAAAACAGATCATATCTTCTGCGATCGGACGATTGCGAAAACTTGATATGATCGCCAGGACCAGTCCAAGATCCGTTGCCGGTTCACTGACCTTCATGCCTCCTGCAATATTGATATAAGCATCCTGGTCTGCCAGTCTGACTCCCACGTTTTTTTCCAATACTGCCATCAAAAGGTTGACGCGGTTGTAATCCACGCCCGCCGCCGTTCGTCTTGGCATACCAAACGCACTGTGGCATACCAGCGCCTGTATCTCCACCAGCAAAGGTCTTGTACCTTCCATGGTACATACAACGATCGAACCACTGGCATTCTTGGGTTTGCCATCCAACATATATTCTGACGGATTGGGAACTTCCCGCAATCCTGACTGGCACATTTCAAAGACACCGATCTCGTTCGTAGAACCAAATCGGTTTTTAACAGCACGCAGGATACGATAACTGGCATAGCGATCCCCTTCAAAATAAAGAACCGTATCTACCATATGCTCCAGTACACGCGGGCCTGCCACCGTCCCCTCTTTTGTCACATGTCCCACGACAAAGATAGCGATCCCCTGTTCTTTTGCTAGGCGCATCAGCACGCTGGTGGCTTCTCGTACCTGCGAAACACTCCCCGGTGCCGAATTGACATTTTCACGGAACATGGTCTGGATGGAGTCGATGACAACCACCTGTGGCTTGCGCTCTTCGATCACGCCCTGTATCAGATCCAGATTGGTCTCGCACAAAAGTGTCATTTCATCAGAAAAGATACCGATCCGGTCTGCACGCATCTTAATCTGTTGCAGTGATTCCTCTCCCGAAATATACAAGACCGCGATTTTCTGGTCTGACAGACTCTTACAGGTCTGCAATAAGAGTGTCGACTTACCAATGCCCGGATCTCCGCCTACCAATACTAAAGAGCCCGGCACAATGCCACCGCCCAGTACACGGTTCAACTCTTCGATATGAGTATCCATCCTCTTTTCCGATGACGACTGGACATCATTTAATTTTGCCACCTGTACTTCTGTGATCTGTCTATGTGTCACACTGGATTTTTTATCAACGATTTCTTCTACCATGGTGTTCCATGCCTTGCACGCCGGGCATTGTCCGACCCATTTGGACGATTCATAACCACATTCCTGACAGAAAAATACGTTATTCTTTCCCTTTGCCATTCGATTTCCTCACGGTTTCTTCTATATATTAAGTATTCATGTAATCGGAGTGAACTTTCTATTACATAAGAAAGATCCTCGTCAATCTATGACGGGGATCTCCTTTTTATTATATCTTGTATGCTTTTAGCACTTTTTTACATCTACAGAGATCGCACTTTCGGCATCCAATTCCACGCTCAAATTCAACTTACCGCCTAAATTCGTCTTCATTGTACCGGCATCAGCCCCGGCAACCTTGACATCATATTCGGTTTCCGGTTCAAGTTCCAAAGTGATCTGCGCGTCTTCCGGTCCCTCTACCGTAAATGTCACGCCATCTTCGGTAGCCTGAAAATGCTCTACGGAAGTCCCCGGAACGGATTCATATACAAACATACCATTCCGCTCCAGCTTGGTGATCTCCTGGAAAGTCTTTACCTTGTATAAGTCTCCCTGATGACTCACATTGTCCAGTTTGGACTTGGTCTCCAAACTGTAATCTCCAAAACTAATAGTACCATCTGACTCACAACGAATTAATTCGCTAACTACAGCCATTTTCTTCTCCTCCTGCTTCTTTAAGGCAATGCCTTTTCTCTGTCTTACAATGTATGAACATTATATAATACAAGATGTAAAATATCTAGTAAATCCAAGGATATTCATAAAAATTTTAGAATTATGAAGTAAAGACGATCTTGCCTTTTCTCATCGTGACAACGACCTTACTGCCCTTCTTTACATCCCCGGAAAGAATAAGTTCTGCCAAAGGATCTTCCAGATCTGTCTGGATGCGCCGGCGCAATGGTCTTGCTCCGTATTTCGGATCATAGGAAACCTCTACCAGATGCTTCTTGACCGCATCCCGGATGGTCAGATCGATATCCAACTGCGTCTTGCAGCGCTCGATCAAAGAACGGGTCATGATCGTCACGATCTCCTTCATATCCTCCTTATTCAGGGAACGGAATACGATCGTCTCGTCAATTCGATTTAAGAACTCCGGTTTAAAGATGCGTTTTACCTCTTCCATAACGCCGTTTTTCATAAATTCATAACTATTCTTCTCATCTTCGACCGATGCAAAGCCCAGTTTCTTCGGCTCAACGATTGCCTGCGCTCCGGCGTTGGAGGTCATAATGATGATCGTATTTTTGAAACTAACCTTGCGTCCCTGAGAATCCGTAATATGTCCGTCATCCAAGATTTGAAGTAAAATGTTAAATACATCCTGATGTGCTTTTTCAATCTCATCAAAAAGAACGACCGAATACGGATTACGGCGCACTTTTTCACTCAACTGTCCGCCTTCTTCGTGTCCTACATATCCTGGCGGTGAACCGATCATCTTGGATACGCTGTGCTTTTCCATATACTCCGTCATATCAACGCGGATCATTGCTTTTTCGTCTCCAAAGACAGCCTCTGCCAAAGCCTTGGAGATCTCTGTCTTCCCAACACCTGTCGGTCCTAAGAAAAGGAAGGAACCGATCGGGCGGTTTGGCTCCTTGAGACCTACACGTCCTCGTCTGACCGCACGCGCTACAGCACTGACTGCATCTTCCTGTCCTACCACTCTCTTATGCAGGGTCTTTTCCAAATTGCGCAGGCGAACAGCTTCTTTTTCATTTAATCTGGATACCGGGATCTTGGTCCAGATAGAAACCACCTGTGCAACATCATCCTCTGTCAGAACTAACTGCTGCTTGTCTTTCCTATGTTCGTATCTCTTTCGCAAAGACTTTATTTTCTTTTCCAGAGCCGCCTGCTGTTTGCGGCAATCAGATGCTCCTTGCACATCCCCTGCCATCAGGCATTCTTCTACACCGCGAGCCGCCTCCTTGCACTCTTCTTCCAAGGTCAGCATCTGATCCGGTGCTTTCACTTCCATCAGACGTAATCTGGCAGCCGCTTCATCCACCAGATCAATCGCCTTATCCGGCAGGAAACGATCTGCGATATAACGCTGCGACATTGTCACCGCAGCATGGACCGCTTCGTCCGAAATCGTAATGCCATGGTGCTTTTCATAGCGTTCCTTGATGCCTTGCAAGATAGCCTCTGTCTCTTCTTCAGTCGGTTCTTCCACCGTGACCGGCTGGAATCGGCGTTCTAGGGCGGCATCTTTTTCTACATATTTGCGATATTCTGCGATCGTAGTCGCACCGATGATCTGGATCTCGCCTCTTGCCATTGCCGGCTTTAAGATATTGGAAGCGTCGATCGCACCTTCTGCACCACCTGCACCGATGATCGTATGCATCTCATCTATGAATAATATGATATTTCCTGCCTGCATCACTTCGGCGATCACGCGTTTGATACGTTCTTCAAACTCGCCACGATACTTAGAACCTGCCACCATACCGGACAGATCCAGTGTCATCACGCGTTTATCTGCCACAGAATCCGGCACCATGCCTAACTGGATCCTCTGTGCCAAGCCTTCCACGATCGCAGTCTTTCCAACACCCGGTTCCCCGATCAGGCATGGGTTGTTCTTGCCCCTGCGGCTCAAAATCTGGATCACACGCTGGATCTCGCCCTCTCTGCCGACAACCGGATCCAACTTGCCCTGCCGTGCCATATCTGTCAGATCTCTGGCATATTGATCCAAGGTAGATGTCTCGCCGGCACCGCGTTTTCTTCTCTTATTGGCATTATTTTCTCTATATGTAATGCCTTCTCTTCCCATAGCAGAGATCAACTCTGCAAATAATTTCTGTGTATCTACGGACATGGATGCCAAGATGCGTGCGCCCGCTGTATCCTGCATACGCACCATGGCAAGCAAAAGATGCTCTGTACCGATCTCATCCATACCACATGCAATGGCTTCCTGTTCTGCCTGTGCCAGCATCTGATCTAACTTTGGTGTATTGCCGTCCCATTCTGCAACAGCGATACCGCCTTCCGGCGAGATCAGTTCTTCGATCAGGTCGATCAAATTCTTTTCTGATACGCCAAGACCCTGTAAAACCTTGGCAGCCAGACTGTCTTCCTGTCTGACCAATGCGACCAGCAGATGCTCAGTCCCTATATAATTATCTCCCAGACGTTTGGCTAAGCGTTTGGCATCCGCCAAGGCTGCCTGCGCCTGTTCCGTCAACTCCATCATATTATAAAGCCTCCATATTATAAGTCATTTAAATCAAGAATATCCAACTGTGCATCAAGGTCAGCCCCCTTATAGCGGGTATTTTCCTTGCTTTGGAAAGCCTCGGTTCCCTTGATGTCACTGTAGATCGGCTCCTGCGGTGCCGTCTGTCTTTTCTTGTTTGGCTGCGCCTGTAAAGCATCTTCCGAAGCCGCCTTGCCAGCCGTTTCGCGTTTGACCTCCGGCGCTTCCTCTGTCGTCTCGATCTCAGGCTGAGTTTCTTCTGCCTCCATATCTGTCAGATCATCTTCAAAAAGATCATCCTCCAGATCGTCGAACTCGTCCTCTTCTTCCTCACGCAGATTTCTGCGCAGTTTGACAAAGATCGATGTCTTTTCCGCGCCCTGATCCGCATCCTCATCCTCTGCAGGATCATCCATAAGATCTTCTTCTATCGCTTCATCTTCTGCGCCTGCCAGATCCGGATCGTTCGGCTCATCCTCATCCATCCAATCCTCTTCTTCCTCCCTGCGCCTGCGGGATAACAAAAGATTGATGATCACAACCGCAAGTACAACAATAACGAACAAAAGGATCGCTACCAGATAGCGCTGCTTCTGCCATTTTCCAAAATATTCATCACTGCCGGCAGCAGTCGTCACCGGCTCCTCTGCCATCGTATCCTGTGATAACAGGTCTTCATTCACTCTCTGGAGGCTGCCATCCGTATTATCATACTGGAACCATCCGGTCACGCCGTCCTGATTGGTACCATATACAAAATAGAAATCGCTGTCATCCCCCTCTTTGTAAACAGATAAGGTCTGATCTCCAACGGTCAGTGTTGTCTCTGTAAAAGAATCACGCAAAAGACTATCCGGCGTTGCCAGAACCACATACTGTTCTGCTGTACCAAGCATGGTAAAAGGTGTCACCTTATTCATGGCTTCGTCATACTGATAAAAGACACCATCCCCTGCCGTGTTATCTGCTCTCTTTAGATAAAGAAGGGTGATCGATCCATTGGATAATTCCCGATAGGCATAGCCATCAATAGTCACTCTGGTACGGCTGAAGCCTGCCGGAATCGCGCTCTCCGGGTAACGCTCGGAAACCACATAGGCAACGCCATCAATGACAAACTGTCCGTCTGCCGCCTGTGTCGCAGTATCCTGTGTATCCTGGGTCTGCTGTGTATTCATATCCCCAGTGCCTCCGGCAACCTGTACGGAAGCAGAACTTCCGGTGATGGTCGGGGATGATACGATCAAAGAGGACTGTCCCTGAGAGGCTGCCGTAAATTGCAAAGTTGCACTCGTCCCCTCAAACGTGATCGTGTTGCCATCCGTCGTATAGGAAGCAGAACTTCCGGCGAACTGCAAAACATCTGCATTGTAGCGCAGACTGATGCTGCCGGACTCTGACGCTGTAACCGTAACCGATAAGGTATCACCGACAGAAAGACTGTCCGCACTCATATGGATCGTCGTTGTCCCCTCCGCAAAACACGGAAAAGACAAGGTCGATAAAAGGGCAAGCACGCCCACTAGCATACCTATGAAATTCTTATGTTTTCTATTCATTATGTTCACCTCAACAAGTCTTCTCAAATGAGTATTCTACATATGAAATTATAGAAAACTATAAGACTTACGTCAACAATTTCTGCATAAGAGTATGCCCCAAATTCCACCAGTCAATACAGAAAAGACTGCCACTAAAATCGTACTGTTGCATTTTAACAGATCCAGATCCATCCATAAAGCAACCGAAAAAATAATGCTGATCGATACCAAAAGCGCCACCAAGCCACACACCACGATCATTTCCCTGTCTAATCCCTTTTTCTTTGATTCCATCTTTTTCGTCTCCCTTCATTTGATGGGATCATCCTACCATATGTTATGTACCATTAATGTCTCATCTTGTTTTCCTTTTTCATTTTCGTTATGATTACAAGCGGTAATCAAATAATTGATATGAAATAATCAAAAAACGGAGTATTATTACTTATGAAAAACTGCATTGTCGCACAATCCGGCGGTCCGACCGTAGCTATCAACGCCAGCCTTTCCGGCGTGATCGAAAAAGCACATACCAGTGGCTCTTACGATCATATTTACGGATCCCTGCATGGCATTCTTGGCATCTTAAACAATGATATCATCTGCTTTGACGATAAATTAGAAGACGAGACTTTTTTACAGGCACTTGCTACGACGCCTGCCATGTACCTTGGTTCCTGCCGTTATAAACTGCCAAAGATGGCAGACGATATCGAACTCTACGAAAAGATCTTTGCTTTTTTTGAGGCAAATGATATCACCGGTTTCTTTTATATTGGTGGCAATGATTCCATGGACACCGTACTGCAGCTTTCCACTTACGCAAAACTTCATGAAAAATCCGTCACCATTATGGGCGTGCCAAAGACCATTGATAACGATCTGTGTCTGACCGATCATACGCCGGGTTTTGGCTCTGCCGCTAAATATATCGCAACCACCTTGCAGGAGATTGCTTACGACACTTCGATCTATCCTCTGCCAAGTGTAACGATCGTCGAGATCATGGGGCGTGATGCCGGCTGGCTCACAGGTGCCGCTACCCTAGCCAGAACCGATTATGGTTTGGGGTCGGACCTGATCTATCTGCCGGAAACAGCCTTTGATACCGAGAGATTTTTAGAAGATGTCAAAGAGATCATGCAAAAGAAACCAAATGTCCTGATCGCCATATCCGAAGGCATCCGCGACAAAGACGGAAAATATATCAGCGCCTCCACCAAGACGCTTGACTCCTTCGGACACAGCCAGTTAAGCGGTGCCGGTAAGACCTTAGAGACTTTGATCGCACACCGCTTGGGCATCAAAGTGCGCTCGATCGAGTTAAATCTGCCGCAAAGATGTGCCGCTCATCTTTCTTCCCTGACGGACATCGAGGAGTCCAGGGAATTAGGACGCACCGCCGTAGCCCATGCTTTAAAAGGAGCCAGCGGTTATATGAGCATTATCCGCCGCGAATCCAACCAGCCTTATAGGGTATCCTACGATATTGCGGATATTTCTCTCATCGCCAACGAAGTCAGATCCGTACCGCGTGATTTCATTAACGCCTCCGGCAACAATGTGACAGAAAAAATGGCAGAATATCTCCGCCCTATCATTGTCGGTCAGCCAAGCCTGACCTACGAAAATGGCATGCCGGTCTATCTGCCGCTGCCGCATCTGTATCCTTCTTTATAAAAAAGAATGTGCCTTAAGCACATTCCTAAATAAATACCCCATAGAGTGCCTTATCTCACAGCACTTCTATGGGGTGATTTTTTACTATATATGAAACCTGCGTTTCATCTCTATTCTGGCAGCACGTCCGCCCAGGATCATTGATCCCAAAAACATAAAAACCGTAACCAAAAAGGCAATATCCGAAACCAGCGGCTGGGTCACGATACCGATACGGATCAGAACCAGCGGTACGATACCGACCAATACCATCGCCACCTGTAGGATCAGATAACTCTGCCAATTCCTACGGTTGATCAGCATAAGGATCGCCAATGCCAGATCCAGCAAAATGATCGCCGCCGGCAGCACGTAACTGACCGACCAGCCGGAAAATCCCAAAAAGGTATCGATCAGAATGATCAAAAGCACGGCACCCGCAACACCGGAAAGAATGCGGATACGATAGCCTGCATTATCCTTTAAGATAATGTAGCCCAGCCACAAGAGGTACGCCAGGGAACAAGTCACGATTTCTCCCCAACGCAGTGTCGGTGTCAGCCAGACATTTAAGGCGATGCAGACACTTGCGATCACAATAAAGGCAAAACTAAAGATCCGATATAAGACGGTCGTCTTGCGCACCCCCGATACTACATCCGGGTAAGTATGTCCTTCTTCCTTTTTCCCATCCAACACCCCACTGCAAAGCGGGCACTTGACGGCATCATCTAAAATCTCTACTCCACAATATTTACACTTACTCATAATATACTCCATTTGTCTCAATCTTTACATCTATCCCATCCTGCGCGATCTGACGGAAAACTCTGCGCTGGATCGCCGTATCCTGCCATGCCGAGGTATAGGTATAGACCAGGGTGTCCTGATAGGATGTGATAGTCGCCTTGAGACTCTGCCCCTTTGAAAAAGATAAAAAAGAATGAACGGTCTGGATATAGGGTTCATATACCTTTTCTACCTTGATATTGCCGATATTGGTCACCGTCGTCGTGTTGGCAAGCGCCGACTGGGTATAGACCAGGCGCATAGCCAGATTTTTCAAAAAGAGCGGCACGGCACGCGCTACGACCATCAGCTCATTGGATACATTGTAGGAAAAGATCTTTTCCAGATGCTCCTTGTTGATCTGTGCACGCAGACTGTCTTTCGTAATGGTAAGGATCTCCGCAAAGGTATATTCGTTTTTTTGCGGTGCAAATTCTGCAGACACCATGACAAAGAAATTCTTGGTCGTAATGGAATCAAAATACGGACGCAGATTGACCGGAACCGCCACACGAATTGGTCTGTCCTCTGTAATATGGCGATAATTTTCCTGATATGCCGCCCAGATAAAAGTTGCCACCAGATACTCGTTGATGCTGACACCATAAGCATGACATACTTTTTTCAGTTGCGGGATCGGCAGATAGCCATGGATCACACCAAAACCATCGTATGCCAGTTTCTCTCCCTTGATCAAAAATGCCCTCTTGGACTGGTAAACGCTCTTAGACTTTTTCTTATAGTTTTTCAGGAAAGAATCCTCACGGTTCAAAGACGTATCTGCACTGAGCTGATCTCCCTGGGTCTCGCGCAACTTGGGATGTGCCAGACGCAGATACTGATAGGTCAGTTCCCGTAAAAAATTGATGCCTCCCATGCCATCCGTCAGTACATGAAAGACCTCTAAGTTGATACGATTCTTATAATAAGTCACACGGAACATATAACTGTTGTTCTTGGACTGATGGATCAGGCGGCAGGGATAGGTATGCTCCTCATGTACCCGCGGTGCCTTCTTTCCATTTTCTTCAAAATAATACCAAAAAATGCCACTGCGCAGACGCAGGTTAAAGCCCGGCATCTTTGGAAGTACCATATCCAGTGCCTCCTGCAAGAGCCCTTCATCGACCTCTTCTTTCAGCACACAGGAAATACGGTATGTATTTGTCATGCTCTCTCCCGCTATGACCGGAAAGAGATTTGCTGTGTTATCTAATTTGTCCCACCGAATATAATCTTTTGCCATAAATACCCCTTTTCTTCTTTTATCTATTGTGGGTCATATGCAAGGATTAGTCAACCTATATTTTTGCATATGAAAGAATGAAAAAAGGCTCACCCCTACATTTGTAAGGATGAGCCTATTGATTTACCTATACCAATCTTATAAGAAGATATACTTGAGTACAAAGAGTACTGCCAGGATATACATAAGTGGATGGATCTTCTTAGCCTTACCAACAACGATGTTGATAACAACGTAAGAGATAACACCTACTGCGATACCTTCTGAAATGCTGTAAAGAAGTGGCATTGCGATCATGCAAAGGTATGCCGGAATGGATTCTGCCGGATCATTAAAGTCGATATCAACAACAGCAGATACCATCAAAAATCCTACAAAGATCAAAGCCGGTGCAGTTGCAAATCCAGGAATGGTTGTAAATACCGGAGCAAAGATGATTGCCAGTAAGAATAAGAAACCTGTAACTACAGATGCAAGACCTGTTCTTGCGCCTTCAGATACACCTGAAGAACTCTCTACGAAAGTAGTTGTTGTAGATGTACCAAGGATAGCACCTGCAGAAGTTGCGATAGCGTCTGCCAAAAGTGCTGGCTTGATTCTCTCTAACTTTCCGTTCTCATCCAACATATCTGCCTTGTTGGCAACACCGATCAAGGTTCCGATCGTATCAAACATATCTACGAACAGGAATGCAAAGATGATAACAACGAAGTCTAAAGCATTGACTCTGCCCATATCTGCCTGGAAGCACTGACCAAAGGTCTCTCCCAAAGAACTGAAGTCGAAACTTACCCACTGGGTTGGGATCAAAGAATAGAATCCTGCATCAACATCAACGGTATAGATCCCTGTCAACTGACAGATGATACCAAGGATCCATGTAGCGAAGATACCAATGAGGAAAGATCCCTTAACATTCTTGATATGTAAAACAGCAATGATGATCAGACCGATCACACAGAGCAATGCTGCGATACCTACGGTGTGGAAATTCTCTGTGAAGTTTACAACGGTAACCAGCGTAGAGTCACTGTTTACAACAATGTGTCCGTTCTGTAAACCGATGAATGCAACGAAAAGTCCAATACCAACAGATACGCCCTTTTTCAACTGCATTGGGATGGCATTAAAGATAGCCTCACGCACATTGGTAAGAGAAAGTACGATAAAGATGATACCTTCTGCAAATACTGCCATAAGAGCGATCTTCCAATCATATCCCATGGTTCCGCATACGGTGTATGCAAAGTAAGCATTCAGTCCAAGTCCCGGAGCAAGTGCAAATGGATAATTTGCTAAAAGTGCCATGCAAAGGGTTCCGATAAATGCTGCGAGTGCAGTTGCCATAACAATCGCGTTTGCGTCCATGCCGGATGCAGAAAGGATTGAAGGATTGACTGCCAAGATGTAAGCCATTGTCATGAATGTGGTAAGACCACCGATGACTTCTGTCTTCACATCAGTGTTGTTCTCTTTGAGTTTGAACATTTTTTCTAACATGTTTTCCTCCTATTACTACGTGTCTTGCACGCGTTATCGTGGGCAGGTAAGGATGCGTTCTGCCCTTGTTCAACCAGATGATTATACTTGAAAAACCGCCCTTTTTCAAGATAAAGTGACAAGGGGATAAAAATATGTCCCATTATTTATCCTTATGTTTTTTATCAGCCATTCTTATAAATATATAACTCTGCTTTAATTTTTATAATCTTACCTTATGAGTACCTTGTCACAAAGTCGCCACCATGCTATACTTATGAGCGTGTATGTAATCACAGGTTCGGACAATTTTGTCCCTCAAATACATAAGCAAATATTATATAGGAAGGAACACATTATGAAAATCGGATTTGACAATGACAAATACCTGCATATGCAGTCAGAGCACATCAAAGAACGCATCAACCATTTCGGAGACAAACTGTATCTGGAATTTGGCGGCAAATTGTATGACGACTACCATGCATCCCGCGTTCTGCCGGGCTTCATGCCTGACTCCAAACTGCGTATGCTCCTACAATTAAAGGATCAGGCAGAGATCGTGATCGCTATCTCCGCCGGAGCCATCGCCTCCAATAAGATCAGGGGCGATCTGGGCATCACCTACGACGAGGATGTACTTCGTCTGATGGATGTCTTTCGCAGTTTTGGGCTTTATGTCGGCAGTGTTGCCATCACCCAGTACACCGGTGAAGCAGCCGCTGATGAATTCCGCCACCACTTAGACTCTCTGGGAGTTCCTTCTTATATCCTCCACAAGATCGACGGCTATCCAAGCAACATCGAGCATATCGTCAGCGATGAGGGTTTTGGAAAGAACGACTATATCAAAACCAGCCGTCCACTCGTTGTCGTAACGGCACCGGGTCCGGGAAGCGGCAAGATGGCAACCTGTCTTTCCCAGTTATATCACGAACACAAACGCGGTGTTTCTGCCGGATATGCCAAGTTTGAGACTTTTCCGGTATGGAATCTCCCACTCAAGCACCCGGTCAATATCGCTTACGAAGCCGCTACGGCTGACTTAAACGATGTCAACATGATCGATCCTTTCCATCTGGAAGCCTATGGAAAGACCACGATCAACTACAACCGTGATGTGGAGATCTATCCGGTATTAAAGGCCATGTTTGAGCGCATCTACGGCACTTGCGCTTACCAGTCTCCGACAGACATGGGCGTGAATATGGTCGGCAACTGCATCAGTGATGATGAGGTCTGCCGCGAAGCCGGAAAGGCTGAGATCATCCGCCGTTATTATACTGAGATCTGCAATATCAAAAAGGGACTTGGTTCTAAAGACGCACTCTACAAGATCGAACTTCTGATGAAGCAGGCAGAGATCTCTCCTGCTGACAGAAAGGTTGCTGTCGCAGCCATGGAAGTAGAAAATCAGACACACCAGCCTGCCGTTGCCATCGAGTTGGATGATGGCAGTATCATCGATGGAAAGACCTCTGATCTGCTCAGCGCACCTGCTGCTGCCCTCTTAAATGTCTTAAAGGAATTGGCAGGGATCGACCATGAGAAACTTTTGATCTCGCCGGAAGCCTTACAGCCGATCAGCCGTCTGAAAAAGAATTATCTCGGCAGCAATGATGCCAGCCTGCACAGTGACGAAGTGCTGGTAGCCTTATCCATCAGTTCCAATACCGATGCCAATGCCAAGGCTGCTTTTGACCAGTTGCCAAACTTAAAGACCTTAAATGTACATTCTTCTGTTATGTTGGATGAAGTGGACGAACAGATCTTCAAGAAACTGGGCATGTATCTGACCTGCGAACCAAAGACAAAGGTAAATTAATAATCTTTTGCGGTATAAAAAAGCCGATCCCCTGCATGATGGCATGCACGGGATCGGTATTTTTTTACCTGTTTCTATAAAAGACTTGCCTTGATAAACTCTGCAAAGAGTGGATGTGGCTTGTTCGGACGGCTCTTAAATTCCGGATGGAACTGTACACCCACATGGAATTTGTTGCCGGATACTTCTACTGCCTCCACGATCGCATCGTCCGGTGAAGTACCACTGATCGTCAGACCCTTTTCTGTCATCAGATCACGATAAGCATTGTTGAACTCGAAACGATGTCTGTGGCGCTCGTCAATATTTTCCTTGGCATAAGCACGTTCCAAGGTCGTACCAGCCTTGATCTTACATGGATAAGAGCCCAAACGCATGGTACCGCCCTTTCTAAGAACTGCCATCTGTTCTTCCATAAGGTCAATGACCAGATGCTCGCCACCCGGATTGAACTCACCGGAGTTAGCATCCTCTAAGCCGCACACATCTCTGGCAAACTCAATGGCTGCCACCTGCATACCCAGACAGATGCCAAGATATGGCACATCATGCTCTCTGGCATACTGGCAGGCTAAGATCTTGCCTTCCACACCACGATCTCCAAATCCGCCCGGTACCAAAATACCGTCCAGACCGGATAAGATTTCTTCTACATTATCCTTGGTGATCTTCTCACTATCGATCCACTCGATCTCCACCTTGGCATCATTGGCATAACCGCCATGCAAAAGTGCCTCATGCACAGACAGATAAGCGTCATGCAGGGCTACATATTTACCTACGATAGCGATCTTGGTCGTCTTGGTCAGATGATCGATGGTATCGACCATCTTTTCCCAACCTGCCAGATCCGGTGTCTTATCCTCGATCTGTAAGCGGCGGCATACCACGGTATCCAGACCATGCTCATGCAGCATAAGAGGTGCCTTATAAAGGCAGTCCATGGTATCATTTTCGATCACGCAATCCTTTGGCACATTACAGAAGAGGGAGATCTTGTCCTTGATGCTCTGCTCCAACGGACGGTCTACACGGCATACAATGATGTCCGGTGCGATTCCCAAGGACTGCAATTCCTTTACGGAATGTTGGGTCGGCTTTGACTTATGTTCGTTGGAACCGGAAAGCCATGGTACTAAAGTCACATGGATAAAACAGCAGTTTTCCCTTCCACGCTCCAGTGATACCTGACGGATAGCCTCCAAAAACGGCTGGCTTTCAATATCTCCCGTCGTTCCACCAATCTCTGTGATCAAAACATCTGCATCGGAACTCTCTGCCCCCATATAGATAAAGCGCTTGATCTCCTCAGTAATATGTGGGATCACCTGTACGGTCTGTCCTAAGTATTCACCCTTTCTCTCACGGTTTAAGACATTCCAGTAGACCTTACCACTGGTCAGGTTGGAATACTTGTTCAGATTTTCATCGATAAATCTCTCATAATGTCCCAGATCCAGGTCTGTCTCTGTACCATCGTCTGTTACAA
>OGWS01001851.1_pt1 | contig 14824 bp, 12 predicted proteins | sample 1576111 | NCBI WGS metagenome assembly OGWS01 (sample SAMEA3541534, study PRJEB24748) | human gut metagenome | biome: human gut; feature: human-associated habitat; material: faeces | place: China | collected 2012
TCGAGGAAAAAGGTCGGGATCAGAATGGTGATTCCGGCAGTCAGGATCATGGCAACTACAGCTGGCCGCAGGGATTCCAGAATTCCTTTCATCAGGCGCAGATTGCGGTATTTTGCGTAAAGCTTCGCAAGGATCGTCACAAAGATGCAGGAAGGAAGAATACAGCCGAGGGTGGCAATCAGGGCACCTGGAATTCCTGCCACCTGGTTGCCGACAAAGGTGGAGGAGTTGACGGCGATAGGACCTGGTGTCATCTCTGCGATGGTGATCAGATTTGTAAAATCATTTAAGGTAAGCCAGTGATATTTATCGATCACCTGGGCCTGGATCAGCGGCATTGCGGCATATCCGCCGCCAAAGCTGAAGGCACCGATCTGCAGAAATGCGAAGAAAAGCTGAAAGTAAATCATCATTCGTTTTCTCCTTTCCCGGCAGACGGAATGTTTTCCCGTCTGACCGTGATCACCGTGCGGACCGCACCGATCAGTGCAGTTACAAGAATGATCAGAATCACGTTGATTTTTAAGATATAGTTGGCAATGAAGGCCGCGATCATGATCAGTGTCAGAGTGAGGGAGCGCAGCTTCAGAACCCCGCCGCCCATGTCGTATACAACGGAGATGATGACAGCGCCGACTCCGGCCCGCATGCCGTTTAGCAGATTTTGAATAAAGAAGCTTTCGCGGAATGCGTTGTAAAACGCTGAGACTGCAGTGATGATGACAAACGGCGGAAGGATCGCACCGAGAATCGAGCAGAGGATTCCGGGCATTCCGGCAAGCTTATACCCGACAACAATGGCACCGTTGACGGCGATCGCACCGGGTGAAGACTGGGCGATCGCGATCAGATCCAGCATTTCCGTTTCATCGATCCAGTGAAGTTCGTCTACAAATTTGGTTTTCAGGAGACTGACAATTACGTATCCGCCGCCAAACGTGAAGGTGCTTAAGTAGAGGGTAGAAAAAAATAATTTTTTCAGAACGGAAGCATTCGACTGTTTTAGGGAGGCTTCCTGCGTAGGATTGTTGTGATGTTCCATAGAGATAGATTACCATTCCTTTCGTTTCCATATATAATTCGGAGTAGTTTTGCTGTTCCTGATATACTATAGCACTGGACGGATTATATGAAAAATAATATAATTATATAACAATGATAATAAAAACAATATGATCGGCCTTTGATACAAGGAAAGAGAGGAAGAAAGGGAGGCATAGTATCATGACAATCCGGCATATGAGGATTTTTCGGGCGGTGATCGAGAATGAAAACAATCTGACGAGGGCAGCGCGTCAGCTTTATATGGCACAGCCTGCTGTGACGCTGGCAATCCAGGAACTGGAAGAATATTATGGTGTGAATCTCTTCGACCGGTTGGGAAAAAGGCTGTATTTGACAGAGGCAGGAAAGCAGTTTCAGGATTATGTGATCCGTATTCTTGGTCTGTTTGATGATATGGAAGAAGGCATGCGCAGTTGGGGAAGCAAAGGCATGCTGCGTATTGGAAGCAGTGTGACAATTGGTTCCCAGTTTCTGCCAGGGTATGTGGAAAGTTATGCGCATACGCATCCGGATGTGAATACGCAGGTCTTGATTGGAGCGTCGGATCTGATTGAGAAAAAGATTCTCAGCAATGATCTGGATATTGGATTGGTGGAGAGTCCGGTTCATGAGAAGAATCTGATAGCAGAACAATATATGGAGGACTATCTGGTAGCAGTTGCGCCGGGAAAAGACTGGGAGCGAGGAATGGATGCATCAGGAAACGGGGATTCAGAAAGAATTCAAATGTCAGCAGAAGAGTTTGCACTGCAGCATTTGCTTTTACGTGAACCGGGAAGTGGGACAAGAGAGTCCTTTGATAAGGTGATGGCACAGCATCAGATTTTTGTAAAGCCGTCCTGGGAGGCAACCAGTACGACAGCGCTTGTAAATGCAGTGATTTCCGGACTGGGGATTTCGGTTGTGCCCAGACGAATGGTTGAGATTCCGCTCCGTGATGGGAAAATACGTGAGATCCAGATCGATGGGGTGGAATTTAAGCGGTACTTTTATCTGGTCTATCATCGGGACAAATTGCTTACCACACCAATCCGGGAATTCATGGACGTGTGCAGAAATTATGAAAACAGCCATTCTCAGCCGGAGTACAGCGGACTGTTCTGAATGTGTATAAGACGGTCATGGGAATTTTACAGCTCTTTTTCCTGCAAACAGATATAGCGGATATACGAAGCATAAAGTGCCATCAGATCATACGCATCATTTAAATCTTTCCCGCACAGCTCTTTGATCCGGCGGATCCGGTCAGGCAACTGCAGTGATGCCGATCATGGTTCCGCTTGCAGATATGCTTCATATTACCAGACAGACTGCAGTTATGGCATTCCAGTTTGGTGATGGTATCTCCAATACCTTCTGGTTTACCAACGGAACCCTGTTAATTTACCTGTCCCTGGCAAAAGTGCCGTTAAAGAGCTGGTATAAATTTATTCTGCCGTTACAGGGCATGTTCCTGGTAATGCAGCTGGTATTCCTGTACATTGCGGTAGCAATCGGATATGGTCCGTTCTAAAAATAAGAACGGAGTGATGAAAACACCGGCTTACTTCACTGCAGGGCATGCGTGCAGACTGTAGCGAAGTGAGCCGTGTATAAAGTGTGGAGAGGAGCGCGTACTTTATGAACGTAATGGAAGAAGTATTAAAACAGAAAGAGTATACAATCTCCATGCGCCGGATGTTTCACCGTCATCCGGAACTGAGCATGAAGGAGAACGGTACCGCTAAGCGGATCCGTGCAGAACTGGACAAGATGGGAATCCCATACGAAACCGTAGGGGAAACCGGAACCATCGCAACCCTGAAAGGAAAGAAAGACCATCCGGTTATCGGTCTGCGCTGTGACATTGATGCGCTTCCGATCACGGAGGTGAAGAATCTGGAATTCAAATCCGAAAACCCGGGCGTTATGCATGCATGTGGTCATGACGGACATATCAGCATGCTGCTGACGGCGGCAAAGGTTCTTTCGGAACATCGCGATGAACTAAACTGTACCGTAAAATTCATCTTCCAGCCGGCAGAAGAGCAGATGAACGGAGCACTTCAGATTTTAAACTCCGGAAAGCTGGGAGAGCTGGATACGGTAGCCGGAATGCATATTTTCCCGTACTTAAAGACCGGAACCATTTCGGTGGATCCGGGACCGCGTTATACTTCAGCAGGTTTTATGAATATTAAGATCATCGGACACAGTGGACATGGTGCCATGCCGCAGTATTCCGTTGACCCGATCTATGTAGGCGCCAAGGTGATCGATGCGCTGCAGAGCCTGGTCAGCCGGGAAACCAATCCGATGGATACGGTTGTGGTCAGCATCTGTACGTTCCATGCAGGAACTCTGGCGAACATTATCGCAGAGACAGCCGAGATGAGCGGAACCGTCCGCACGTTTAACCCGGAATTGCAGAAAAAACTTCCAGGTATGATCGAGCGGGTGATCAAGAGCGCCTGTGAGGCTTACCGTGCGTCGTATGAACTGGATTATTATACCGATATCCCGGCCACGATCAACGATAAGCATTGCAGTGAGATTGCTGAAGAATCCGTAAAGAAGATCCTGGGCGAAGAGGGTGTCATCCATTATGAGGGCACACCGGGCGGCGAAGATTTCTCTTATTTCCTGGAAAAATTCCCGGGCGTGTATGCGTTTATCGGGTGCAGAAACGAGGAAAAAGACTGCTGCTATCCGTTGCATCATGAGCGCTTTGATCTCGATGAGGACGCATTGCCAAATGGTGCTGCATTTTACGTGCAGTATCTTCTGGACGCGCAGGAAAAGTTTGGCTGATGTTCACGGACAGAAATTTTCTGAATCAGCGGACATGTCACGGGTGACTCGGCAGTCCATGCGAAAGTATGATGTATCAATAAAAAAGAGGCGGTTCCTGAAACAGGAATCGCCTCTTTTCAATTCTTTTCCGTGCACCCTGCGGCGCGTGTTTTAAGATCGGAAACGGTACAGCGTATTAAACTCTGGACAGATACTCACCGGTACGGGTGTCGATCTTGATCTTATCACCGTTGTCAACGAACAGCGGAACGTATACGGTTGCGCCAGTCTCAACGGTTGCCGGCTTGGTAGCGCCCTGTGCGGTATCACCCTTGAAGCCCGGCTCGGTGTTGGTGATCTCGAGCTCTACGAATAACGGCGGCTCTACGGAGAATACCTTACCATTGTAAGAGCAGATCTTAACAACCTCATTCTCCTTAACGAACTTTAATGCATCACCGATCACGTCTGCTGCGAGAGCCATCTGCTCGTAGTTCTCCATGTTCATGAAGTTGTACAGATCGCCATCTTCATACAGATACTGCATATCTACACGGTCGATTCTTGCAGACGGGAACTTCTCGGTCGGACGGAAGGTTCTCTCTACTACGGAACCGGTCATAACGTTTTTGATTTTGGTTCTTACGAATGCAGCACCCTTACCTGGTTTTACGTGCTGGAATTCTACGATCTGGTATACGTTACCCTCGATTTCCAGGGTAATGCCGTTTCTAAAATCACCTGCTGAAATCATGTGATATTCCTCCTTGAATTTGCGTACTCGCGATTAATCTACTATATTCTATACTAAAAGCCTGTATTTTTCAACTGTTTTTTGGGCTTAATCCGCCCTTTCCTTGCATTTTATAGCAAAATCGGATATAATAATAGTTCAGAAAAACGAGGAAAAGAAACCAATCAAAGGAGAAATCAAGGTGAAGAGAATTCTGGATCTGATCGCAGACGAGATGAAGTCTGCATTTACCGCCTGTGGCTACGATGCGTCTTATGCAAAGGTTGTCTTATCCAACCGCCCGGACTTATGTGAGTACCAGTGCAACGGCGCTATGGCTGCAGCCAAGGCTTATAAAAAGAAACCCATCGACATTGCAAATGAGGTGGTAGAGAAGTTAAACGGCGACAACATGTTTTCCGAGATCAATGCCGTGATGCCTGGTTTCATCAACATCCGCTTAAATGCCGCTTATCTTGCTGATTTCATGAACGGCATGGCCAGGGAAGAAAAGCTTGGCGTGGAGGAAGAAGGACATGGCGAGACCATCATCGTGGACTACGGCGGAGCCAATGTGGCAAAACCGCTCCATGTCGGTCATCTGCGCTCTGCTGTCATCGGTGAGAGCGTCAAGCGCATGGGCCGATATTTAGGCTACAATATGATTGGTGACGTACATCTGGGTGACTGGGGTCTGCAGATGGGCCTCATCATCGAGGAACTGCGTGACCGTAAGCCGGATCTGGTATATTTCGATGAAACCTATACCGGAGAGTATCCGTCCGAGCCGCCGTTTACCATCAGCGAGCTGGAGGATATTTACCCGACCGCAAGCGGAAAGTCCAAGGTGGATGAGGCATTTAAGGAGCGCGCGCAGACCGCAACCTTTAAGCTTCAGAAAGGTTATCCGCCGTACACTGCCATCTGGAAACATATCATGAAGGTTTCTCTGGCAGATTTAAAGAAAAACTATGGCAATCTGGATGTTCATTTTGAACTCTGGAAAGGCGAGAGCGACGCGGAAGAGTACATTCCGTGGCTGATCCAGGATCTGCAGGACAAGGGTCTGGCATACGAGAGCCAGGGCGCCCTGGTTGTAGATGTAACTGAGCCGACTGACTCCAAGGAACTGCCGCCGTGTATCGTGCGTAAGTCTGACGGAGCTGCCCTGTACGCAACCTCTGATCTGGGAACGATCCTGGAGCGTGAGAAGGACTTCCAGCCGGTAAAATACATTTATGTTGCAGACAAACGTCAGGAGCTTCACTTTAAGCAGGTCTTCCGTGTAGCGAAGAAGGCTGGATATGTAAAACCGGAAACCCCGATGGTTCATATCGGTTTTGGTACCATGAACGGCAAGGATGGAAAACCGTTTAAGACCAGAGACGGTGGTGTCATGCGTCTGGAACACCTCATTGCAGACATCAATGCAGCTGTTTATGACCGTATCATGGAAAACCGCAGCATGGATGAGGAAGAGGCAAAGGAGACCGCAAAGATCGTCGGCCTTGCTGCTTTAAAATATGGTGATTTATCCAACCAGGCAGCAAAGGATTACATTTTTGATATCGATCGCTTTATCTCCTTCGAGGGAAATACCGGTCCATATATCCTGTATACCATCGTCCGCATCAAATCCATTCTGGGCAAATACGAGGCACAGAATCCGGACGCAAAAGCAGACACCATTCTCCCGGCAGCCAGTGATGCAGAAAAAGCACTGATGCTGGAACTGTCCAAATACAACGACGTGATGGAAAATGCATTCGCAGAGACTGCACCGCACAAGATCTGTCAGTACATCTTCGATCTCTCTAATGCTTTCAACAGTTTCTACCATGACACCCGTATCCTGGCAGAAGAGGATAAGGAGCGTCAGGCAAGCTGGATCGCCCTCATCACTCTGGTAAAACGCGTTCTGGAGGCATGCATTCAGGTACTGGGATTTAAGGCACCGGAACGGATGTAACGTTACAGCAGTGACATGCGCCAGGAAACAAGAGAGACAGGCGTGTGAGCTTGCTCACAAAGCAGGTCTCTGTTGTTTTCTGGCATAGGGCGAAGCCCGCGCAGCGAGATGAAGCGAAGTGAAATCGAGCTGGGATATGTCGTCTATAGGGCGAAGCCCGCGCAGCAAGGAGGCATTATATGAAGATCATGGAGTCTGCCACCAGCACATTCTGGAAGGGAGAGCAGGGAATCCAGGCCTCCGTCCAGGATGGGGATCGGTTATACAAAGTAAATTTATATGTCAAGGGTAGTCAGGTTCGTGACTACTCTTGTTCTTGTGTGAATGGAAATTCTTACAAGGGCATGTGCGCGCATGCGAAGCTTGTATGGGAACAATGGAAAAAAGAACAGGAGCTGCATTCCGGCCGCCCTGTCTCCACCTCACAGGAGATCCGCACCATGATCCGGGAGTATACCAACCGGGAAGTGGCAAAGATCATTGAGGATTCGGAGGAGACAGAGATCCGGCTGGTGCCGCGCCTGATGTTGAAAAACGGTTCTGCCAGTCTGGAATTTAAACTGGGGCGGGATCGTTTTTATATTATCAAGGATCTGATGGCGTTTGCGGAAGCGGTGCGTACCGGAGCCAGTGTGTCTTACGGAAAACAGCTGACTTTTCATCACAGTCTGAATGCGTTTGCGCAGGAGGACCGGGAACTTTGTGCTCTGCTGTTAGAGCTGGTGCAGGTTTACCAGGAGCATTTTGAACAGTTCCGCAAGAGTTCGTTTGTGACGATGCAGGGACTTCGCACTCTGAATTTAAACCGGGCCAACCGTGACCGCTTTTTCCAGTTAATGGAAAACCGGGAACTGGAGGTAGAGTTTGGCGATGGAAGCCATGTCAACGTGAAGGTGCAGCAGGAATGCATGCGCCTTCCGGTCCAGATCCGCCGCGCAGGCCGCGACGGTATTACCGTTTCCGTGGATCAGGAACTGTTTGGAATTCCGGGAGAACGCGGCTGGTATGTGGGAGACCAGACCCGCCTTGTGTGTCTGGATGAAACCGAATCCAGGGAACTTGGCGTGTTCCTGGAACAGGTTTTGAAAGATAAAAAGAGCCATACGCTGGATATTCAGGACCGGGACATTCCACTGTTTTATGAGCGTGTCCTGCAAAAAATCCTGCCTTATGCAGAGCTGACCGTGACGGACGTGGATCTGGAAAGCTACCGCCCGAAGGAACTGAAGGCGCAGTTTTCGTTTGACAGTACCGGTCCGGATGAGATTACCATGAAGCCGCTGCTTTCCTATGGAGATTTTTCTTTCTCGCCTTTAAATGACGACAAGGTTCCGCGGATCATCTGCCGCGATGTCCCGGCAGAATTTAAGATCAGCCAGGTTATCACAAAATATTTCCAGTACCGCGACGGTGAGTCGGAATTTCTGGTAATCCGGGGCGACGAAGACGCACTGTACCGTCTGTTATCCGAAGGCATGGACGAATTCATGTCCCTGGGTCAGGTTCTGGTGACCGATGCGGCAAGAAAGATCCGTGTGCTGCCGTCACCGCAGGTGAAAGTCGGTGTTCAGACATCCGGAAGATGGCTGGAGCTGAATGTGGACGCCGAAGGTATGAGCCGGAGCGAGCTGCTTGATATTCTCGCCGGTTATGATCCGAAAAAGAAGTACTACCGCTTAAAAAATGGAGAGTTTTTAGATGTAGGTGAAAATGGCCTGATGACCGTAGCGCGTATGACGGACAGTCTCGGGATTGGAAAGGAAGAATTGTTGTCCGGCACCGTTAAAGTCCCGGTCTACCGCGCCCTTTATCTGGATAGTGTGTTAAAAGAAGGCAATGGCATCACTTTTTACCGGGACAATCTGTTCCGTGCGGTCGTGCGCGGCATGAAATCTGTGGAAGACAGTGACTATGCGGTTCCGGATTCGTTAAAGCAGGTGCTGCGCGGTTACCAGAAGACCGGATACCGTTGGCTGAAAACTCTGGACGTAAATGGGTTTGGAGGCATTCTGGCCGATGATATGGGACTTGGAAAAACCATCCAGATCATCACGCTTTTGCAGGCAGAGGCGAAAACGCACCCGGATTCCCAGACGCTGATCGTATGTCCGGCTTCCCTGGTGTACAACTGGGAGAATGAATTAAAGCGGTTTGCACCGGGGCTGACGGTACAGACGGTAACCGGGACTGCGCCGGAGCGGGAGGAAATTTTGCGGCAGGCGGCAGAGGTGAAAGCTGAAGCCCGGAAACAGGCTGCGAAAGCAGCAGAAGCAAATTCCATGGAATCTGCCACAGGGGCTGCTCTGGGCAATCTGGAATCTGTCCAGGACAATTTGAAATCAGGACAGGAAAATCCGGCATTGGAATCTGTGACGGCAATCTGCCACCCTCAGATTCTGATTACTTCATACGACCTTCTGAAGCGTGATATCGCATTCTATGAGCCGTTCCAGTTCCGCTTCCAGGTGATCGATGAGGCACAGTACATTAAAAATCCGCTGACCCAGAGTGCGAAATCTGTCAAGCTGATCAAAGCGCAGACGCGTTATGCTTTGACAGGTACTCCGATTGAGAACCGTCTGTCAGAACTGTGGAGCATTTTTGATTATCTGATGCCGGGATTTTTGTTCACGTATTCCCGGTTCCGAAAACAGTTTGAAACACCGATCGCAAAAGACGGAAACCTGTATGTCCTGGAAAACTTACGGAGGCTTTCTGGTCCCTTTGTGCTGCGCCGCTTAAAGAAAGACGTATTAAAGGATCTCCCGGACAAGCTGGAGACCGTAGTATATTCTATGGCGGAAGAGGAGCAGAAGCAGCTCTATACGGCACACGCCCTGGCTTTAAAAGAAGAACTGGAGCAGATGAGCGGCGATACCTATGGAAGCGAGCGCATCCAGGTACTGGCAGAATTGACAAAGCTGCGCCAGATCTGCTGCGATCCGTCCTTATGCTTCGATCGTTATAAGGGCGGCTCGGCAAAACTTGATACCTGTATGGAACTGATCACGGGAGGAATTGCGGGCGGACACAAGATTCTCTTGTTCTCCCAGTTTACTTCGATGTTAGAACTGATCGGAGCACGCTTAAAGAAAGAAGGCATCGCTTTCCATGAACTGACGGGAGCAACGCCGAAGGAAGAACGCATCCGTATGGCCGGAGCGTTCCAGACCGATGACACGCCGGTTTTCCTCATTTCGTTAAAAGCCGGAGGAACCGGATTGAACTTAACCGCTGCGGATGTTGTCATCCATTACGATCCGTGGTGGAACGTGGCGGCCCAGAACCAGGCAACCGACCGTGCCCATCGCATCGGTCAGGAAAAGCAGGTATCCGTATTTAAACTGATCATGAAAGATACTGTAGAGGAAAATATCTTAAAGCTTCAGGAACAGAAGCGGGATCTGGCAGACCAGATCATATCCGGAGAGCAGGTTTCTATCGGAAGCCTCAGCAAGGAAGAACTGCTGAAGATTTTGTCCCCGCAGCCCGCACCGCCCTCTGGATCGCCTCAGCCATAACTTCGGCAGCCAGTGTTCCGGCTACATTCAAGTCGGCCGGGACGTCTCCGACAGAAGCCGCGTAGATGGAATCTCCATCGGCCATGGTATTGACCGGGTTGATGCAGCGTGCATAGCCGCAGCGTGCCATGGAAGCCAGCTTGTTTAACTCTGCCTTGGAGAAAGCACCGTTGGTGATGATGGCACCGATGGTGGTGTTGGTTTTGCTGTTTGGATCGTTCTGAAAGAGATCTGTGCGCCGGCTGATCTTGTATAATTCTTCACGGGTATCGTAGAAACCGGTACCGTCTTCTTTCTTTGGACCCGCGATTTTTTCTCCGGTAGCCGGATCGAAAATATCACCGAGTGCATTGAGGACGACCACAGCGGCGATTTTCAGTTCTCCGCAGGATACGGCGTACAGACCAAGACCGGTCTTAAACGCTTTGTCCCGGCCGCAGATTTTGCCTACACTGGCACCGGTGCCTCCTCCGACAATGCCGGATTCCGGGTGCGGATGTTCGGCATCGACGCAGGCCGCATAGCCCATGGCGGCATCCGGGCGCACATCCGCACGGCCTATGCCAAGATCAAAAATGCAGGACTGGCAGACAAGCGGAACTTTGGCAAAGCCGGTATCATATCCGATGCCGTGTTCTTCCAGATAACGCATCACTCCGTCACTGGCGGCAAGACCAAATGCGGAACCGCCGGATAAGACGATTGCATTTAAGGGATTATCTGCGGTCAGCGGGGAGGTAAGCGGTGTTTCCCGGGAAGCAGGACCGCCTCCGCTGATGTCGACACCGGCCCGTGCACCATGATCAAAAAGAAGTACGGTGACACCGGTCATGGCATCGTAGTCCTGGGCATTGCCGATGCGAAGCCCTTCTAGTTCGGTAATCGGGATTTCCCGAATGGATCCAAATAAATGCATGAGAATGCCTCCTGGCTATAAAAATTGTGAAAAGCAAAAACAAAGTCCTGCGGTTTTTTTTGAAAAACGGTATGGTTACTGTCTGAAAGCAGCACCCAGCGCGCGGGAAACTGCACTTCCGAGAATGGTGCAAGCGACAGCCTCAATGGCACCCTGCAATCCGACAAACAGGATCACAAAAATGAGTGGATTTGCCGCGCCAAGACCGGAAGCAATGTTCTGGATGTACTCGGTGTGATAAAAGAACAGCACCAGAGAGCTCATGAAGAACAGGGTATTTAAGAGCGGGCAGGCCAGACTGGCTGCAAAGTAGGCACCGTTTTTGGAAAATTTCCGTACAAGCTGGAAGATCAGACCGCTGAGCCAGCCTTCGAGAATACGCGGTACCAGGCAGGTAAACATCAGACCAAATGGATTGATCTGCAGGAGTGCTGCGCTGAATGCGGAACCGCCGGTCAGTGCCATGATCGCACTGGTAATTCCGAATGCTGCACCGCAGATGGCACCGGCTGTCGGTCCCAGAATAATGGCGCCGACGGCAACCGGAACGGTTAAAAAGGTAATGGTAAGTCCCGGAGTACGTAAATAGCCAAGCGGCGAGAAAGCCATGACAAAGATAATGGCTACCATGAGCGCCAGCTTCACCATAAATGAAGTCCGGGAGTGGGAAAGTTCAGAACTGATGGGATTCCTTGTTACTGTTTTCATTGTTTTCTCCTTCTTTCGCTGATAAAACGGCATGATCTGCAGGCTGCAGCAATCCGTATTGCGCAAAAACAAACAGACCGGTGTCCCCTGTTTTTCAGCATTGTTTAGATTAATTGGGGATACAATGAACGGAATCTTAAGAATGGAAGACGGAACATACCAAAACTGCTCCCTGTGATGGCGAAAAACAGAGTATGTTTGTTGCAGCCAAAATGGTCCGCACGGAATTCTGTTTTCTGCATGATAGAACCGCGCTGTTTTCAAAGCGGTTTTTGGCTGCCACGCATCTGAAAAAAGATGCCGCGGCAGATTATGTAGATTTCATAGGAAACTTTCGTCCTGTGAAATGTTTCATAAAATGAGGCGCAGCCTGCTGCGTCCGACTTTGGGATGATACATTTTCCTAAGAATAACGTTCACCAATACTATAACATAAATCTTTCAAACAGCAAGTGTTTCTGAAGATACATAAGAAAAAATTTCCGATCCTGGGAATCTATGGTACAATAGCATTATGCATTCGCGCTAACCTGAAAGAATAGAACATCTGACAGAAAAGGCGAATGGAGAAAGAGAGGAAAGATTTATGAAGAAAAGAACGATCGCCACTATTTTGACCTGTGCCATGACTGCCGCTTTGCTGGCTGGATGCTCCGGTTCCGACAAGACACAGACGACCGCAGCATCGGAGTCTGAGACCGCAGCGGAACCGTCGGAAGAGGCCACAGAAGCAGCTGCAGAAGCCCAGAGTGAGGAGGCAGGTTCTAAAGCAGATACAGGGGCAGAACATGCTGATGCCATGACATTGCACGTAGGCTCTTTAAAGGGACCGACAACGATCGGACTGGTATCTTTGATGGATCAGGCATCCAAAGGAAATTCCGAAGGTTCTTATGAATTTACCATGGCTGCAGACGCATCTGAGCTGGCAGCACAGATGGTTTCCGGAGATCTCGATATTGCGCTGGTACCTGCGAATCTGGCAAGCGTCCTTTATCAGAAGACAAAACAGGGCATTGAAGTGATCGATATCAACACGCTTGGCGTACTTTACGTTGTAGCGGCAGATGATTCCATCCATAATATGGCTGACCTGAAAGGAAAAACCATATACATGACCGGAAAGGGAACCACACCGGATTATGTACTTCAGTATCTGCTCGGTGCAAACAGCATGACTGCAGATGATGTGAACATTGAATATAAATCCGAAGCGACGGAAGTTGCAGCTGTTTTGAAAGAAAACCCGGATGCCATCGGACTTTTGCCGCAGCCATTCGTGACTGCAGCCATGGCACAGAATGAAAACTTAAAAATGGTGCTGAACCTGACCGAAGAATGGGACAAGACCCAGCCAGAGAACGGAAGTTCCTTAGTAACCGGTGTTACCGTATGCCGGAAAGATGTGATCGAGCAGAATCAGGAAGCTGTTGATACATTCCTGAAAGAGCATGAGGCATCTGCCGATTATGCCAATGCACATGTGGAAGATACGGCATCGCTGGTTGCAGCAGCAGGAATTATCGAAAAAGCACCGATTGCAGCAAAGGCGATTCCTTATTGCAGTATTACCTACATCGATGGGGAAGAAATGAAAACCAGACTTTCCGGCTATCTGGAGGCATTGTTTGAACAGGATCCGTCTTCCGTAGGCGGACAGCTTCCGGATGATGGTTTCTATTATATCCATGAATAAACTGAGAAAATCTGTTATGATCTGCCTGTGGCTGCTTCTCTGGCAGGCTGCAGCCGGACTGATCCAGAATTCCATTATGCTTGTAGGACCACTTGAGGTCCTGCAGGCTTTGGGAACGCTGTTTGGATCCCGGGATTTCTGGCATTCCCTGGCAGGATCTTTTTGCCGCATCAGCGCAGGATTTCTGCTTGCTTTTGCGGCAGGAGTCCTTCTGGGCGGTCTGGCATATTGCATTCCGCTTCTCAAAGAATTTCTGGAACCGTTTATGCTGTTTTTAAAATCAGTTCCGGTTGCTTCTTTTGTGATTCTGGCACTGATCTGGGCTGGATCCCGCAATCTATCTGTGGTGATTTCATGTTTGGTGGTTTTGCCGGTCATCTACGTGAATACGTTGTCCGGACTGAATAGCACAGACCCCAAATTGCTGGAAATGGCTGCAGTTTTTCAGATGCCCCGCTGGAAAAAACTACGTTTTATTTATCTTCCTGCAGTGCTTCCCTATCTGTTAAGCGGCTGCAGGATTGCCCTGGGCATGGGCTGGAAATCAGGGGCAGCTGCGGAAGTGATCGGTTTGCCGGAGCATTCGGTCGGAGAGCACTTATATATGGCAAAAATCTATCTGGAGACAGCAGATCTGTTTGCATGGAGCCTTGTGATCATTCTGGTCAGTGCGGTGAGTGAACGGGTATTTTTATGTTTGCTGTCCAGACTTTGCCCGCAGAAGGGAGAAACGGCACATGAAACTGCAGATCCGTGATGTATCAAAAAAGTTTGGTGATCAGAAGGTCCTGGAACACGTTTCCATGGATCTGGAAAGCGGTCACATTTACTGCCTGATGGCGCCCTCTGGAAAGGGAAAGACCACACTTTTTCGGATTTTAATGGGGCTGGAAGATGCGGATGCAGGCTCGGTTACGGTGTTTACGCAAAATGCAGTCCGGACAGCCGTTTCTTCGATCCGGATCAGCGCTGTTTTTCAGGAAGACCGTCTTTGCGAAGCGTTTTCGCCAGTCGATAACGTGCTTATGACAGCGGATTCGTCCATGGACAGAAAAAAAGTATGCCAGGAGCTGCGAAAACTGCTGCCGGAAGAATGTCTGGATCGTTCAGTTTCTACATTGAGCGGCGGGCAGAAACGCCGCGTAGCCGTCTGCAGGGCTCTGTGTGCGCCGTTTGATCTTCTGATCCTGGATGAGCCATTTACCGGTCTGGATGACGGGACACGCAGGCAGGTGCTTGGCTACGTACAAAAAAAGTGTGCCGGAAAGCTCACGCTTCTCAGCACACATCAGGAGGAAGATATTCAGACGTTATCCGGGATCCGCCTGTCACTTCCGTAAATATCATATTGCATAAAAAATGCGCAGACTCATACGAAATTGTAGGGTCTGCGCATTTGATTTAATATGCGATGATCTCGTATCCGTCTACGGTAACCAGCGCC
>OGWS01001853.1_pt1 | contig 14818 bp, 9 predicted proteins | sample 1576111 | NCBI WGS metagenome assembly OGWS01 (sample SAMEA3541534, study PRJEB24748) | human gut metagenome | biome: human gut; feature: human-associated habitat; material: faeces | place: China | collected 2012
CACTATCCGGAAGAATAATTTCTCTTAATTCATTTGTCTGGAATGCCATCATTCCAATTTCTTCCAACGTCTCAGGGAATGTTACTTTCTGAAGTCCAATTCCACGAAATGCTCCGGTTCCGATTTTTTCAAGCTTAGATGGAAGCTTCAGTGTTTCAAATACTACACCTTCCCCGCCAAAGAGTCCGTCTGTATCTGTTATTTCTGCACTCCCTATCTCTGTTATCCAGTCTCCATCTGGATTTTTATCCGGAATCACTAGATTGGAATTATCCTCACTTTTTAATTTACCAGTTTCCGTAAATCCTGTTACAATCGTTCCGTTATAAGTAAAGTCCTGTTCGTTCCAATCTCCTAAATTAACTTTTACTGTATGATAATCAGATGCCGGATATTCTTTTTGCACATTCGTATAAAGCAAAACTTTTTGATCCAGCTCCCGCTTAAAAGCATCATTATCTAAAATGTCCAGACTGTCCGGAAGGTTTGCTTTCACAAGCGCAGAACCTGCAAACGCCCCGGCTTGAATCTCTTTTATACCTTCACCAAGTGTAAGCTCTGTAAGAAGCGCTTCATCCTGTGCAAATGCCGAATCAGAAATCACTTTGACTGTTCCCGGAACAGATAATGTCTGCAGTTTATTTCCTTTGAATGCCGCTTCTCCAATTGCCTTAAGTTTCGCCGGAAGCATAACCTTACTGAACGCATATCCTTCAAAGGCTCTGGCTCCAATCTCTGTTACCGTATCTGGAAGAATCAGTTCTTTATTGTTTTGACTTTTCTTCACACCGGATTCACTAAGTCCGGTCACTTTTGTTCCGTCATAGGTAAAGTCTGCCGCTTGCCATACATTATCTACTTCCGGCTTATCACCAACGATCAGTTTTTGATGCCAGGATAACTGACTTTCTGATTTTCTGTCAATATGATGAATGCGGTCCATATTCGCAAGATTCGGATTATCTGTATACATATATACAACTCCGCCCATCTCTGCCTCTCCGGACGGCGCCTTATCCGGCACACTCTCTATACCCGGATTGTAAAGAAATGCCCACTTTTGTACCACTAATGTATAATCTGGAAGTCTTACAGATTTGATATTATTATTAGTAAATGCGTTAGCATGTATTTCACACTGGAACGTACATGTCTTAGGGAAATTCAATTTTGAAATCCGGTTGTCTTTAAAACTTGAATTCTCCACCCACCAAATCGTCTTTGGCAATGTGACTGTCTGTAACTGATTACCTTGAAATGCTGAAGTTAAAACTGCAATCACACCCTCCGGGAGTGTCACTTCTGTCAGATTATTTTTGTAAAATGCACTGTCTCCAATAATAAAATTCCCCCGCTCCGTCACAACATGCGTCACTGTGTCATCATACGGCACCATTGCGTTTTCCGGGAATTTTACACTAGTTAATCCCTTTTCTTTAAATGCTCCTGCTGTAACTCCCATAATCTTAGTTCCATTCACGTCTTCAGCAGGAATTACAAGTTCCTTATTTGTCTCCAATTTCTTAAGTCCTGACTCCGAAAAGCCGGATACAGCGATTCCAGAAACTGTAAATTCTCTGGAATAATCACAGCCATACAATTTTTTAGACATCTCTTCATAAGTAAAATCTTCTGCATTCCACTTAGATGTATCTTCTACAGCTGCCTTCGCCTCCACCTTGTATGCGGACACTGTCTCTTCTTCCGTATCTGCTTTTGCAGTAACTTCTTTCTCTGCAAAATCAAGATTTGATTCTCCCGCTTGATTTTCAGAACTTTCTATAACAGAATCATCTTCTTTACTCTCTTCTTCCGTATTCGTCTGATCCTCCTCGGTTTCAACTGATTGTTCTCCTGTTTCCCCTTGTGGAATCTCAGCTGCAAAAGAGGTGACTGTCATAGAAAAACTCAGCATTACTGCCAGCAATCCCGCTACAAATCTCTTTTTCATCTTTTTCCTCCTTGTTTCTTATTTTTCTACCTCTCCAACTACTGCCCATCTCCAGAACGATTGACCATAGTTGTATGTATATTCATAACCGCACATTTCCAATACAAGCTGAACATATGCAGAACGAATTCCTCCCGTACAATAAGTAACTACCTTATCATCCTTTTTAATTCCTTTTTCTTCAAACATCTTCGTGATGGAGTCATTGTCCTTTAGCGTTCCGTCACTCTGAAATAATTCTGTATAAGGAATATTTACAGCACCCGGAAGCCTTCCTCCCTGCGCCTCATCATAGAGGACTGCTCCATCATATTCCTTCGGTGTACGTGTATCTACAATTGTATATTCTCCGTAATTTTTCTGAAGCTCCTCTGTCATAATGTCATGTGACTGATCAAGTTCTGTAACTTCAATATCAGATTTTTCCGGCGCTTTTATATCCGCTTTCACATCTACCCCAATATCTTTCATAGCTGTGATTCCGCCATCTACGATCTTCACATTTTCACAGCCTGCTTCTCTTAATTCCCACAGAACTCTTCCATCTTCTCCCCAGCCATTCTCTGGTTCCCCCAGCACAATAATTTCTTTCTCTTTGTCGATTCCAAGTGCCTGTAATCGTACAGTCAGATCAGAAGGTTCCGGAACAAGACCCCAACCTTCATCTCCTGCCTTGCCTTCCTGACAGGCAGAGAGATTTGTCCAATCTGTCACCACGGCGCCCTCTATTGTCCCTTTCCTGGCAGCGTCTTCTCCTCTGGCGTCAACGAATAGGACTTCTTCCTTATTCAGCTTCTTTTCCGCTTCCTTCGCACTGATGATAAATTTACCGGAGAAGTCTGAGGAACCATCTGACTTTTCCGTTTTGGTTGATTTTCCACATCCTCCTAATATCAAGGCGCTCATTACTACTGTTAAGCCTGCAATAGCGCCAGCCTGTCTCCATCTTCTTTTCACTTTACTTTTCTCCTTATATCCTCTTCCATCTCTCTTTTCTTTTCAATCTTTCCAGCAACGCCTGATTCAGCAATACTGTCTTTTCCTCATTTTCCCTCCGCGCCGCATCCAGCGCTTTCTCCTTCTCACTCAACGTCTGATTCATCTTCAGCAACTGTTCTTTTCCTTCTTCCAACTCTGTTGTTAATTCAAGAATTGTTTTTTCCTGATTCTTATTTTCTTCCCTTTGTACAGCAAGAAGCTCGTTAAGCTCCTTCCTTTCTTTGTCCAGTGCGTGTGTATGCCTGTCCAGCTTTTTCAGTTTCTCCTGTAAATGTATAATTTCCTGATCCTTTTGTGCAAATCGATTATGAATCCCATAATCCATATAAAAATGCTGAAAATTCCATTTATAAATATCCTGCAGCCGGATATGATATGTATCCTTTAATACCTGCAACGTCTCCGGATCTTCCACAAGAGTCTCTAATTTTTCCATACCAAGTACCCACAAATCCGGAAGATCAGAAATACAATGCATAAGCAGAAATGCTTTCTCAATCTCCAATTCTCGATGTGTGCATGCTTCTTTATATTGAAATCGGTCTTCAAAAAAGTCCATCATTTCCTCATCTGTCAGATCATTGATAAAATTGCGCCGGATAATCATGTGCTCATTTAAGCTGCGCGTTACTTTCTCTTCACTGACGCCGCTGATCTGATCTTCTGCGTTTTCAAAATATCGATAGCTTACAAGCGGCTCTTCTACCACATGAATAGGATAGAATCTTATAATCCGAAGCCACAGTTCCAGATCTGCCAGATGACCATAGTACAGATGATAACCCCCGACGCTTTCCAGCACTTCCCTTCGAATGACAGATGATGGATGACACAAACAATTGCCTTCAAATATCAATCTCTGTACCCATCCTCTTCGTGTATAATAGTTTTTCCGAAACACTGCTGCCAATTGTGGATAACGCTCCTGTGCATTTTCACCCTGTTCATCTATAATGTCCGCAAATGTAAAACACGCTCCGCACTCTTTGCGTTTCTCCATATATCCAATCTGCTTTTCAAGTTTTCCGGAATCCCATAGATCATCACTGGTAGCAAAAGCAATATACTCACCTCTGGCTTTCTCAATACCATAATTGGCTGCCGCGCAATAATAACTGTTTTCCGATAATGCAAATACACGAACCCTTACATCCTTATAGCACTGAAGTAATTCCTGCGTGTTGTCCGTCGAGCCATCATCTATAATGAGCAGCTCAAACTCCGTATACGTCTGTCTCAAGATACTGTCAATCGTCGCTCTCAATGTATGCGCCCGGTTATATGTACACAAAATAATACTAACCATAACCCTCTCCCACACAAATATCCACATTGATCATCTCATTATAAATTCACTTTGTCAAATAGATTATCCGAATATATAAGAGCATGCTATAGACAACATCTATAGCATGCTCTTCCACATAGCTATGCTTATTTTATTTCTCGCTTTTTCTTGAACATAACAGCCACACCAGCTAAAGAAATTACTGCCACTGCTGTCAGCGGAAGAACCGGAGCAGTATCTCCTGTCTTCGCTGTTTTTCCAGTATGAGCTGCGGCTGACAGATTCTGAGTGGAAGGTTGACTCTGGTCAGTCGGTTGATTCTGACTTCCCTGTCCGCCAGTTCCACTATTATTTCCTGTTTCTGATCCGCCCCCCGGATTGTCCGGTTCCACGGAAGTAATCTTCTGATACTTGAATACAAAGTCATAAGCCTTCTGTCCATCTCCAAGCCATTCTCGTTCAAGATATGGGGCCATATCCGGAGCGCTGACAAGCTTATACCCTTCTATCTCACGCGCCTGAATATCAAAATTCTCAAAGCGCGAAATACTGTATCCCTGAGCCTGATATGCCGGTGCAATCTCTTCACCGGTCTTCTCATCAATATAAGTTGCTTTAATATCAATCAGGTCATCTTTTCCACATTCAACCCAATCTGTCTCCCCTTTAATTCCTTCATTATTGACTTTCAATTTTACAGATGGGCTCTCAAGAAAGTTTTTACCATCTAATGCGACTTGTAACGTATATGTTTTATTCGTTCCTGCCAAACGCGGCGGAAGAACCTCAATGTACTGACTGTTTCCGTCTCCAAATACACCATTTCCATTAATCCCTGCGACTCCAACGAAGCGCCAAGTACCATCTCACTCCGGAACGTGCGAGATTGGCCAGATGACTCCGTTCTCATCAATCGCACGTACTTCTGTCTTTGTTGAATCTAAATTTGTTCCTGCAAGCTTTAATTCTACTTTGAGTTCTCCCTCATGCTGAGAAACCATGACTTCGATATCGGTAAGAGAACCACCTTCCACCTTGTTATTTCCGGTAATTGTCATACCGCCAAGCGTCGGCATGCCGTCATCTATTCCTTTTGGCAATACAGATACGATTGCTCTCTTTGCCTTATTAGAACCGGTACTTTCGTATACCGGGCTCTTATTCAGTTCAAGGCTAAGGAGATAGGACTGTGTTCTATCAGTCTCATTTTTCGGCACCGGAAATGTAACTGTTGGCTGCTCACCGTTTTTTACAGTAATTGGGAAATCATACTTCTCCATTGTCTGTGGATTGGTAATCACTGCTTTAAACTGTTCTGGATTATTCAGATCAATCTCTTGTAATCTCACACCCGTTAATACCGCAACAGCCGTTCCGCCATGATAATCAAATACATTTTTCTCATAATCAATACTATAGATACTTGGTTTTGAAGTAACTATCCACTTTACTTTCTTAACTGTAACATCTCCCATCGTCTTGAGCGCTCCCTGCCCAAAATAAACACTGGATGCTCCTGATGTCAATTTCAAATTATGATCTAATTGAATTGTCACAGTATTTCCTTCTGCTGAAACTCTATCGCCTTCCTGCAAATAATAATCAGAATTTTCTGCTGTTTCGCCATCTATCTCAAGAACACGGTCAAGGTGAATCAATTTTCTTAATTCTTCCGCATTCAAATCAGCAACCTTAACATCTTTTTCAAATGTTACAACAATTGTCTGACCATTTGGCTGAGAGGCATCTGTAATGTCTACTTGTTCAACTTTTATATTTGCATCCTGATAGATAACAAGTTCCTGCTGCGGCTGAATCTCTCCATCAATGACCGGACCTGCCTGAATCGTCCATTGGATACGATTTGTTGAAACAGTATTTTTTCCAAATGTAAGTGTTGCGCCATCTGACGTAACACCGGAAGCCTCTACGGTTCCTCTCTCTATCTCAGTTCCTTCCAATACTCCAACTGCTTTTGCTGTCCAGTTATCAGCAGTCAGATTTTCACCCTCCACATTCAGCTTAACAGAGCCGCCGCCTGCTTCAAGGCGCTCCGGCGTAGCAGTGATCTTTGTAATCCTTACTTCGTCCTTACCATCTCCGCCACCGGTTTCTTTTCCCGCTACCATAACTGGAAGATATCGATTATTTAACACATTTGCGCCCACAACACATTGTACACTATAATACTGATCCTGTTTTTCAGTATTTTCCGGAAATGTCACCGTATAAAGATGTACAATATCTGTGGAAGCGGAATCTTTAACCGGTTGAATTGTCGTATCTTTTCCCCCCAGTTTTACTTTCACGGACAGCTTATCATTTAATTTCTCACCTTCAACGCGAAGCGTCGCTGTTCCACCTTCTGCCTTAAATTCATCAGGTGTAATTGTTGCTTCCTGAATCTTCGCTTCATCACTTTCCGCACCGCTTTTTTTCTTCACCTGGAATAAATACGTACGTGTTTCAGCATACGCTTCACCATTCACAGATTTGATCACACCTTTTTCTAACACCAGCTCATACTGCTGCGGTGTTGAAATCACTTCATACTGATCTTTCGAACTACTCGCCAATCTGATGATCGCGCCCGTCTGTGTTACACCTGCACTCGAAAAATCCGCCGTGATCGTTCCATTCAGCGGAGCCTTCTTCACATGTTCTGCATTTGGGAAATCTTTATCCACAATCGCAAACTTACAGGCTGAATCACTTAACGGAACACCGCTCTCATCTACTACCCGGATATCTATAGATTTTGCTTCTTTTTCCGGTTCTTTCGGATCTGTTTCTCCGCCGATCTTCTTTGCAGTAAAAATCATTACTTCTTCAGAATAAGCCGAACCATTCACTTTAATATTACTGACTTTTCCATCTTGAATGTTGAAATGATATCCACTATTTGGTTGGAAGAAATATGTATCATTCATTGGAGCTTTTAAAGCATATTGCCCGCCTTCTATAAGCTTTTCTGTAGAATATCTTACTTCCCCTTTATCATCAGATACAAGATCCGCGATCTTATCATTAGAAGCACTTGTTTCTATTAATTCAAATGCCACTTGTGCTACCGGCTGCTGCTTCTCATCCAGCACCTTCGCCTGAATATAATTTGCTTCCTGATCGTCTTTTGGCTTCAGATCATTGATTGCCTGATTCAACACCTCTGTTGCTTCCTGCACTTGAACATCCGTTACTGCAGAATCTTTTTCCACTGCGAGCGCTTCCTGGAGTGCCACCTGAAGCTGCTGCCAGCTTTCTTCTGTGTACTCTGATTCATTAAGCTTCTGAGCGTTCGCAATCGCTTCTTTTAATTTTGTCTTATCCACAGATGGATTCCCACCATTAAAAGCTTCCTGTGTAAGCTTTACGGTTTTCCATCCTGAAGTAATATTTTGATAATTAATTCTAATCCGAAGATTTCTTGTTTCCGCACTGTTATTCGCCGGAACCGGAATTAAGAAGTCTCCTCCTGTCTCCGTTACTCCCGAAAGTGCAGTCGCACCTACCAGTTCTGTCGTTGTCATATCTTCGTTTTGCTGACGAATTTCGTAATACAATTCTGACAGATTTTCTCCGACAACTTTTACTTCTACCTCGCCGCCCTCACCGGGAACAGATTCTTGAGCAGCAGTTACCGACGTAATATCCGGTATACCTGCAGCTTCTGCTGTTGTCCCAAGGCCGACAAAGTTTCCAAGTATAAGTGCAAACGCCATAACAAACGCAAGTACTCTTCTTGTGTTCTTCCTCATGTCCTTCTCCTTTCTCAAATTTGACATACTTTTACAGCTTGTATTTTATCTCCCCTTTTTCTATGTGTCAATTTATATTGTCTATTTATTTATTGATTTTCCTGATAACTTTATAGGTTTTGTAAATAAATACTCTGTATTTATAGATTATTTCTATTAATCAGAAATAACTTTATCTCTAAAAAAGTCGAGCTTCTAACTCTTCTAAAAGAATTAAAAGCTCGACATATATCTTTTCAATGCGTCTTTCCAATGAGGAAGCGGCGCAAATCCTTCTTTTCTTAATTTTTCTTTTCCAAGTCGGCTGTTTTTCGGGCGAACTGCTTTCCGCGGATACTCTTTCGTTACCACGGGTGAAAGCCTCGCTTCTATTCTGGCCTGTTTTAATATTTCACACGCAAATTCATACCGCGTACATTCTCCTTCATTTGTTACATGATAAATACCATACCGTTCTGTATCGATCAGTTCTCCCAGAAATGCCGCCAGATCTTCTGTATAAGTGGGTGAACCAATCTGATCATTTACTACTTGAAGTCTTCCCGTTTCTTTTGCACGTCCAAGAATTGCTGTCACAAAATTGTCTCCCTCTCCATAGAGCCATGAGGTACGTACAATATACCACTTCTTCAAATTCTTTTTTACAAGTTCCTCTCCCTCATGTTTGCTCTGTCCATATATATTTAACGGATTCTTTTCATCCTCTTCTCCATGCGGCACCGTTCCTTCTCCCGAAAACACATAATCCGTGCTAACATATAGAAATTTTGTATCATGTTCGCCGCACCACTTTACGAGATATTTTGTTCCACATACATTCACCCGATGACAAACAGCACTCTCTTCTTCTGCCCGATCTACATTCGTATACGCGGCACAGTGTACAACTGCGTCCGGAACTACCTTATCCAGTATATTTCGCACTTCATCCTCAACGGCAATATCCATATCCTGCCGTCTGGTCGAAACTACTTCATGACCTTTGCTCTTTAGTTCCTTTACCACCGCTTTACCGAGTTGACCACCGCCGCCCGTTACTAATATTTTCATGCCGGCAATCCTCTCCATTTCTTATCCTTCTCAGAGACAAGAGGTTCCATTTGCTCCGGAAACGGCCATTGAATCGCTAATTGCCGGTCATCCCACGCAATACCGCCTTCATCTTCCGGATGGTATCTCTCACTGCATTTATAAAATATCTCCGCTTCCTTTGATAACACCAGATAACCGTGAGCAAATCCCTTCGGAATAAATAACTGTTTTCTATTTTCCGACGAAAGTACGATCCCAAACCATTTTCCATATGTCTTAGAATCTTTTCGGATGTCTACCGCAACATCGTAGATTTCTCCCCTCAACACACTCAGCAATTTATCCTGTGGATACTTTACTTGAAAGTGCAGCCCCCGAAGAACTCCTTTCTTAGAATATGCTCGATTATCCTGCACAAACTCGCAGCAAATATCTGCTTCTTCATAATCTTCTTTTCGATATGATTCCATAAACCAGCCCCGGTCATCGGCAAATACCTGCGGTTCTATAATTTTTAGTCCTTCCAATTCACATTCTGTCACTTTTAACATTCCCACGTTGTTTCCCCGTCCTTCCATTTTCAACATATTATATCCTATTTGGATATTGTTTTTCAACTGAAGCCCCCAATAAAAAGCGCCGGAATCTCTTCCGGCACTTTTCTTGTCATATGACTATTATTTTACTTTTTTTCTTCTAAACACAACGATTCCTGCCATTGCTGTAAACATAGCTACTGCATATACAATCGGATGCGCTGTATCTGCAGTCTTGGCAGCTTGTGATCCGGATGTTCCACCATTTAGGACTGTTCCATCTGGTTTCTGTCCACCGGCAGCATTTCCGTTTCCACCTTGTTCGCCTTGTCCACCGGTTCCCGGTGTATTTGGTTGTTCTGGTTTCTCCGGTTTTTCCGGATTCGGAGTTTCACTTCCTTTTGCTTCCAGATTATTGATTGCTTTATTAAGGGCCGCAACTTTTCTATCAACCGCTACTTGATCCGCTTCTTCGTCTTTATATACAGCTTCTGCCTCGGCGATGGCTTTCTGTAACGCTTCATAGCTTGCTTTTGTCCAGTCATCCGCTTTGTAACTTTTGGCTTTTTCCAGCGTTTCTCCCAAAAGATCTTTATTTACGTCAACAACAGCTTTTTTTAGATTGTCAATGGCTTTCTGAAGATCAATCACCGCTGTAAATACTTCCTGCTGGGATGGATTGCTATTTAATACGCCCTCCGCTTTTTTAATCGCATCTTGAAGCGCTGCATAAGTATCTGCAGTATATCCTTTTGCACTAATGGCTTTCGCTTCTTTTAATTTATCTTTCAACGGAGTTGTATCAACAGTTCCTTCTTCTTTTTCTTTCAGATTGTCTATTGCTGTTGTAAGTTTGTTAACCTGCTCTGTAACCTCATCTTGCGTTGCGTCATCACGATCAAATACTTTCTGTGCTTCCTCTATGGCTGCCAACAGTTTATTATAACTGTCTTCTGTATATTTTCCCGAATCTACTTTCAACGCCTCTGCAAGTTTCGCCTCTAAATCGCTCTTATCTACACTTGACTCTCCGCCAACTTTATTGACAACAACATTAACAATCTGTTCTTCCAGAGTCGTTATCGCCTTATCGTTAATTGATATAATCTCTCCGGTTTCCCAATCGGTTCTCACACGAATCTCTCCGCTTGTTGTTGTATATCTGTCGTCTTCTAGCTGAAGAGTTAGAGTCTCTCCAAGTTTCATAGAATACTCGATTGCGCCTCTTGAATCAGTCACTTTATTTACATCTGATCCGTAGGTAGAATAACCGGTAAACTTAACGCCTTCTACTGGTTTTCCTGTTCCATCTTTTGCAATGATTACTGCTGTTTTTCTGTCTGTCGGTTTAACCTCTTTTGGTACAAGATTATCAATGGCTTTCTGAAGCGCGCTCTTCTGACTGTTCACTGTCACTTGAGATGCTTTATCGTCTGCCACTACTTTTCTTGCTTCCTCAATGGCTTTCTGAAGCGCCGCATAACTGTCTGCGGTATAGTCTTCCTCAACAATCGCCTCGGCTTCTTGGATCAACGCCTCTAATGCCGATTTATCGACTGGTTTCAGATTCTCTTTCTTCTTAAGAGTTACCATTATATTCAAGTCTTCCGGTCCTGTCACCGTCTTATTATTTACTTTCACGATTTTGTTTTCTTCTTCTGCGAAACGCAGTTCGTTTACCATTGTGTAATTTTCGTCTGCGTTAATAGCAACCGTATAGTAATTGATTGGATATTTAGGAACCGTGTAACTCATTTTACCAGACTCATCAGAAATAAGTTCTGTTCTTCCGCCATTCCATGAATTACTTACTTCGAAATGAATGTTCGGAATCGGATTTCCCTCCCCATCTTCAACACTCATCTTCAAAGTCCTCATGTCCGCACCTTTTTCAAGGCTATCCATCGCATTTCTAAGACTTGCTTCCGCTTCATCTACATCTTTCTGAGTAGCGGAAGAATTCTTCACAACAGCTTTCGCATCCTCAATTGCTTTTGTCAATTTAGAATAGCTCTCTTCGCTATATTCATCGGCACTGATTTTTTCTGCTGATGCGATCAATTTTTCCAGTGTCACTTTATTCACGGACAACTGTTCGCCTGTTTTTAATGTAAGGTTACGGTCAATTTTTCCATCCTCTGTTGCTTTTCCATTGATATGTGTAATCACAGAATCTGCTGAAAGCGTAATCTCAATATCCGCAGTATCTCCCGTAAATTTTGCACTTTCTTGAAGTTTAAAAGTATATGAGGTTTCATTATTATTTGATGGAATGGTATATTCTGCAAGCCCATATTTATCTGTACTGATTGCTCCGTAAATCTCCCCATATTTCTGACCTTTTACGTTAAAACGTGCATGTCTCACAGGATCGCCGTTTTTATCAGTCACTCTGATCTCTAACGTCTTGACATCCTGTTTTGCCATATTTTCGAACTCAGACAATTCATCATAATGAACAAGATCTTTTCCCTGCTCCAGTCTTGCAATATTTTCTTCTGCTGCGGTAATTCTAAGTTCTGTAATATAGCTCTTAGCTTCTTCTGACAATCTGTCGTAAGCCTTTCTTGCTTCTTCTACTTTTCCTTTATCCACAACACTGATTTCATTTGCATTGAACCGGTCAATTAATTTGTTGACTCTGATAACTTCGAATAATAATTCTTTCTTCGCCTCAATCTTTGTTCCAACTAAGTTAACTTCATCTTCCTTCAAATTCGTAAGATTGACAAGTGGTGCAAGATCTGCTATTTCACGATTATTTCCGAGATTCAGAGATTCCAGATTTCTAAGGTTTTTAAGCGCTGAGATATCTGACACTTGGTTGCCATACAAATCAAGTTCCCTCAATTTCGTCATATCAGCCAAAGCTGAAATGTCTGTAATCTGATTGTTATTTAACCATAAGAACTTTTCCATATTTGTCAGATTTGCAAGTGCTGAAATATCTGAAACTTTATTTCCGCTAAGGTTCAAAGACGAAAGCTTAGTACATCTTTCTATTCCCCTCAGATCAGAAATTCCATTATTCTCAACATTCAAGTTCTTCAAACTCTTCATGTTTGTCAAAGGACTCAAATCCTTCACTTCATTAAACGCAATATTTAACTGTTCCAGATTTGTAAGTTTACGAAGAGGTTCAATACTTGTAAGCTTATTCATATAGAAAGTCAAATCTCTCAAGTTTGTAAGATCTTTGAGCGGTGTCAAATCACTTACCATATTATAAGAAAGATCTATCTTTCTTAAATCAGTTGCGTATTCTAATCCTCCCAGTTTATACACATATACATCAATCGGATATGCCTCCGGATGCGCTCCTGCTGAATATGTAAACTGCTGTAAACCTTTAAATCGATCTGGTTTGATTGGAATATAGTCCTCTTTTTTATAACTCTGGTCTAAAGTAACCCCTCGGATTACCCAGTTGAGCATCTTATCCTGAACTACGTCATCAGGCGCCGGAGGGAAGACATCCTCTTCCCGTACATCCACTCAAGCGTCTGCCGCCTGAGTGGTAAAAGCCAGGTTGCCGGCGGTAATTAAAACCGCCAACGCAACTGCCCCTATTCTTGTTGCTAAAGCCCTAAGTTTCATGAAGTTTCCTCCTGCTCTATTCGAAAGACTTTCTCTTCTTTAAAGCCATACCTGCCACTGCTGCTGCACAAATCATACCTGCCATGCATGGAACAAACGGTGCAGAATCTCCAGTTTTTGGAGCCGCGTTCTCATTCTTATCTGCATTTGGTTTATCTGTATTCGGTTTATTTGTATTTGGTTTATTTGTATTTGGTTTCTCCGGATTTGGCTTCTCCGGATTTGGCTTCTCCGAATTTTCTTTTAATCCATCTACTGCATTTTTAAGCGCTGTCACCTGTGCATCTACGTCATCCTGTGTTGCGTCTGCATCATTGCGCACAGCTTCTGCTGCTGCGATTGCTGCCTGCAATGCATTCCAGCTTGCTTCTGTGTAGTTCTTATTCTCGATTGCTTTTGCTGCGTCGATTGCCTTTTTAAGCTCGTCCTTGTTTACCTCTTCCGGTTTTTCCGGCTCTTTTTCTTCCAGAGCATTGATTGCTGTCGCTAATGCTGTTACCTGTGCATCCACATCGTCCTGTGTTGCGTCTGCATCGTCGCGCACTGCTTCTGCTGCTGTGATTGCTGCCTGCAATGCATTCCAGCTTGCTTCTGTATAGTTCTCATTCTTTATTGCTTTTGCGTCTGTGATTTTCTGTTCAAGAGCTTCCTTATTTACTTCCGGTTTTTCGCCCTTCTTTGTTACTACGATAGTGTACTCTTTAATTCCATCATATTCTTCCCCATTTACTGTAAGGAATTCTTTGTTATTTGATGTGAATGTTAACTCGTTTCCTTCATAGTCAGCACTTGACCATGAGTGAACTCGAATTGTTCCTCCATACTGCATACCATCACTAAGTGTGAACTTTACTACTCCGTTTGATGGATATTTTGCCAGTCCATCCGGATTATTTGGCCATGCTGAGTCTTTCATTACAAACGCACAGTCATTTACCGGATTGCCTTTTTTGTCCTTCACATTGACTACAAGTTGTCTTTTATTCCCCTCTGTTTCTGCCGCTCCACCTTTTACAACAAGTACCGGATCCGAAACTTCACCTGCCGGTTTCCCATTAATTGTTTTAATTTGTACACGACCTACGCCACTAACGATCTTCTCCATTTCAAATGTAAGCGGTGCGTCTGTAGTTTCAGGTCCTACCGGTTTTACCGTCAATATTTTTCCTGTTAACACATCATCTGAAAGTTCTGGAGTCCAGCGAACCATTCCTAATTCATTTGATGTTAAATCCTTACGCAATGCCACATTACCATCATATATATCTAGCTTCACTCCCAATACCGGAGTTCCCTTCTCATTTTTAACTGCAAAAGCTAAAACATCAACCCCTTTTGCTTCTCCTGCCGCCTGAACCGACGGTAATGGAACTCCGCTCAACATCACGACTGCGGCAATTAATAATGCAGCAAATCGTTTCATTTTCTTTGTTACTTTCATTACTTTTCCTCCTTATTGACATTTTTTTCATATATTTTCAACATATCACATTTACCCCCCTCCCTACAAATTGATATTTCCGATAAATTATATTGATTTATAGATTTTTTCAATCAACTTTCCATTCAAATTAGCTTTAATCGAGTAGGAGGGAAATTTAATTAAAATTTCCCGACCTCTCACACCACCGTGCGTACCGTTCGGTACACGGCGGTTCAA
>OGWS01001860.1_pt1 | contig 14754 bp, 11 predicted proteins | sample 1576111 | NCBI WGS metagenome assembly OGWS01 (sample SAMEA3541534, study PRJEB24748) | human gut metagenome | biome: human gut; feature: human-associated habitat; material: faeces | place: China | collected 2012
GCGGCGATAATCTTCAGTGGTCTCTGTCCAGCGACGGTGTTCTGACCATTGATGGAACGGGAAAAATGTTTGATTATAATTCCGTTCCTCCCTACAATATTTCTCCCTGGTATCATAACACCAATATTACAACCCTTATTGTAAAAGAAGGCGTTACTAGTATTGGAGATTATGCATTTCTTGGTTGCTACAAAATTTCAAATATTTCCTTTCCAAACAGCCTTACTTCTATCGGATATAGTGCATTTGATCCTTGCTCCGGTCTAACCGAAATCACTCTTCCTGAAAATCTAATATATCTCGGAGGCTATTCCTTAACTAGCGGTAATTTTTCTTCTATTTCAATTCCGATAGGTATCACTTCTATTGAAAAGTATACATTTGCAAATTGTAAAAAATTAAAGAGTGTCTCACTGCCTGACACGCTCACATCTATTGGTGAAGGTACTTTCAATCAATGCACTTCACTTGACTCTTTTAACATTCCCAAAAATGTCGTTGATATTGGTCGTTATGCTTTCTGGAATTGCACCTCTCTTAAGCATATAGAAATCCCCTCTGGTATACCTCAAATCAACGAGGGCACCTTCGACAACTGCTCATCCCTCAAATCTATTTCTATTCCTTCTTCCGTTGTGTCGATTGGAGAATCTGCTTTTTATGGGTGTAATTCTCTTGAAGATGTTTATTTTTCTGGCACACAATCTCAATGGGAAAATATTTCCGTTGCTAACTATCAGAACACTGCTCTTGAAAACGCCACTATCCACTACCAGTCTACTGGGCCGGAGGATGAGAAGGAGTTTACTTTCGGACGGGATAATTTGAGTTTTTTAAATACCAAGAAGTACTTTTGCGAGCAAGATCGGACTCCACTGGAAAGCTTTTTTGGTTGGATGACAAATAAGTATATTGATGCCGGTCATCCTGTTTCTGATGAAAAATTCGATTTATTAACAAAGAACTATGTTCCTCGTGTAAAAACCGCGTTAGATTTTTGTCGTTCTGACTCCTGGGGCGGCTCCTGTTTTGGAATGTCTGCCGTTGCAGCTATCCATTATGTTTCCCCCTATAAGCTTCCTTTTTCTGCTGCCACTACATATAACCTTGCCGCCCCTGTCAATGATAAATCTGTCCAAGATTTAATAAACTACTATCATATCCTACAATACACCCCTACTCTTCGCAAAGTTTTGCTTGACCGTGGAGCATTCTGTATAAATCATTTCGAAGAACCACTTTCCGAGATAACAACAGAACTACGTTCTGGCTTTCCTGTCCTCGTTTCTTTGCATTCTCCAAATAGTTATCATGAAATCCTTCTGCTCAATATACTAGAAGAAACACATGAATATTATACTATTTGTGTCTACGACCCTACCGAGCCTAACGAAAAAACACTTTATCTCCATAAATTCAGAGCTGAAACCACTGAAACAGAGTCTGATTTTTTACCAATTTCTTATGGAGATTACGACTGCATACAGTCGTATATTCTGAGTAAAAGTGATTTGAACTTCCTCGACCTACGAAATTTTTATGAGATTGGTGATAACGAAACCGCCACTGATTATGATAAAAATTTTGTAATCGTAAATAGTGACTACTCCTTGACCTTCAAATGGGGACGTGCTTACTATCGTGCTTCCAATGGCAAACTAGTTGAATTCAGCGATAATATAACTGTCATCCCTGATGGATCCGCTATGGCAGACGGCACCTATGCTGGCAATCTGTGGATTTCCGTTCCAACACCTACGGATGGTTCAGATTTTACACTGGAAACGTCTTCTTCTGATACAGGGCTTACAAGCCTCCTCCTCAACGACACCCTCCTTTCCATCTCTACCAGCGGCCCGGTCGAGCTGACTTACAACGAAGCCGACCGCACCGTGGATGTGACTGCGGAGGCCCCCACCGACGTCAACCTGCTCATGACCAAGAACGATGTAAACGAGAGCTGGCCGTGGCACAGCTGGGCGCTGGACACCACCGGCACCACCACTCTCCACGCCGACCTCGACGACGACGGCCTGCATCTGAGCGGCGACGGCATCACCAACGCAAAATATGCGACCGAGAACGCCGACACCGAAAATGTTGACAGCGGCACCATCTCTGTCCAGCCGGACGCAGACGGCATCACGACTGTTACCATCACCAACAAAAAATCCAGCTCCGGCGACTCTCTCGAAATCGTCACGCCCTCCGCTCCCACCACCGGAAACGCCATCACCGTGACGAATGGCTTCGCTTACATCGATGACCCGGAACAGCCCGTCAACAGCGCTGCTCTTGGCGATGTCGTCACCATCGTGGCCAATGACCGCTCTTCCGAGGGCAAGACCTTCACCGGCTGGGTCGTGAACAGCGGTGATGTCACGCTGAACGACAGCTCTGCATCGCCCACCTCCTTCACGATGGGCGACAAAGCAGTCTCCATCACGGCACAGTACAGTACCAATTCCACACCTACCCCCACCCCCGGCGGCGGTTCCTCCTCCGGCGGTGGCGGTGGCGGCGGTGCCGCTGTCCTCATCGGCGTGGGCGCGGCTGCGGCTATCACGGCAGGCGTCATTATGATGTCCCCCGTTGACGTCAAGGGCCGCGTCGTGCTGGCCGACCTGGCCGCCGTGCCGGGCGCGAAGATCTCGCTCCTGCGCGAAGGCAAGGTCGTGGCGCAGACCACCGCCGACGAGAACGGCAGCTTTGCCCTCAAGGCAAAGCGCGGCAATTATGAGCTGACGGTGGCCTACACCGACGCCAACGGCCAGCTCATCCACAAGACCACCAACATCAAAGCCCCCGCAAAAGACCTCACAGTGACCTTCTAAGACCCTACAGACAGCAAAAGCCCCGCAGGACGTAAAAAATCCTGCGGGGCTTTTCTGCGTTATCTCAGGGCTTCTCAGTACCGCTCCACGCCGTCCTTGGTGACGAGGGCGTAGACCAGCGGGGCTTCCTCGGGCTTTTCGGAGCCGTAGACGAGGCCGCTGCGGTACTCGGCGGCGGCAGCGTCGAACTTATCCGCCGCGCCGTAGAAGGTGGCAAGGCTCTCGCCCTTGTGGACGTAGTCGCCGCGCTTCTTGTGGAGGATGATGCCGGCGGCGAAGTCCAGCGGGTCGCCCTTCTTCTGACGGCCTGCACCCAGCAGAACGCTGGCAGAGCCGATCTTCTCGGCGTCGTTGGCGACGATGTAGCCGTCCTCTTCGGCCAGCAGCTCATAGCTGGCGGCGGGCTTCTCGAAGAGGCTGTAGTCGTCCAGAACGCGGGTGTCGCCGCCCTGGGCCGCGAACATCTCCTTGCACTTTGCATAGGCAGAGCCGTCTGCGATAACTGCTTCGGCCATGGCGCGGCACTCGGCGGGGGACCCCTGATCGGCCAGCACCAGCATATTCGCAGCCAGCTGCAGGCAGACCTCGGTCAGGTCGGCGGGGCCGTGGCCCTTGAGCACGTCCATGCTCTCCATGACCTCAAGGCTGTTGCCGATGTTGTGGCCCAGCGGGGTGTCCATGTCGGTGATCATCGCAGCGACGCGGCGGCCATGATGGGTGCCGATGGAGACCATCAGCTTGGCCAGCTCGATGCTCTGGTCCACGGTCTTCATGAACGCACCGGTGCCGGTGGTGACATCCAGCAGGATAGCGTCCGAGCCGGAGGCCAGCTTCTTGGACATGATGCTGGACGCGATAAGGGGGATGCAGCTGACAGTCGCGGTGACGTCGCGGAGGGCGTACATCTTCTTATCTGCCACGGCGATGCCCTCGCTCTGGCCGATGACCGACAGGCCGATCTTATTCACCTGTGCAAAGAACTCCTCCTGCGAGAGGGCGGTCTTTGTGCCGGGGACGCTCTCCATCTTGTCGATGGTGCCGCCGGTGTGGCCGAGGCCGCGGCCGCTCATCTTGGCAATTTTGACGCCGCAGGCCGCGACGATGGGCGCGATGACCAGCGTGGTCTTGTCGCCCACGCCGCCGGTGGAGTGCTTGTCCACCTTGATGCCCGGGATGGGCGAAAGGTCTACCATGACGCCGCTGTGGGCCATGACATCGGTCAGCTCGGCAGTCTCCTCGTCGGTCATGCCGCGCAGATAAACTGCCATCATCCAGGCCGCCATCTGGTAATCGGCCACCTCGCCGCTGACGAAGCCGTTGACGATGGCTTCCAGCTCCCTGCGGCTGTGGGTGCCGCCGTCCCGCTTCTTGGCGATCAAATCGTAAATGCGCATAAGGTCACGCTCCTAAATAATATTCTCCGCCGACGGCCCGGGCCGCGCTGCCCCGCCTCCGGCAATAGTATGACATTGTAATTCAAGTATAGCAAATTTCCCCGCAAAAGCAAGCGCTGTTTTGTGGAATCTGTTGAAAAAGAAGCAAAAAGGGCGCAGCCGCCTGGATAAGCAGCTGCGCCCGGAAAATACGCTCGAATCAGCGGGAACCCTTGTCGTAGGGGATGCCCTCGGCCTTTGGGGCCATGCTGTTCTTGGAGGTGAAGGCCAGAATGACCATGGATGCCACGAAGGGCATCATGTTGTAGATGTTGCTGGACCAGTGGAGCTGTGCGAGGAAGGTGGAGTCGGCGATGTTGGCCAGACTCTTGAACACGGCAAAGAACATGGCTGCGCCGCAGATGTTGAAGGGCTTCCACTGACCGAAGATCATAACGGCCATAGCAAGGAAGCCTGCACCGGCCACGCCGACCTCGAAGTTCCAGGTCTGGACGGGGGGCACGATATAGGCCAGACCGCCGATCGCACCCAGAGCGCCCGAGATGACGACACCGGCATAGCGCATCTTGTAGACGTTGATGCCCACAGAGTCCGCAGCCTGAGGATGCTCGCCGCAGGCGCGCAGACGCAGGCCGAAGCGGGTCTTGTACAGCACGATGTAGCTGATGATGAGCAGTGCGATGCCCAGCGGGACAAAGATGCTCAGCTCCAGGCCGCCGATGCTGAACAGGAAGGGCTTGTTGGAGTAGTTCAGCTTGGCGCTGCCGCTGTCGCTGAAGTTCTTGGAGATGACCACAGCCACCGCCGTCGCCAGCAGGTTCAGGGCCGTGCCGCCGATGGTCTGGTCCGCTTTCAGATTGATGGACGCGAAGGCCAGCAGCAGGCTGTAGACCATGCCGGCGATAGCAGCCACCAGCACCGCGATGAGCACGGTGGCGAAAGCCGGCATGCTCGCGGGCAGCATGGTGAGGGTGAGGACACCCGCCACACCGCCGATGACCATGATGCCTTCCAGTGCGATGTTGATGATGCCGGAGTGCTCACTGAACATACCGCCCAGAGCGACCAGCATCAGCACGATGCCATACAGCAGAGTATACTTGATGAGAAGCAGCATATCACTTGCCCTCCTTCTTGGTTTCGGTCTTAGCAGGGGCAGGCTCTGCATTCACGTTGGTCTTGTCCGCATTCTTGAACAGCATGGAGTGGATCTTGCCACGGAACAGCATGGAGAATGCGCACAGGTAGATGATGATACCGCTGATCAGGTCGGAGATCTCGGTGGGGTAATACTTGGTGGACAGGAAAGAGCCGCCGACCGAGATGTGGGAGATGAAGATCGCGGAGAAGATGGTGCCGATGGGGTTGGAGCTTGCCAGCAGGGCCACAGAGATGCCGTTGAAGCCCATGGCCGGCAGGCTGGTGGAGTTCAGCGGGTTCCACTGAGAGACGTTGGACAGGTAGTAGAGTCCGGCGCCGAAGCCTGCCAGAGCGCCTGCAATGGCCATGGAGAGGATGATGTTCTTCTTCTCGTTGATGCCGGCGTAGCGGGCGGCGCTCTTGTTCAGGCCGACGGCCTTCAGCTCATAGCCAAAGGTGGTCTTGTTCAGGATGACCCAGATCAGAATGGCGACTGCCGCAGCGAGGAAGATCGCAATGGTGGTGCTGTTGGTCTGGAACATCTTGTTCAGGCCGAAGTCCGGGATGAGGGACTGGGACAGTTCGGCGCTCTTTCCGAGGTTCAGGGTACGGGTGTTGCGTACATCGTACATGGGACCGGTGCCGTTCTGGTAGATAAGCTCATTGACCAGATACAAACCGATCCAGTTGAACATGATGGAGGTGATGACCTCGTTGATGTTGAAGTAAGCCTTGAAGAAGCCGGGGATAGCGCCCCAGATGCCGCCGAGGATGGTGGCAACGATCAGGCAGACATACCAGGGCATCTTGAGCATGATGGCGCAGTAGAGCGCGCCGTAAGCGCCCAGCGTGTACTGACCGGCAGCGCCGATGTTGAACAGGCCGGTCTTGAAGGCGAAGGCCACGGACAGACCGGTCATGATGAGGGGTGCTGCGTTGGCCAGCTCCTTGCCGACGCCGTAGGGAGCGTCATGGAAGCCGCCCTTAATGATGCGGACAAAGCCGTCGCCCCATGCGTGGGCCGGGTTAATGGCCAGCAGCACGAGGAAGCCCACAGCCATGCCGATGACGATGCACAGCAGCGCGGCCAGCACACTGGTGATGGAGCTGTTGAGGTTGCTGTGGGAAAGTTTTTTCTTGTTCATTTATTTGCTCTCCTTTCCCTGCTTGCGTGCGCCGGCCATGTAGAGGCCCAGCTCCTGCACAGTGGTGGTCTTGGGGTCGAACTCGCCCACGATCTCGCCCTCGTACATGACGAGGATGCGGTCGGACAGGTTCATGACCTCATCCAGCTCGAGGCTGACCAGCAGGACAGCTTTGCCCTTGTCGCGCTCGGCGACGATCTGGCGGTGGATGTATTCGATCGCGCCGACATCCAGGCCGCGGGTGGGCTGAACAGCCACCAGCAGCTTGGGGTCTTTGTCGATCTCGCGGGCAATGATGGCCTTCTGCTGGTTGCCGCCGGACATGCTGCGCACGATGGTGGAGCTGCCCTGACCGCTGCGGACGTCGTACTGAGCGATGAGCTTATCGGAGTACTCGCGGACTTTATCGGACTGGATGAAGCCGCCCTTCTGGAACTCGGGCTGCCAGTAGCGCTGGAGCACCATGTTGTTCTCGAGGCTGTAATCCAGCACCAGACCGTGCTTGTGGCGGTCTTCGGGGATGTGGCTCATGCCGTCCTTCGAGCGCTGACGGATGCTCTCGCGGGTGATGTCCTTGCCGTCCAGCGTGATCTTGCCGCCCGACAGTTTTTCGAGGCCGGTGAGGCCATAGACGAGCTCGGTCTGGCCGTTGCCCTCGATGCCCGCCAGACAGACGATCTCGCCTGCGTGGACCTGGAAGGTGACATCCTTGACGGAGTCCTTCTTGCGCTGGTCGTTGTGGATGGTGACGCCCTCCACGTCCAGCACGACATCGCCCGGGTGAGCGGGCTTTTTATCGACCTGAAGCTGGACGTCACGGCCGACCATCATGCGGGAAAGCTCTTCCTTGGTGGTGTCCTTGATGTCCACGGTACCCATATACTTGCCCTTGCGCAGGACGGTGCAGCGGTCGGCGACCGCCATGATCTCGTTGAGCTTGTGGGTAATAAAGAGGATGGACTTGCCCTCCTTCTTGAACCCGCGCATGATCTCCATCAGCTCGTCGATCTCCTGCGGGGTCAGCACAGCGGTGGGCTCGTCGAAGATGAGGATCTCATTGTCGCGGTAGAGCATCTTCAAAATCTCCACGCGCTGCTGCATACCCACCGAAATATCACTGATGAGCGCATCGGGGTCAACACGCAGGCCGTACTTCTCGCTCAGGGCCACGACCTTCTTGCGGGCCTCGGCCTTCTGCAAAAAGCCCAGCTTGTTGGGCTCCACGCCCAGAATGATGTTGTCCAGCACGCTGAAGCACTCCACCAGCTTGAAGTGCTGGTGGACCATGCCGATGCCCAGTGCATTTGCATCGTTGGGGTTGCGGATGGCGACCTCCTTGCCGTTTTTGAGGATCTTACCCTCCTCCGGCTGATACAGGCCGAACAGCACGCTCATCAGAGTGCTTTTGCCTGCGCCGTTCTCGCCCAGCAGGGCATGGACCTCACCTTTGCGCAGCTGCAGGGTAATGTCGTCGTTTGCCTTGATGCCCGGGAACTCCTTGGTGATATGGAGCATCTCGATCACAAAATCCTCTGCCAATCTGCTCACTCTCCTTTCGTGTCCAAGCGACACTTATACTATTCTATTGCCCATTATACCGTATTTTTGCTGTTTTGCACACTTTTTTTTGAAAATTTAGTGTTTTGCCATATCATAAGTATTACTTTTGTGCATTTTGACAGGCATTCCTTCCTCGTCTTGAAAAAGCATACAAAAAAGGCGGGACGCCCTTTGCAAAGCGTCCCGCCCGGGAAGTTTCTGATTACTGGATGTAGTTGACAGTGGTGAACTCGCTGACGGTGGGCTTGGTGCTGTCGTCAGAGCTGTTGTCCACAGCGATCTCGCCGCTCTTGATCTTCTCCTTCAGTGCCTCGTACTCGTCGGTGGTGAAGGTCTCGAAGTTCCAGCTGTCAGCATCGGTGGGCAGGCCGACATAGTCGCCGTCCTCCAGACCGAAGTTGCCGTTAGAAGCAGCGATGTCGCTCCAATCGCCTGCCTCGATGTCGGACAGAGCAGTGTTGACAGCCTCGGTCAGGCCCTTCATTGCAGAGGTGATGAAGGGGTTGTAAGCGAAGGAGCCGTCTGCCACGCCGTTGACACCGATGTAGTTCTGGTCAACGTCAACGCCGACGACATAGCCGTTGCTCTTCAGAGCAGCCTCAACAGCAGAGGTGTAGATGCCGCCGCCGCAGGCGAAGACGACCTGAGTGCCGTTGGAGTACCAGCCCTCCATACGGGAGGTGATGTTTGCATCGCCGTAGAACTGGCCGCCGTAGAAGTAGTTGATGTCGATGTTGGTGCCCAGCTCCTGAGCAGCAGCGTCAGCGCCCTGCACATAGCCGTAGCCGTAACGGATGACAGCGGGGACAGCCATGCCGCCGAGGAAGCCCAGCTTGGTCTTGCCGTCCTTAACGACAGCGTAGCCAGCCAGATAACCTGCCTGCTCCTCCTTGAAGGTGATGCAGTAGCAGTTTGCGGGGATGGCGTCGGTGCCGATGTCGCTCTGGGTGACATCGATGGCGATGAACTTGACATCAGGGTACTGGTCAGCAGCCCATGCCAGGGAAGCACCATACAGGTAGCCGACGCAGACGATGACATCAGCGCCGTCGTTGACAGCCTGACGGATCATGGTCTCGCGGTCCTCATCGGAAGCGTCAGCCTCGGGGATGTAGTACTGGCAGTCATCGCCCATGTAGCCGGAAACAGCGGTCCAGCAGGCCTGGTTGAAGCTCTCATCGTCGATGGTGCCGGTGTCGCAGGTCAGAGCGACCTTCACGATCTTCTCGCCGCCCTCAGCGGTGGAAGCGGCTGCGCTGGTGGAAGCAGCTGCAGAGGAAGCAGTGGAAGAGGAAGAACCGCCGCAGGCAGTCAGAGCAGCGGCAGCAGCAGCGGCGCCAGCCACTGCCAGGAAGTTACGACGAGAAATCATCATAATGAAAACTCTCCTTTTATTTTAATATAATCGCGTTTTGTTGACGAAATGTGCGCACTTGCACATTTACTGGCTCAAGTATAGCGGGAAGAAGTGACAGATGCAAGCCTTTTCCGATTACAAAACATTTACAATTATTTTATCAAAATTGTATAAAAATCACACTTATCCCGGGAAATCCGCTCTGCCCGGCCTTTTTCGCGCAGCTGCGTTCAGTCTTCCACAGCCTTGTTGCCTGCCACGTTGGAGGGGCCGAAGCCGAAGGGCAGCAGCTCGTCCATGCTGCGCTCGATGAAATCGTCCGGGCTTTTTGCCATGATGACATTCAGCTCCGGGCCGCCGAACTCGAACAGCGCCTGACGGCAGACGCCGCAGGGCGAGGTGATCTGCTTGTTGACTTCGCCCCGGCGCGCACCCACCACGGCGATGTCGGTGAACCTGGTCACGCCCTCGGCCACAGCCTTGAACAGGGCCGTCCGCTCGGCGCAGCTGGTGGGGGTAAAGGCGGCGTTCTCCACGTTGCAGCCGGTGAAGATGCGGCCATCCTCGGCGCGCAGGGCAGCGCCCACCATAAAGTCGCTGTAAGGCGCGTAAGCCCTCTCCCTGGCCGCAAGGGCCATCCGGATGAGCTCCTGCTTTTCTTCCAGAGTCAGTTTTGTCATGGTCAGTTCTCCTTTTTGCAATTTGTAGATACAGCGTTCTTCGTCCTGTGGGACGAAGCTGTTTTTGTTGATCCAAGTATAAATCATTCTTTTAAGAAGTGCAAGCGGCGATAATTTCACAGTATTTTGCAATGACAGCTCTTGCATTTGTCATTACAAATGAATATAATAGAATTACAAAGGAGGCGCATCAGAATGGCAAATGCAGTCAACGTGAATTTTCGGATGGACCCCGACCTCAAGCGGAGCATGGAGGAGGTCTGCGCCGAGATGGGGCTTTCGATGACGACAGCCTTCACGATTTTTGCAAAGAAAGTGTCGCGCGAGCATCGGATCCCCTTTGAAGTCTCCGCCGACCCCTTCTATTCCGAAAGCAACATCAACCATCTCCGTCAAATCGTCCATGATATTGACACCGGCAAAGCCAAGCTCACCGAACATGAACTGATCGAGGTGGACTGATGAGGCTGCTGTGGGAAGAGGAAGCGTGGGAAGATTATTGTCTTTGGCAGACGCGGGACAAAAAGCTGCTGAAGCGAATCAACTCTCTCATAAAAGACATTCAGCGGAACACCTATGAGGGCATCGGCAAGCCCGAGCCTTTGAAGGGAGATTTGAGCGGATGGTGGAGTCGGCGTATCGACGACACCCACCGCATCGTCTACCGGGAGCAGGATGGAAACATCATCATTGCGTCCTGTTACGGTCATTACACGGATACCTGAAAAGCAAAAAGACTGCTGTCGGCCGACAGCAGTCTTTTTGTATTATGGTTAAATCAATACTCCGCGCCCAGTGCGACCTTCATCATATCGGTGAAGCTCTTCTGGCGCTGCTCTGCGGTGGTGATCTCCGGGGAAACAAAGCTGTCGGAGATGGTCAGCAGGCAGGCAGCGTTCTTGCCCAGAGCCTCGGCGTTGGCGAACAGCGCAAAGCTCTCCATCTCCACGCAGAGGCAGCCGCGCTCGTCGCGCAGCAGCTCCCAGTAGGTGGGCTTTGCGTCGGAAGGCTGACGGTAGAAAACGTCGGAGGAGTGGATGTTGCCCTCGATGAGCTTGATGCCCTGCTTCTTGGCGGAGGCGCGCAGCTTGTCATTCAGCTCCTCGCTGGGGAAGGTGATGTCGTGGTCATTGCCGCTCTGGACGCGGGCATAGTTGGACTCACTGACAGCACCGGTGGCCAGCACGGTATCGAACAGCTTGGCGTCGGCAGTGTAGCTGCCGGCGGAGCCGATGCGGATGATGTTGTCCACATCGTAGAACTTGAACAGCTCGTAGGAATAGATGCCGATGGAGGGCATCCCCATGCCGCTGCCCATCACGCTGATGGGACGGCCCTCGTAGGTGCCGGTAAAGCCCAGCATCCCGCGGACGCCCGTCACCTGACGGACATCCTTCAGGAAGGTGTCAGCAATGAACTTTGCACGCAGGGGGTCGCCCGGCATCAGGACAGTCTTTGCGAAATCGCCCTTTTCGGCGCTGATGTGAGGAGTAGCCATAACAATTATCTCCTTTTTATAAAATTATTTCTTCCCCGGGAATACGTTCTGCGGGGGAATGTACGAACCATTGAGACGTATCTCAAAGTGGCAGTGGTTGCCGGTGGAACGGCCCGTGCTGCCCAGATAGCCGATGAGCTGGCCCTGCTTGACGGTCTGGCCCGCACTGACGGTCAGGGACAGGCAGTGTGCATACACAGAGCTGTATCCGCCGCCGTGGCTGATGATGACCGAGTAGCCATAGCCCGTACCTGCACCGGCCTTGTTGTAACCCGCCTTGGTGACGGTGCCGCCTGCGGAGGCGTAGATGGGCGTACCGGCCGGGGCGCAGATGTCCACGCCCTTGTGGCGTCCGCCGTACCAGCGCGAGCAGTAGCGGTAGTTCGGCACAGGCCAGATGAACTGGCCGCTTCCGGTGATGTACTTGGTGCTGGAAGTCACCTTCTTGGTGCCTTTGACCACCTTCTTGTTCACCGGCTCCTTGATGACCTCGGTGGAAAGCACGCTCTGGTCCACAAGGATATTGTTGGTGTCGTAGACGTTCTGGAGGGTCACACGGCGCAGACCGTTCTGGCCCTCCTGGAGCACCTTGGTGGTTCCCTTCGTATATTCGTTGGATCTTGTCGTCTCCGTGGAGAATGCGATCTCTTCCTCACGGGTCTCGATGCGGGTGATGCGCACCTCAAGGCCAGCCTCTTCTTTGGTGATGACGAGGTGGTCGCCCTCAAGGATGCTGGACGTCTCGCTCAGCGGTTCACCCTTGAACGCCGGGTTGAGGGCGCACAGCTCACGGAAGGTCAGGTCATTGTTATGTGCGATGGACCAGAGGGTGTCGCCCGCCTTGACGGTGTAGACCTTCTGGGCCTGCTTCACGCCCACCAGCTCCTGCCGGACGGTCTCAAAATCCTGCAAGCCTTCCTTGAAGTAGAGGCCGTCTTCCAGCGTGACCTGCTTGTTGAAGCCCACGCTCACATTGGGGTCGTCCCCTTCTTCCTCGTATGGGTCGAGCATGGCGGCGAGGTAATCCCGCAGCGCGTTGCCGTCGCTGCACACCGCCGTCAACTCGCCGTCCAGATAAAGAGCCGTGCCTTCGCTGATCTGGTCGCCGGCGCTCTGGATGATGGCGTTTGCCATCTCGTTTTCGTCCATCATGTGGTGGGCGATGGCGAGGGTGTAGCTCGGCTCGATGGTCCACTCGGTCTTGTCGGTGCCGGCGTAGCTGATACGCTCCATCACGTCCTCGCGGGCCGTGTTGAAGACGTCCTCATTCGCCACATAGCCCACGGTTTCGCCGTTGACCCGGACGGCCAGTGCATAAGGCTGGTGGATGACATATTGGAACACTGCTGCGCCCAGCGCCAGTGCGCAGATGGGCAGGGCATACATCGCCATGCGGGGCAGCAGACTGAGGTTGCGGCGGACGCCGTTTTTGAAGTAGTGGACACTGGCCTCAAATGCTGCACCGAAGCCCTGCTCCCTGCGGATGCGGTGGGCATGGATGAGAAGGGACACGGTGCCCTTTGCAAACAGCACGATGGGACCAAACAGGTCTTTGGCCACCTGTGCTGCGCCGGGGAACGCCGTCTCCGCCAGAGCCTTTGCAAAGCGGCGGATGCCTCCAGCAGCCCAGAGAGCGGCGTACTTGACGGCACGTCCCACCCGCACGGCAGCATACTCCGCGCCAAAGCCCAGTGCGTAGAGCACTGCGCCAACGCGCAATACCAGCTTCGACGAGCGCAGCTTCCGGGCGGCATTGTCCAGCCGGTGTCTGCGGCGGCGATACCGCCGGTGACGGCGCAGCAGATGGACGCACTGGAGCTGCGCCCAAAGCGAGCGCAGCTTTGCGCGGAAGCCGGTGTGCCGCGGCGCAGCGGCTGGCTCGTCCTGCCGCGTTTCAGTTGTTTTATCTTCCAGCAAAAAGGATGCTCCTTCCTGTATCTTCAGGAGATTCTGATCTGTCTCTTTTCTCTGTTATCGACACGCTGCCGCATCAGGACAGCTTTTTTGACAAGAATAACTCTATTTATTATACACCCTGCCAGCGCCGAAACAAGCATTGACACAAAATTTGGGCTTAGCTTTCACTTACTTTTCACGAAATACACAAATTCAGACAAGAAGCTTTGCCATATCCTCCGGCAGCGGGCTTTCCACCGTCACCGGCCTCAGGGTCGTCTCGTCCACCGGCACTTCGATGCGGATGCCGTCCGGCATCCGCTCGCAGCGCGGCACCCAGAACGTCTGTTTTGCGCAGTGGAGCGCCTGCCGCCCGATGCGCGCCCGGCTCCCGCCGTAGAGGTCATCGCCGGCCAGCGGGTGGCCGATGGATGCAAAATGTACCCGTATCTGGTGGGTGCGGCCCGTCACCGGGACACAGGCCGCGAGGCTCAGGCCGTTTTCGGCTTTCAATATGGTATATTCCGTCCGGCTGGGTTTGCCATCGGGGGTGACGCACCGCCCGATGATGCTCTCCCCCTGCCGCCCGATGGGGGCGTCGATGACGCCCGGCCCGAGGGGAAGTTCTCCTTCTGCAACGGCGTAGTAGAGCTTCTCCACCCGCTGCGCCAGCAGCGGGGCGGCGTAACCATTCTGGGCCGCCAGCACGAGGCCGCTGGTGTCCTTGTCGATGCGGTTCACCGGGCGGAAGACGGGGCTTCTGCCCTGACGCAGCGCCCAGGCCGCATAGCCGTTCGCCAGCGTATCCAGCGGGTAATTCAGGGTAGGATGCACCGCGAGATGGGGCGGCTTTTCCACCACGAGGGCAAAAGCGTCCTCGTAGACCACATCCACCGGGATGTCGTGCTGCGGCGCAACGCCCTCCCCCTCCGGCGGCAGTTCAAAGGAGATGACCTGCCCGGCCTTCACCCGGCGGTTGGCCAGGACGGGGGCGCCGTCGGCAAAAAAGCCGCTGCCCCGGAATTTCACGGCCCGGGACAGGTCGGTGGAGACACTGCACCTGCGCAGAAAACCGCGCAGCAGCATCCCATCCGCCTCGGGCGGGACTTTGAAATAAAGCTTCATCTTCCCACCTCCAGCGCGGGCAGCATATAAGATAAGTATAGCAAAATTCTCTTTCTCTTGCAAATCTTGTTTTTTTATGGTATCATGAGGAGCGGAAAACGAGTGGAACATACGGCGGCGGGGCG
>OGWS01001863.1_pt1 | contig 14732 bp, 16 predicted proteins | sample 1576111 | NCBI WGS metagenome assembly OGWS01 (sample SAMEA3541534, study PRJEB24748) | human gut metagenome | biome: human gut; feature: human-associated habitat; material: faeces | place: China | collected 2012
TCCGATCTGGCGGTCTACATCGAACGCAAGCGGAAACGCTGGGAGGGCAACTCCCGGCACCACATCTGCCGCCAGGGCGAAACGGCCTATGCCGTAGGCCAGTCCTACGCCATCCGCACCCGTTCGATCGAGAAGCTCAACCGCCTCAAGCCCGGCAGCACACTCGAAAAGGGGCAACAGATACGCATAAAATAAAAACAGCATAGCATGGAAACGACACCGCTCAGAAGCAAGATCCTGGATACGATCATCCGCAAGTCGACCCTCAAACAACGGGTCTTCGACAACACCTTCGCAGCCTTCAACGAACTGAAGGAGACGCTGCTCGAAATGGCATCGGAGATGGACGACGAACTCGACGGCAAACTCGACCGCCGCGTCAGGCTCGAATACCGCGACCGCGGAAAATTCGAAGCGCAGCTGCAGGTGGCCAACGACATCCTCATTTTCCAGATGCACACCGACGTCTTCGAGTTCGAGCCGAACCACGTCATCTGGCAGAATCCCTACGTGCAGACGGACCGGGACAACTCCTACTGCGGCGTGATCAACATCTACAACTTCCTCTCCGACTCGTTCAAGTTCAACCGCAATGCCGACGAAGGCTATCTCATCGGCCGCATTTTCATCAACCGTGAAAAGTGCTACTTCGTCGAAGGGAAACAGCAGACCTCGATGCGCCCCATGCAGTTTGGCAAAGCGGAGATCGATTCCGAGGCGCTGGTCCGCATTCTCGAATCGGCGATCTATTATGCCCTCAATTTCGACCTGCTGCTGCCCTCCTACGACGACAACAAGCGCGTGACGGTCGATCAGTTCAATACCAAACTCGATAATTCGAAATTCGTAACCGGCAAACGCCTGGGATACGATTTCGATGTGGACGACATTTAGAATCAGAAACAGATATAGAGAACCATGCTGAAAAAATTACTCCTGCTGACCCTTCTCGGCACTGCTTTCGCCGCACAAGCGGAAGCCGCCGCTCCCTCCACTTACCGCGACATCGCCCGGCTTCGTGCGATGAACCAGCGGGCGCAGGGCATCCGTCCCGCAGCCGACGGAAAATCCTATACGACTCTTCGCGGCAACGCCATCGAGCGTCACAGCTACACGAAGGACGCTCCCGGCGAGCTGCTGTTCGAATGGAAGAACGACAAAGAAAACCGCGATATCGCCGACTATCAGTTTTCACCCGACGGAAAACTGCTGCTGCTCTCGATCGGCTCCGAACCGATCTACCGGCACTCCTATACCACCGATTACTACCTGAAAGACGCCGACGGCCTGCGCCCCATTCTGACCGATCTGTCCGACACGCGCGACGCTTCGTTCTCGCCCGACGGACGGACGATCGCCTTCTCGAGCGGCAACAACCTCTACCTCTACGACATCGTCGGGGATTCCGTGCGTCCGATCACGACAGACGGTGCATGGAACCGGATTATCAACGGTACGACCGACTGGGTATATGAAGAGGAGTGCGCCTTCACGAAGGCTTACGCTTTTTCGCCCGACGGACAGAAGATCGCCTACCTGCGTTTCGACGAATCCCTCGTACCCGTTTTCGAGATGATGCGTTACGACGGCAAGCTCTATAACGAAGCCTATTCGTTCAAATACCCCAAGGCGGGCGATGCCAATTCGGTGGTCGATCTCTACGTTTACGATCTTAAAACGGGCGAAACGGAGCGTGTCGATGTCGGTCCCGACCGGGGACAGTACATCCTTCAACCGGAATGGACGCCCGACGGACGGCTCTGTTTCCAGCGGATGAACCGTCGTCAGAACCATTTCGAAGCGGTACTGTGCAATCCGGATGGCACGCAGCAGGTGATCTATGACGAACGCTCGCCCAAATACGTCGATCACCTCAACAAGACTTTTTATTTCCTGGAGGACGGACGCCGTTTCATCGTTCGGGAGGAGACCTCGACGGGTTATATGCACCTCTACCTGTACGGTATCGGACAAGGTGTGCTTCACCCCATTACGCAGGGTGAGTGGGAAGTTACCGATTTCGTCGGATTGCGCGGCGATAAGGTTTATTACATCTCGACCGAAAGTTCGCCCCTGAAACGCGACCTCTACCGAGTTGGACTCGACGGCAAGCACAAGGAGCGCCTCACTCCCGGCGACGGTTACTATTCGATCTATCCCAGCGCCGACCTGTCCTACTACATCTGCGAAGGCGGCGACAGCTCCGCCCCCGGCCGTACCGACGTTTTCAACGCCGCCGGCAAACGGGTGCGCACGCTCTATGACAACGCACCGTTGAAGGAAGCGCTCGCGGAGGCGGGGCTTCCCGTCCGGGAGTTCTTCACCTTCACCACCGAGCGGGGCGACGAGCTGAACGGTTACATGCTCAAGCCGCTCGACTTCGACCCGGCAAAACGCTACCCCGTGCTGCTGACCCAGTATTCCGGTCCGGGATCGCAGCAGGTTGCCGAAGGGTGGGGGCCCGACTGGGAGGACGCGCTCGTCACGCATGGTTATATCGTCGTGTGCGTCGATCCCCGGGGCACCGGATATCGGGGCGAAGAGTTCAAGAAGCTCACTTACGGCAACCTCGGCCGACTGGAGGTCGAAGACCAGATTTCGACTGCCCGCTACATGGCCCGTCAGAGCTACGTCGATCCCGCGCGAATCGGCATTTACGGCTGGTCGTACGGAGGTTTCATGGCCTTGGGATGCGCTTTCAGGGGCGAAGGTCTTTTCAAAATGGCGATCGCCGTAGCTCCCGTCACTTCGTGGCGCTACTACGATTCGATCTATACGGAAAATTTCAATGGTCTTCCCGACGACTATCCGAAGGGATACGACGACAATTCGCCCGTCAATCTCGCGCACCTGTTCCGCGACGACAGCACGCGTCTGCTGATCGTTCACGGTACGGCGGACGATAACGTCCATTTCCAGAACACGATGGAGATGGCCCGTGCATTGAACAAGCTCGGGAAGCAGTACGACATGATGGTCTATCCCGACCAGAACCATTCGATGATGCCCGACGATATGATACACGTCCGCGAGAAGATGCTCCGCTATACGTTGGAAAATTTGTAACCGGCAAAAAACCGTGAAAAATCTGCTGCTGCATCCCACGCCGATCGGAACGGTCGGAATCGTCGAGAACGGTCGGGCCATCACCGACATTCTCTTCGAAGAACAACTCCCCGGGCATGCCGTCCGGCATACGACCCTCTTGCTCGAGCGGGCGGCGAAACAGTTGGATGAATATTTCGCCGGAAAACGCACCTCTTTCGATCTGCCGCTTGAACCGGAGGGAACCCCTTATCGGAAGAAAGTTTGGCAGGTCCTCACGGAAATTCCTTATGGACAAACCATGACTTACGGCGAAATCGCCCGTCGGACAGGTAATCCGCAGGCTTCGCGGGCCGTAGGCGGTGCCAACCATCACAATCCGATTCCGATCGTCATTCCCTGCCATCGGGTCATCGGTGCGGGCGGCAAGCTGACCGGTTACGCCGGCGGTCTGCCGCGCAAAGAGTTCCTGCTCGCCCTCGAAAGGAACAGGCTGCCGAAATAAAAAACGAAGGCCGGAATGAAAACTCCGGCCTTTTTCGCAGGCTCTGCTCCGCATCACGCAGGCTCGAACATATCTTTGCCTACGCCGCAAAGCGGGCAGCTCCAATCGTCGGGCAGATCTTCGAAAGCGGTGCCGGGAGCGATGCCGCTGTCCGGATCACCGACCGCAGGGTCATAGATGTAGTCACAAACTGTGCAACGATACTTTTTCATAGTCCGAAAATATTTAGATTAAGTGAAACTGTATTTTTACAAATATAATACCTCTTCCGGGATTCCTCGTGTTTTTCCCCGAAAATTTACGATAATTCTGTATATACCGGATAAAATCGCTCCGTAGGCATCGAAGCCGGGTACTACGCCGCAGCTGTCGGGCCGAACAATCCTCCGCAGGAGGCAAGACAGCTCCGAAAGGAAGACGACAAAAAACGCCGCCGCAATCTATGTGCGACGGCGTAATATTCGTTCTTTCCACCCGGGCAGAAGAAGCCCGGTTCGAACGGAAGTCTTTATTTGATGCGCTCGTAATATTCGCGGGTACGCGTATCGACGCGGATCTTGTCGCCGGTATTGATGAACAGGGGAACCTTGATCGTCGCACCCGTATTCACCGTTGCGGGTTTGAGCGAGTTGGTCGAGGCGGTATCGCCTTTGATGCCCGGTTCGGTATAGGTCACTTCCATATCGACGATCGGGGGCAGCTCGGCGGAAAGAACGCTCTCCTTCTCGGTGTGGAACATCACCTCGACGATCTGACCGTCGGCCATCAGGTCGTAATTGTCGATCAGGTTCTTGTCGATGTTGATCTCCTCGAAAGTTTCCGTATGCATGAAGTGCGCACCCAGATCGTCTTCGTAGGTGAACTGATAGGGACGGCGCTCCACACGCACCGGCTCGATCTTCGCACCGGCGGAGAAGGTATTCTCCAGCACGCGGCCGTTTTCCAGGTTTTTGAGTTTGGTACGCACGAAAGCGGGGCCCTTGCCCGGTTTCACGTGCTGAAAATCTACGATCTGGAAGGTCTTGCCGTCCAATTCGATGCACATGCCGATCTTGATGTCTGCTGTAGTTGCCATAGGAATATTTTTATTTACGATTTTTCGCGGAGGCAAAGTTACGAAAAATCTGCGTAAATCGGGCAACGTCGGCTTATTTTTCCGAATCCGAATCGTTTCGTCCCGCCGATCGTCCCTCGCCGGTCCATCGGTAGCGCGGTCCGGAAATACCTAAAAGAGCCGTGACCCGCTCGGCCACCGACCGGCACAACTCCTCTACGGACGAGGGGCGGGCGTAAAATCCGGGGGAAGCGGGCAACACGACGGCGCCGGCTTCGGTAAGAGCGGTCATGTTGCGCAGGTGAATCAGCGAGAGGGGCGTTTCTCGCACGACCAGCACCAGGCGGCGGCGCTCCTTGAGCATCACGTCCGCAGCCCGTTCGATCAAGCTTTGCGAAACGCCGCAGGCGATGCGTCCCAGGGTTCCGACCGAACAGGGAACGACCGCCATCGCGTCGTAATCGGCCGAACCGCTGGCCGGAGGAGCGAACAAATCGTCGTTGTCGAAAATGCGGATGCGAGGATCTTCTGGCATAGTAACTCCTTCGAAATCAGCCACTTCACTGGCATGAGTGCTGTAAACGAGCGCGATTTCGGAAACCTCTTCGGCCCGGAGCAGTTGCTCGAGGCAAAGGCGGGCATACAGAGCGCCGCTGGCGGCTGTGACGGCGACGACGATTTTCATAGAGTTACAATTCGATGGTTTTGCATTTGAGCCCCAACTTCCGGATCTTGTCCAACGTGCGGGGCAAGGCATAACGCATGTTCCGGAACGATTTTTCGCTGTCGTGGAAAACCACGATAGCTCCCGGTTCGAGGTGTTTGGTTACGTTCTTCAGGCATTTGCGGGGCGAGAGCGACCGGCTGTAATCGCGCGAAAGCACGTCCCACATCACCAGCTTGTAGCGCTGCGACAACGCCCGGGCCTGCGCCGGCGTGATCCGGGCGTAGGGTGGTCGGAACAGTTCGCTGTGAATCAAATCGTTGGCGAAATCGACATCCTCGATGTAGCGTTCCAGGCTCATCCCCCAGCCTTTCTGGTGGGAGTAGGTATGGTTACCGACCTTGTGGCCCGCGTCCACGATGCGGCGGAAAAGATCGGGATAAGCCTCCACGTTTTTGCCCAGAACGAAAAACGTCGCCTTGGCGTCGTACTTCTCCAGCATCGCCAGAATCCACTCCGTGATGCCCGGTGTGGGGCCGTCGTCGAAGGTCAGGAAAACCCCCTCCGGGTCGTCGATCTCCCAGATCAGCGACGGGAACAGGTGACGGATTATTTTGGGCGGCTTGAGTTTCATGACGAGAAAAAATACTCCGGCGGAGTACGGCATCGACAAAGATAGTACAAAATCGCCGATTTTCAACAGACGATCTTCCGGTGCGTTCGCTTTATAGGCAAAATGAAAAATATGAATTCCTCCTTTGCGGAATATGCCGCTGATTCTCGAAACCCCCGACGAATTGCGTTGGGCGGAGGAGATCGCGGAATTAAAACGGTTTTGGGAAGAATAGTCGAACGGTTGCGATTCGCTTCCCGTCGAAACGGCTGTTTCGGCGGGAACTTTCGTGCGAAAATATTTGCAGGATTTGATCGAGTTATCTATCTTTGAGAAAAATACGCTACTGTAGTTTGTCTGCAAAAACGTTATGCCTATGAAGAAATCGTACTTTTTGTTGCTTGCAGTCCTGTTGTGGGGTTGCTCGACGTTCGAAGAGGAGGTTCTTCCGGCCCCGGGGGATTCTCCGCGTCAGTTGTCGGTTTCGGCGGTGGAAGAGCCTGGTCCCGATCCGGGTTCGTTGGAGATCATGCAGCGTGCGGTGGACAGCGTTGCTGCCCATAGCGGGCAGCGCAGCCGTTCTGCCTCGGTATCGGGTGCTCAGATCGAACCTACCCACCGTTACGTACGTTTCTCTCCGGCCACGAAAGCGCAGTTCGACGCTTTGTTCGATCAGGATGAATTTACCTGTTATAACTTTCCGTTGGATGAGGTTTCTCCGGTAAGTGCGGATGAGGGCTTCCGGATGTCCGGACCTTCGGATACTCCGGAACAGCTCTACGCGGTACTTCGTACGACGGTCGTCTTGCCCGATACGATTGCGAGCGAGGTTTTGAAAGAGTTGTACGACCCGTCGGTTACGGAGCGGGGCGTTGCGGATCCAGTGTGGGCGGATCGGGTCTGGGCCGAGGCTCGTGCTTTGATCGACGACGGGCGCCATCCGGGGAAAATAATTCCTTACATTCCTTCCGGAGAGATTAAGGTTTGGGACAATATTGCCGGAGATTACATTCCGATCGAGGGTGTTATGGTTACTATCATGCCTCCTGATAACTTGTTGAGGGTCTTGACAACGAGGACAGATAAGGATGGTAAATTCAGAATGTCGGGGTCGGTTCAGGAGCCAGTTAATTATGCGCTTTCGTGGAATACGGTGTATTGGACGATCAAGAGCAGCGCCGTGAGTTCGGCGAACTTGCGGGGTCCCAGCGTGCAGGGCGCCTGGAATGTGAAGATTTCCGGAGATGATGTTATTAGTGGTCCTGCGACGGTTTTTCGGGCCGCTTACCGATACTGGCACAAGATGCCGGCATTGGGATTGACCGCACCCAATTTGGGTAGGAAAGTGAGAATTACATGCCATAATTCGGTAGGTTTCACATATTATTGGAATGGAAAAGAGTTAAGTGCTTCCGGCCTATTTCATCCTGTCGTAAATAGTGATGCTGATCCTGATATAGAAGTGGCCTGTAAGAGAAATGCCAGCTATGTTTTCGGAACTGTAGCTCATGAGATTGGGCATGCGGCCCATTATGCTTTCAATCCGAAATTTAATGGAAAGACGAATGCCTTGATTAAGGAGAGTTGGGCACAATTTACCCGCTACATTTTAACGGAAACGGAATACAAGGATTTGGGCCTATATGGTAAATTGCATAAAAGTCGATTATTTAATCCGAATCAGCATTTGGTGGCATTTCAGGTTCCGGATTATTATAATCAGCAAATGTGGTACTTGGGATTAGGGGCTGAAAGAGATGAGACTGTGCGATTGTACACTCCCATGTTTGTAGATTTATACGATACATTCAATCAAAATAAATGGTATGGATATTGGTCTCCCGGCAGAACAAAAGATGATTTGGACAGGACCCCGGATGATGATATTTGCATGCTGACTATTCGGGAAATCCAAGAGATTGCTTTTGGATCGAAAAACAAATCGGAGGCTATCGGATGGATTCGGCAGTACGCCGCCCGATACGGTTTTACTTCGGAGGAAATCGATCGGTACTGGGCGGTTTACTCTTTAATCGAGGATGAAGATTATGATCGGTATAAATAGTATGAATAATTATTGAAAAAACATTGGATTATGAAAAATTTGATATGGATATTGGCGGCGATTATGCTTGCAGGCTGTGGTGACAACGAAGAGGGTCAGGATATGGGGCTGCATGGCGATCCTCCCGGATATAGCCTTTTTATTTGGTCGAATGAGAGTGATCACCGGATAACGATGACGGTAACCGATCGATTCGAGAAGAAAGAGATCCTTCCCGGAGAAAGCCTGTTGCAGGAGGAGGTCGGTTTCGTTACCCCTCCGAGCCTTGAAGGATATATGATAGACGGTGTTTCGATTGTGTTCGACGATGGCCCGTACGGGGGTGTATTTTTCAGGACAGATAAGGTTACGGCGTTTAATCCCTGTCTTGAATGTAATTATACGGTGGAACGGTCGAATATCGATGGTTATATTGGATTTTGCAGGTGGACCTATACCTTCACCAACGCCGACTACGATGCGGCCGTGGCTCGCGGGCCGATGAAGGAGCAGTAACCATACGGGAGCGACTTGTTTGCAGGCACGAAACCCACTTCCAGCGTTGCCCACACGGGGTCGCCGGAGAACATGTTTGCAGGCACGAAACCCGGCCGGGGAATATTTCCCGGCCGGGTTTTTGCAGGAAACTCTGCCGAAGCCGTTTGCATTCTCGAAAAATATCCCTACATTTGTAGTAAACAGATTAACCGGACCGGACTATGAAAAAATTATCGTATCTGCTGACATTGCTGCTACTCGTTACCCTCATGACGGGCTGCAAAGCGTTCCATACTCTGATGGATTCGAAACTCAAAGCCGCTCAGGGGGCACCGTACGAATTGATTGTCGTGTGCAACCAACAGTTGTGGGAGAGCGAGTTGGGTGATACGCTGCGTTCGGTGCTGTTGGCTCCGATTCCCTATCTGAACGAACGGGAACCTCTGTTCAACGTGATGCAGTTTCCGGAATCGGGATTCAAAGGTACGGTCGTCGATTACCGCAATATCCTCAAAGTGCTCGTCGATCCCTCCCTTGCGGCGGCTTCGGCCGGTGTGCAATACGATGTTACGGCTTCTCCGCAGGTCGTGGTGACGCTTCAGGGACCGACCCGGGAGGCACTTACGCAATATGTCGCGGAGCATCGTGCGGAGTTGGTGCAAACCTTCGAAGGGGCCGAGCGCGACCGCTCGATCGCTTTCGCCAACAAGTTCAATCAGACGGAATCCGGCAAGCTCGTTCGAGAAAAGTTCGGCGTGGAGATGAAGATTCCCAAAGGCTACATCCTGGCCCAACAAAGCGATGATTTCCTCTGGTTCCGGTACGAATTCCCGGCTGCGAGCCAGGGCTTCATGCTCTATTCCTATCCTTACGAAGGGAAGCAGTCCCTTTCGGAGGAGGCGTTGCTGGCTGCCCGCAACCGTTTCGCCGCTCGCATTCCGGGGCCGAGCGACGGCTCCTATATGACCACATCGAAAGTCTTTACGCCCCGGTATCGGTTTTTCCGGCTCGAAGGCAGAGCCTGGGTCGAAATGCGCGGATTCTGGGATGTCGAAGGGGATTTCATGGGAGGTCCGTTCGTAAGCTATACGACCGTCGATACGGCGACCGACCGGGTTTTCACGCTGGATTGTTATGTTTATTCTCCGAAACTTCCCAAACGCAATTATATGCGCGAAGTGGAACACTTGCTTCATCTGGTGAAATTCCCCGCAGCGACCGGTTCCGCATCTGCGACTGTCACCGCTGGCAGGCGGGAGGCGGCAAAATCAGATGCTCCGGCATCCCGGGACGCAAATCCGAAACCCGAAGCAATCTCGTCGGAATCCTGATAATCCGCCGCCCCGGTGTTGCAATTCCTGACATATCTGTTCATCGCCATCTATACGGCGACGGTTATCGGCATCATCCTGGTTGTCATTTTGGGCAACCGCAACCCGCTCAAGACGATCCCGTGGGTCGTCGTGCTGATTTTCGCTCCGGTCGTGGGATTGGTTTTCTATTTCTTCTTCGGGCAGGATCTGCGGCGCAAGCGGATTATTTCGCGCCGTACCTACAAGCGGCTCATGGTCTATGCTCTTCCGGCCCATGTGCGTCGAAGCGATGCCCCCGTTCCGGCCGCATGTCAATCCCTGTCCACTCTGCTTACCAATACTTCGCAGGCGGTTTCCTTTTACGGCAGCCGCCTGACCCATTACGGCGACGGGGCTTCCAAGATGACCGCCCTGCTCGAAGAGATCGAAAAGGCCCGCGACCATATTCACATTCTCTATTATATTTTTTGTGACGATGAAACGGGTGCCCGTCTTCAGCAGGCGCTGATCCGCAAGGCAAAGGAGGGTGTCAAAGTCCGCGTACTCTATGACGACGTAGGCTGCAACGGGGTCAAGAAAGAATTTTTCCAGCAGATGCGCGATGCGGGTGCGGAGGTTCATGCCCTGCTGCATGTACGCTTTCCGATGCTGACCGACCGGGTCAATTACCGCAACCACCGCAAGATCGTGGTCATCGACGGCCGGGTAGGTTTTTTCGGCGGTATGAATATCGCCGACCGCTATGTGAAAGGACCGGGTTGGGGGGTATGGCGGGACAGCCACTTCAAGGTAGAAGGAAAGGGGGTGTATGGCCTGCAATCCGCATTTCTGGTGGATTGGTCGACCGTCGAACGCGTACACCTGGATACCTCGAAGTTTTTTCCCGAAGCCGACAACTATACCTCATCGACCATGCAATTCGCTACCAGCGGTCCGTTGGGGCCCTGGCGAACGTTGTTGCAGGGTATTATGACGGCTATCGCCGGTGCGCGACGGAGTATCTGCATCCAGACGCCCTATTTCCTGCCGACCGAGGGCCTGAACTCCCTGTTGCAAACGGCGGCATTGGGCGGTATTGACGTACAATTGATGCTGCCCGAGCGTTCCGATTCCCGGATTATCGATAAAGCCGTGCATTCGTTCATCGACGATATGCTCCGAGCCGGGGTGAAGGTTTACTTTTATACCAAAGGCTTCCTGCATGCCAAAATGCTTATCGTCGATGATCTGCTGACGGTTGTGGGTTCTGCGAACATGGATTTCCGCAGTTTCGAGCACAACTTCGAAATCAACGCGTTCGTTTACGGACAGGATTTCAATACGGCAATGCGTCGTGTTTTCGACGAAGACCTGCGCTCGTGCCGGCGGCTTATTCCTTCGGAATGGTTGCGGCGACCTCTTCCGCAGCGATTGAGCGAGTCGTTCATGCGGCTCTTTTCCCCGCTGTTGTAAGGCCGGAGGAGGCGATGACGGCGATCGGGGTTTCCGTTGTTGTCCGATTCGCAAAAAACATAGCCACACCACGGAAAGCCCGGAGCCTGTAAAAAATATTTGGAGAATCCGATTTAACTTTCTATCTTTGTAAAACAAACGTATCAGGGTTCTGACCTTCACGGGTCGGGATTCTTATTTTTTTGATAAAACCATGGCAAAAGAGATTATTTATCTGACGGCAGAGGGTTACAAGAAGCTCAAGGACGAACTCGACCATATGCGCTCGGTGGAGCGTCCGGCTATATCGGCGGCCATTGCCGAAGCACGCGACAAGGGAGACCTGTCGGAAAACGCCGAATACGACGCGGCCCGGGAAGCACAGGGACTGCTCGAAATGCGTATCGCCAAAATGGAAGATACCATTGCCAATGCGCGTATCATCGACGAATCGAAAGTCGATAAGAGCAAGGTGCAGATCTTGAGTCGGGTAACTCTTCTGAACCACAATACCGGCAAGGAGGTGATCTATACTATCGTCGCCGAGCACGAAGCCAACCTGCGCGAAGGCAAGCTGGCCATCGGCACTCCCATTGCCAAAGCCCTGCTGGGACATAAGAAAGGGGACCGGGTGGACGTGACCGTGCCTGCCGGGACGATCCATTTCGAAATTCTGGATATCAACATCTGAAATAGGGAGATCGGGGTGAGGCAATCTTTTTAGGATGTAGAAACTGTTGTTGATTATTTTTTGGTAAGGAATGCTTTCGGGCGTTCCTTTTTTGTTCGTATTTGTATGATTCCGGTGCTTTGTCAGTCGATACCGGCGATTGCTGCTATGTACGGCGGATTGCATGCAAGGGGAGTTCGGTGCCATGATCGCGCAATAAACGGAACGTCCGACCTTAAGGTCGGACGTTCTCTGTTTTCTCGTTTTGGAGGAGCTATTTTAACGATGTGCGAATTTTGCCTGTCGCATATCCATAAGATTGATATTTGACAGGCCACCACCGATGAGTTCTCCGGCGGGGCTTGCACCCTCTTTGGTCAGATTTACCATTTGGCGGATAACGGGTCCATAGTTGCCTTCTGCATCCGCTGCTACGCCACAGATGGTGTTTTCATCCCAATAGACTGCCAGCAACTGATCTACCGCATCCTTAAATTCAGGTATTCCGTAAGTAACCAGATTGTTGATTATGCTGCGGTCCGAATATTCGTCCGGATTACTCAAATCGCCCATGAAACATCCTGTCCACCAATGAGCTGCCTTGTCGTTGTGGGATACTTTCAACAACAGAACGGCATATTCTTCGAAGCCTGCGAAGTTGATGGGATCCAATTGGGCGAGTTCTGCGCCATCGTACCATGCGTAGCTGTCGATGCTTACTTCGGCAAGCGCAGCGGTATTCTCTTCTACCGTATATGTTTCACTGATGATGAAGGGAGCGACAGGGACTCCTTTTTGATCGATGGCAACGGCCCACATTCGCAATTGATCGCCTGTCTGAAGATTCCGTTCAAATTCTACAGGACCTGTGGCCGCGAGCATGGAAACCGCCTCGGCATGCAGGCCGGTGGTGCCCATATAGTCTTTGATTTTGGATTCAAGCACTTTTTTCATACCCTCCTCGATATTTTCGCCGAAGGCCTGATAATCCTCTTCCGAGATAAGATCGAATATGTAAACGACATCGTCTGCTGACGGAACGGTGGAGAACTTGGAGGCGACAACCGAACTTAAAGTGCATTCGAATTGAACGTCGAACGTTTGGGGATCCCCTCCTTCAAGAGTCTTGAATGTTTCGGTTTTGATCGGTGTGGTCGGGAATCCCTGTTCGCATCCGAAAACCGCAATTTGATATTCCCAGCCCGGGTTGAGTTCTTTTGCTTCATACGTGAAAGGTCCCTCGTGGAGATACATGTCGAGCATACCCCAGCCGAAATAACGATCGATCAGATATTTTTGATAATCCGTACCCGTCGGCACCTGGGACTGGATGTCAGCCGACAGAACATCCAGGAAGTAAACATCGCTGTTCGACGGTGTAACGGTAATCGATGCTCCTGTCTGTGTGATTGCTGTCGTTGCGATTTCGAATGTATTGGTGGATTCGGGTGCAGTCTGCGCTGTAAAAGCTTCTGCGGTAGGCTTCGTCGTCGTGTGTCCGTCGGCATCGATACCTACTGCGACGGCCCAATACTTGGCTCCCGGTTCGAGTCCTCTGGCCGTATATGCATCGTTGCCGTAAGAAGTAATGGCTTTGACCGCCTCCTCGCGGGTCATCTCCTGCTGCTCCATCATCACTACCTCGATGAAATATTGTAGGTAATCGTCAAAACCGTGTTTTTGGGATTCCAGCCAATCGGCGTCGGTGACGATATCACTGAAATAACTTTTTGTTTCGTTGCTCGGAGAAACCGTGATTTCAGCTGTCGTCGGAGTAATGTTACTTACTGATACCTTGAATGTCAGTTGATTAGGATCAGTTTGGGGGGGGGTACGTCGGTTTTGTCGTCACTGCATGCTCCGGCGAACACCGCCAAAATAAGAAAAGGAATTAAAATTTTTTTCATAATCTTATTATTTTTTAGTGATTAATTCACTACTAAAATAAATAAAAGTAGTGAGAAAACAAAAAACGGATGATTTTTTAGGATGTTAAATTTAAGTTTTTTAAAATTGGATTGATGTCTTATGAAGAGGTAACTTTGTATTCGTATTCTCGGAACTGCCGGAAGTAAAGAAACCGGTCATAGTAACTTGGGGTATGATGCTGTTGTGATATTATATTGACCATTCGAATAAATTCGGAGCCTGTGTCCGTTTATACCCGAGGAAAAGGGTATGTTTGGGATTCGAGATATTGATATTTGATTCCCTGCAGAAGCATCCCAATATATAGGTATTTGGGAGAGTGCACCTTGCCGGGTAACCTTTTTTCATTATTTTTGCACCTGAAATGAGCGGACAAAAACTCATACGGGTATTCAATGCGGGGGCGCTGCTGCTGATCCTGCTCGCGGCCTATGCGGGCAAAAGCCTGCATACCCATCCCGATGAGTACTATCGTTACCTCACGGAGAACGATGCAAATACCACGTCGCCGGCTCTTGTGGACGACTGTGCGATTTGCCATTTCCATTTCTTCTCGTATATCCATTCTACCGACTGGGTCCTCGACAGTGAGTTCCGTTTGCTGGAAACCTTTTTCCGGCCGGAGTGTTACGATCCGGCAATCGTTGCGATATCGGGCTCGCAGCTCCGTGCGCCGCCTGCAATCGGGTAGATAAATTCGTTCCGGAACCATTCGTTTCCGGGACTATTCGACCGCACGTGCCGAGCGGCGCGGCAAAACATCGTTTTCACAGGGTATTCTCTCTCATCGGCCGTATTACGGGCCGTTGCCCCTGCCTGGCGAAAACAGACCCATTTTACATCTTAAAACATAGGATTATATTGTGTATCCATTTGGGAGCATAGCGCCCCGAGTCCATTCCGAGGAGGAGATTTAGCCTACATTATTCATAGTGGATTCATTTCAGGTTATCAAAACAGATATGG
>OGWS01001865.1_pt1 | contig 14727 bp, 9 predicted proteins | sample 1576111 | NCBI WGS metagenome assembly OGWS01 (sample SAMEA3541534, study PRJEB24748) | human gut metagenome | biome: human gut; feature: human-associated habitat; material: faeces | place: China | collected 2012
CTAAACCCGAAAAAAATACATGACTAAACACGAAACACCGACTTGACGAAATACACCGCTGCTCGCATGGGTCATGACCGCGCTGCGCAAGGGATGGACGCCCGAACGCATCGAGGGACGGCTCGCGGTCGAGTTCCCCGACGACCCGCGCATGAGGGTCAGCCACGAGTGCCTCTACCAGTGGATCTACGCCAAGCCGCAGAGGATCCTGGATCTCAGGCAGTACCTGCCCAGAGGCAAGCGGCGCCGCACGCGCGCCAAGGGCAGGAGGTCGAAGGGGCCGCGCATCCCGATGCGCGTGCCCATCGCCCAGCGGCCCAAACGTGTCGACTCGCGGCATGAGTTCGGCCATTTCGAGTCCGACACCGTCATCGGCACGGCCCCCTCGAAACGGTGCATCGACACGCAGGTCGAACGCAAGAGCCGCCGCCTGTTCGCCCGCCTCATCCCCGACAAGAGCGCGCCGGCCACGGCGCGCGCCGAATACGACATCTACAAGGACATCCCCGCGCCCGCGCGCATCGACCGCACCTGGGACAACGGCACGGAGTCCTCCTGCCACCTGCTCGTGGACGAGGCCCTCGGCATGCTCACCTACCATGCGGACCCCTACTCCTCATACCAGCGCGGCACGAACGAGAACCGCAACGGACGCATCCGCCGCTACCTGCCCAAGAAAACCAATTTCGACGGCCTGACGGACGAGGACCTGCAGGCCATCGTGGACGAGATCAACGACACCCCCATGAAGGTCCTGGACTGGGAAACGCCCAACGAGGTTTGGTATCGAGAGCTCGGCAAGGTACTCTCGAAGACAAGCCACCCAAAGACGAGCGTTGCACTTACAAATTGAATTCGGGCCTTGATGACACTGAAGATGTCACCTCCAACGGCTCTTTACGACCTCGATTGCATTCATTAGGTCATTTCTTCGTTCATTAGGTCGGAGGGTGCTGAAGCCATCCCTTGGAACGGCGGGGTTTCAAGGGCCGCTCCGACCAAGGACCGACCTAATAAACGTCAAACCGACCTAATGAATAACTCCGATACCGGATTATGAGCAACACAGCCGCAACGAAATGCGCCGCACAGGCTTAGCCCGAACATCGATTCGGGTTCAAGCCAGTGCGACGCAGATCAACTTCAGGTATAAGACCTGTATTCAATTATTGGGTTGTTATTAGCCTAGGGGCAATAGCCTCACGTCAGGCACGGCGCTTGCGCCAGATAACCAGACCGGCGCCAGCCGCGCCGAGCACAACTACGGCCGCAGCAACGGCAGCCACCGCACTACCCGTGGGGGCAGTGGTAGTAGCGTTCTTCTGCTGCTGGTCGGGCTTCTGGTTTTGCCCAGGCTTCTGCTGACCGGGCTTCTGCGGTTCAGGCTTTTCGCCGCTATCCTTCTTGGCGAGACCATCGTGTGCGGCAGTGAGTTTGTTGAGCGCAGCGGTCACCTGCGGTGCGGTTGCGGCCGGATCCTTGACTACCTGCTTTGCGGCAGCAAGTGCATCCGCATATGCCTTCCACGAATCAGCCGTGTAGTCGTTCTGGTTGAGCTTCTCACTCTCAACAGCGGCGATCTTGTCGGCAAGAGGCTTGCGCTCCTCATCGGTGGCAGGCGGAACCGGAGCCTCGGGCTTAGTTACCGTGACTTCGACGGACGCGGACTTGTTCTCGTCAACCGTGGAGGTGGCGGTGATGGTCGCCGTACCTTCGGCAACGGCGGTCACCTTGCCATCCTTGTCCACAGTAGCGACCTTCGCGTCGGAGGACTTCCAGGCCACGGTCTTGGCCGCATCACCGGTCACCTTCACCTCGGCCGACAACTGGGCAGTATCACCAGCGACCAGCGCCAGCTTGCCATCCTTGACACCATCACCGGAGACGGCAACGGAATCCACAGACGGAGTCGGGGTCGGGGTCACGGCTTCGCCCTTGCCGAGATTGATGTTGGCGTAGTCGGACTCATTTCCGGCGGCATCCTGCGCATAGAAGTGCACGTAAGTGTCGTGGTCAGCGGAGAGCTGCACCTTCACCTTGTCCTCGTCGGTGTAGGTGCCCCACATCGTGTTCTCGTTGGACTTCGGGTTGCTGGACGGGCCGGTGGAGTACAGCACACGGGTCACGCCGGAGCCTGCGGCACCGTCATCAGCGGTGAGAGAGACGACCACATCGTTGCCGTTCTTGCTCTCCTGCTTAGCGGTGACCACCGGCACGTTGGTGTCGACCTTGATGGTCTGGGAGACCTCGCGGCTGTTGTCGTTTTCATCGGTGGCACGGGCGGAAATGGTCACGGAACCCTGCGCGGTCACGCTGATCGGGCCCTTGCCACTGGTCCACTCGCCCTTGCCGATCTTGTACTCGATCGTCTTTATCGGCACGGTGGAGACGCCGCGCTGCGCGGTGATGGCGAACTTCGGGGCAGTGGTGTACCAGCCGGAGCCGGGGGCCGCGGAGTCGAAATCGATAGCAACAATCGGCTGGGCTTTCGGGTCGGAAGGCGCGACGACGAAGAACGTGCCTTCCGCCTTGATATTGCCGACACCCTCGATAGAGCCTTCCACGAAGCCGACCTGTTCGGCTTCAGCATACTCGGCGGCCGGGATACTGTCCCAAGTCACTTTGTGACCCGACTCGACCGAGCCGTCAGCGTAGGTCAGCGCCACGGTATCCTGCAATACCGGCTTGACACCGGGAGCGGTGATGGTGGAGACGTACTCCGCGTCGGTCACCTCGGTGTTGAGCTGGTCGTAGACACCAATAGTGGCCGTCGCCTGACCGGCCGCAACTTTGATGTTGTCATAGGTACCGGCAGCAGTAGTGCCCTTGACTTCGGCGGTAGTACCAGCTGTAGCATAAGCGTCGGCCGGAACGGTTTCCCAAGTCACTGGAACCTTAATGCTGGGACCATCTTGAGGTGTCGCCCACACTTCTGCAGGCAACTTCGAGGTCGGGTCCACGCCCGGCGTGGTGCGCACGGCAACTTGCTGCACGTCTAAGAAAGCACCTGGGTCGCCCGGATCCACTGGTAGTGCAGCGCTGGTACCAAACACCTGCCACTCAGTGACGGTAATACCCTTGTTGTCATTGGCCTTCTTGTTCACCACAAGCTTCATGGACTTGGTGGTGACCTGGTCGAAGGTGTAGGTATACGGACCATACACCGGGTTGGTGGCGTCGAGCTCGTCGTCGGCGGGGAATGTCTTGTCCACCTTCAGGTTCGGCACGGTCTCGTACTGGCCGGAATCAGCATTGAGATACTCAATCGAGACATCCTTGGGCAGCGGCACGCCACCATCACCGGTCTTGACGTTCGTCCAGTAGTAGCCCACAGACTTGGACGTGGTCACGGCGCGATTCCATGTGTAAGTGGCAGTTTCGCTGGCACTGGTGTTGCCCCAAGTGCCCCAACCGCCATAGCTGGCGTTGCCGTCCAAGCTATCGTCATTGATGGCAGCAGTGCTGTTCCAGCCAGTGACATAGCTGACCTGAACGTCTGGTGCATTGTCGTTGCCTTTTTCTGCATTGAGCGCAACATTCGTTTCAGCGTCGTCCGCCAGTGCACTCGGCGCGGCCGATACGGAGAAGACACCGCCAGCCAGCAGCGTGGCCGCAGCTACGAACAGTGCGGCGAATCGTTTCGCCACACCGTCCTTCACGGCCGAAGTAGTGCTTTCGATGGTCATAATATTCTTTCTGTTAGGCGTTATGGTTTGTATCACTCATCTCCCGCCGTGTCGTGCACTACGGGAGACGGTTTGGTCGCAGGAAAACGTCAGCTCATCTTGGCGCGAGCGGAGGCAAGCAGAACCACCTGACGATCACGACTGGAAAGCAGCCCCTCGTCTTGATAGGTCTTCGTGACCTCCTGCACCTTCTTGATGAAGGCGGCACGGTCCTTGAACGGCGCGCCCGCCCAGATGTCATCCATCAGCGTGCTCTCGCTACGGTCCTGTGCAGCCGGGCGCTTCGGGTTCAGCACATCGGTGAGCTTGCCTGCGAAGCCCACATACTCGTCCTTGCGCTGGAAGTACATGTGGTACGGGGTGTTGTCGCCGTTGTAGGCGGGCTCGAACTCGTCGCCGTCAATGATGAAGTAGTTCTTCGTGCCTTCCTTCTTCTGTACGCCCAGTTTGATGGTGCCATCCAAGCCGTTGCGCTCGTAGAAGCCGCGTTGGATGAACTTGGTGGATGGGTTGAGCGCGTTGAGCACCGTGGGACCGTAGAACAGCGTCTGGATGTCCTTGCGGTCATCAGTCGACTCGGTGCGCAGCTGCAGCGGGATGGTGACGACGATCTTGTCCCCGACCTTCCAGCTGCCGGCCACGGTGGCGTATTCGCCAGCGGTGACGCCATCTATAGCCTTGCCGTTCACCTCGATCTTCGCACCTTTGCTCCACGCGGGGATGCGGATGCGGAAGGTGACGGCGCTCTTCGGCGCGGCCGTAATGGAAATCGTCGAGGTCTCCTCCTCCGGATAGTTGGTTTCCTGTGCGAGCTTCAGGCCGGTGTCGGTCCAGTCGAGTGTGGAAGCTGTGAACAGATTGACGTACAGTTCCTTGTTGTCCGTCGAGTGGAAGTAGATGGAATCCTGGTACTTCGAGTGGCTTTCCAAAGCGGTGCCGCCACAGCAAGTGCCGATGTTGCCATCACCATATTCCTTCTGCGTAGCCGGATTCACTGGGTACATGTAGCAGTTGCCCGGCGTGAGGGCCGTGCCGGAATCGAGGTCACGGGACTTACCTCCGAGAATATGGTTGAGAATCGTGCGCTCATAATAGTCCATGTAGGCAGGTTTTTGTTCGATAAAGAACAGATAGCGAGCCACCTTGAGCATGTTGTATGCCGCGCAGGATTCCGCGTTGCGCTTGCCGATATCGCCGGCCACAGTATGTGCCGGCCCCCACATCTCGCCTTCGCCAGTACCACCGTGAGCATACATACGGCCGGGCACAATCATGCCCCAGTACCCCTCAACGGCCTTGAGATAACGCGCACGAGCATCAGCATCGATATCCGCGTCGCCCATGGCCGCGTCTTTGGCGTAACCGACGAACTGTGGAATGTGCTGGTTGGCGTGCAAGTTGTTGAGGATATCGACACCAGCACCACAGTTGTCAATGAGCTTGTCAGTGTCGAAAAATGCGGAGGCCTTAAGAAATTCGCTACGGTCCTTGTCCTTGGAGACGTTGTACAAATCCACCAGCGAATCATTCATGCCGCCGTATTCACCACCGATGTAGATGTCCCACATCTTCTGCAGCTGGGTTTTGGTGCATTTGCTCAGACGCGCATAGGTCCAATGTCCGATGCCTTCAGCCAGGTCGAGCGCGTCGGCATTACCGGCAAACTCGTAAGCGGCAATCAGACCGGCAAGAATCTTGTGCTCCGTGTACCACGGTGCCCAAATCTCGCCATAGGGAGCATATTCCTCCAATGCCTTGAACTGCCACTCGCCATAGGCGGCAAGGAAGCCGGGGTGGCTGTAGCGGGCTTTGCCGTTATACTTCATCTCGCGCAGGGAATCTCGGCATTCCTTCAGGCCGGAGACGAACTCGTTGATCTTGTTGAGAATCGCTTCCTCCCCCGTTTCGGCATACGCTTGGGAGAGCATGTGCAATGCATGTCCGGCAAAGTGGCCGCGCAACAGACCATCAGCACCGTTCTTGTTCTGGCCACGCGTGTATTCGGCATCGCCCCATTGCTGTTCAACAGCCTTGTCTAGCGAGCCGCTGGGGAAGTTCTCCCAGCCACCGGAAGGCTGCGTCGTGTTGTCCTTAGGCAGCAGGTTCGCCTGCGCACGGAAGCAAACCAGCCAGCGGTCTACCGGATAGTTGCGTGCATAGTCGAGCATCCCTTCCTTGGCACGATCGAACACGCTGTTCGAGGTGATGGCGACGTTCCGCAGAGGGAACGGAGCTACCTTCCAGCCCGGCAGAGCGGGCGCGTCGGTAATGGTCTTCGCGCTTTTCGTGGTGCGCTGCGCTGCGGGAACGGCCACGCCGCCCGCGCCGTTCGCGCCCGTTGCACCTGCCGTGCCAGCGACGGATGGCGCTGCCTGCACCGTTGTCACTCCTGTACCCAATGCACTCGCCACGGCGATGGTGCCGCCGATGGCGGCCGCGCCTGCGAGCACAGCACGGCGAGAGATGCCGTTTGTTGCTTCCGTTGAACTCATCTTGCTCCTTCGTTGGACTGCCGCGCGTTCATTGCGAGGCATGACGGACGAAGACACTCTGCCGCATTCGCAACCATTCAATGCACTTAATCCATTCAATGGCCCGACGACGCAGGTAAGATGCGTCAGTGGATGGCACACACATACTCGGAATCGTCTGGTACTGCCCGTTTTACCATCACATCATTGTGGTGCGTCCCCGTCGTCATGTATGTATGGGAGAGATGACGGTAAAGCAAACAGTTACCATATGCGATTATTCGAGTTTTTGCGCGCCCTCCATGCCGCTTGTCTTCGTTGTGCGCGTTCACAATAACTCAAACAGACGATTCTCACCATGCGTCAAAGAAAGCGACTCACTCATTTTTTCTCTGGTTTTCGTAGCGCACAATACCAATGAAAATCAGTCTTTATCAGCATTTCCAGCCATGCTATTTTCGTAATTTTCCTTTTGTTTTCCTCTTGCGAAAACCAACGAACCCAAACACATATGCTCACCAATAACACAGTAAATGCATTCAAATTAACATGTTCCCGAGCAACTCTCACAAGCAGCTCAAACGCAACACCGCACTTCAACTTGAACAACACACCATTCCTCGCTATACTGATAAATTGGTGCGTTAATGAGGTATACCCTTCCCCTGTCACAACACAGAAATTGGAAGGACATACTATCATGCCTAATCTTCGCCCCACCGAGCTCATTATCATTCTACTTATCATCGTGCTGCTGTTTGGCGCGAAGAAGCTCCCTGAGCTAGCCAAAAGCATTGGCCAATCGATGAAGATTTTCCGTGCCGAGACCAAGACCGATGACCCGGCAACACAACAAACCGTCAATACAGTCAGCGACGCCCCTGCCCCAGCTCCGGCGGCAGCACCGGCTCCCGCTCCCGCCGTACCCCAAGCCGTCACGATGAACGCCACCGCCGCCCCGACTACAGCAACCGGAGCCGAACAGCGATGAGCACGGTTCCCGGAAACCCCGCGCTTCCGGCACCCCTTGCACCGGCGATGCATCCCGGCGATCGGGATACACATCTTGACCTCGACGATCTCATCGATCACTCACACGAGGCCACGCAGCAGGCCAGCGCGGGTGCGCAACACCCTACACGCCGGTGGAAGCGGGGTGTAGGGCGCAAGTCCAAAACGCGCAAGCCCCGCAACCCCGATGCGGTGATGCCTCTGGCCGATCATCTTGTCGAATTTCGCAAACGCTTTGTTCGGGCCATTGCCGGCATCATCATCATGTCGATAGTGGGATGGATGTTCAGCGATCAGGTGTTTCGTATCCTGCAACAACCGTTCCTGACGGCGGCCGGGCAGCAACAGGGACTGATGAGCATCACATTCAATGGCGTGGTCTCCGCATTCAACGTAAAGCTGGAGATTGCGTTCTTCCTTGGTCTGACGGCCTCCTGCCCGTGGTGGTCATACCAAGTGTGGGCATTCATTAATCCAGGGTTGAAGCGCAAAGAGCGCTGGACCGCGGTTACATTCATCGGAGCCTCAGTGCCGCTGTTCCTCACCGGAGCCGGACTGGCATGGTATCTGCTGCCCCAAGCGGTGGCGATCCTTACCGGCTTTGCCCCCGCAAACACCGCCACATTGCTCAGCGCCGACGTCTATTTTGATTTCATTCTGCGCATGACAGTCGCTTTCGGCCTCTCATTCCTGCTACCCGTAGTTATGGCGGCATTGACGATGATGAATGCGGTCGAAACACGAACATGGTTGAAGCAGTGGCGTCTCGCAACGGTCATAGCGTTTATCTTCGCGGCCGTGGCCACGCCAACCGGCGACCCAGGAACATTATGCGCACTCGCTTTGCCCATCATCGCAATCTATTTCGCAGCCATAGCCGTATGCGCAGTATACGAGCACATCCAGCTATGGAAAGTCATGCGCGCGGCGGGCGAAGAACCCAAACTTCTCAAACTTTTACATAAAATGCGCGCCGCGTTACCATTTCGCGCGGCGCGCAAAGCCAAGCGCACCGGCAAACAGGAAGCCCCTGCAACAATAACTGCAGAAGGAGAATAATATGTTGTTCGGCATTTCGGGCACGGAACTCATGGTGATTCTTGTCATCGCTTTAGTGCTGGTAGGCCCCGACAAGCTGCCCGACTACGCACGCAAGGTCGGACGATTTATCCATAGCATGCGCGTACGCGGCCAAGCGTTGAGCGAACAAAGCAACATCGACGTTCACGGCCTTGTACAGGATTCCGGCATCAATGATATTCGCAAAGGTCTGGATGATGCCACGCAAGATGTGAACCGGCTGCTGCCGCCTATCCGGTGACGTTATCAATCCAACGGCAACGTTGACTCGCGTTGGATTAGCTTCACCGGCACACGCTCCACACCATGGTGAGGATGCCCCGCAATCGCATCCAGTAGGCATAGGGCAGCTTGACGCCCCAGCATTTCGTTGTTGTCATCAATAGAAGTAAGCAACGGATGCGCGTACGACACATAATCCGGACTGTTGTCGTGCCCGATAACCGCTACGTCTTGCGGCACGCGACATCCGTTACGTTCCAATTCCTCGATGCAGCCACGAGCCAGCACATCGTTTTGGCATATCACTGCGTCGAATGCAGCACCGTCATTGAGCAGCAGACGGGCAGCGGCGCGCCCCCATTCCGCTTCCCATGGACCGAACCGCGCTTCGCCAGCCAACTGTAATCCAGCATCATGCAAGGCCTTGAGCGCACCCCGCATCCGTTCATGTGTAACCGAGTACTCGGAGTCGCCAGCAATAATCGCAATACGAGTGCGCCCGCAGGAAAGAAGGTGGCGAACGGCCAAACACCCTGATTCCACATTGTCTTGTGCCACGGAACAATCATCGGGATCACGGGACGGGCCATAGGCGTAGACCACAGGTACCGGAGAATCCACGTAGTATGGCACCGGATCCGTACACCTGCTGATAATCAACAGTCCCGACACTCCTTGCACCAACATTCGTTCAATACCACTGTGGAACAATGCCTCATTGCCTGACGCATTGAACAGTAGCGCTGCGGCTGAGCGCGCTTGAAACGCATTCTCCGCTCCAATAAGAATGGTCGGAGAAAAGACGCCTTTCATATCAACGCCAATGATGCCAACGCGAAAATCCTGCATGCCGTGAGAATCCCTGACGCTTAACCTTGCCATCGATGCCATAGCTTCTGCGGCGCTATAACCCAACCTCCGCGCAGCATCAATCACTCGAATACGGGTTTTCTCGCTGACGTGAGGCTTTCCACGCAAGGCCTTGGACGCAGTGGACAGCGATACATTAGCCGCCGATGCCGCTTCCTCCAAACGGACTGCGCCCACATTGAGCTCTTCCTCACCCTCTGACATATCGACTCCTCTGGCAAAGGCCTCAATGCCCCTAAATGATGCTGCAAACAGCCTTTAGTCTAATAGACTGCCACCTACGGCACCCGCATCCGGTAAGCACACACAAAATATTGATATCAAATTGTTATATTGCACATAATCCGGATGCGGCTCCAATCAATTCCGGTTTATCTTAATCAGTCCCGATCAATCAAAGCAGTGAGAGCCCAGAGGATGCTCACCACGTCGATGGCCTCCTGGAGGAATGCGCCGACGACGACCGGGATAAGGTTGAACGCGGCGGCAATCATGCCGATGGTGGCAAGCACAAGGCCCGCGATTACGGCTTGAAGCATCACGCGCTTGGTGCGGCGTGCAATGGCGATGGCGCGCGGCACGGCGGCGATATTGTCATTCATAATGACCACCTGAGCGCTTTCGGAAGCGGCGGTGGATGTGCCGTCGGTCATGGCCACACCGATATCGGCGACGGCGAGCACCGGGGCATCATTCACACCGTCACCAACCATCATCGTGACGGTTTTGCCGGCTCCTGTAGCGGCCCTGACTGCGGCTACCTTATCCTCCGGGAACAGTTCGGCGTGAACCTCGTCAATGCCGACTTCGCTGGCAATGATATTGGCGGAAGCCCGCTTGTCACCGGTAAGCATGGCGAGCTCGGTGACGCCCAACTCATGCAGTTTGGCGAGCACTGCCTTGGCGTTGGCACGCGGCACATCGCGCAGCACGATGCGCGCGATCAGCTGACCATCAACAGACACATACGACGCCATTTCGTCCGGCTGAAGCAGCCCAAATCGTGTGCGCAGGTCATCCTCAGACCGACTGGGGGCAGCCTCGCCGACCGCCAGGAATCCATCCTCCCCAGCAGCCGCGAAAGACAGCCGGCCAACGCGCACCGCGTGTCCGTTCACCTCGCCGGAAACGCCCTTGCCGGCGTCTTCATTGATGTTCTTGACGACCGGATACTCCCGGCCATGGCCAGGCCAGCTGGCCTCCGGCTCTGGGCACAGGCGCTGGCCATCCTCGAACCGCTGGCGCAGTCGGGCCAGCGCCTCCGCGCCGGCCTTGGCAATGCCTTTGGACAGGATGTGCACCGAGTAGCTTTCCACCGCGCCGGCCATCATCAGCACATGGTCTTCGTTGAGACGGGTTGCAGCGCCGGGCAACATCTCGACGCGCACCACCTGCGGCTGCTTGACGGTGAGCGTACCGGTCTTGTCGAAGAACACCTGCGTGACGCGGCCGAGATTTTCCAGCACGTCCTGCGCTTTGATAAGCACGCCGGCTGCGGCGAGGCGTCCGGTTCCGGCGATGTATGCCACCGGTGCGGCGATGAGCAGCGGGCAGGGCGTGGCCAGCACCAGCACCTGGGCGAATCGCGTCGGCACCCCGGACACCGCCCATGCGACGCCGGCAATCACCAACGAAAGCACGGTAAAGGGCACGGCCAAGCGGTCAGCGGTTTTTACCACGGCCGGGCGCGACTCCTGCGCGGAGGCCACGAGCTCGAGGATGCGCTGGTACTGCGAATCGGCGGCCACCTGGGTGGCACGCATGGTCAATGCAGTCGAGCCGTTCACCGCCCCGGACATCACACGGGCGCCGGCGAACACTTCACGCGGCACCGGCTCACCGTTGATATTGCTCAGGTCGAGCGTGGCCGTGCCGGACAGCAGCTCGCCGTCAACCGGCACAGTTTCGCCCGGCAACACCATGAGTACGTCGCCCAGCTGCACCTGCTCGACCGGCACCGTGTCGAAGCGGTGCGCGGCGGCGGCAGCCGATGCCAAGCCCACACGCCGGAAGCCATCGGACGAATCGCCCTTACCGGCAGCAAACCCACGCCCCACGCCAGGCAGGTTGACGACGTGCGCGGTTTGCGGCGCGGCCTCCATCAGCGCGGTCAGGCTGCGCTCGGCCTTGGCTTGAGCGTATTCCTCAATGGCCTCGCCGGACGTGATCATCAGCGTCACCGCCCAACTTGCCCAGTATTCGGCGACGGCCACGGTGGAGAGGATCGCGACCACGGCCAGCACATCGACTCCAACCTGCCCATGACGCAAATCGTCAATCATGCCGCGCACAGTGTCAATCACGATAATCAGCACCAATGCGATAACCAGCCACTGGCCGAAGCCCGGATTGCCAAGTACCGGAATCGCCATCGCATTGCCCCACGGACGCCAATCGCCCAGTAAAGCCAGCGGAATTGCGGCGATGACGACGACCGGAAGCATCGGCACAAGCTTGCAGATGTCGAGAATTTTGGTGAAGAATCTGATGAGTGCGCCCATCATTGCTCCTTACGCTCGTATACGGAGTCGATTGCGGTACGGCAAGCGTGGCCCGCGCAATCGGCGCTGCGGTCACGCCTTGTTAACCCACCGGCGGCTTTGCCTGGGGCTTCGCTTTGCTCGGCTCCCGCGCGACCTTCCGATACACGGCGTAAAGAAATGTTCAGTTTTATATTGAATTATGCGCTTTGTTCGGAGCACCGCCCGAACTCAGTGCTTGACCTACCCTATCAACGAGCGTTGTGCGACATGCCGGATATCGAAACTACGTTGGCGGCATGGGCGCAGGGCACAATAGCGCATACGAAAGGCCCGTGGCAGGAGTTTGCTCACTGCCACGGGCCTTTGCTTGTCTGACACGGTGTTCAGCGGTTACCGCTCAACACCGTGTGACGTTGTCAAGTCGGCTTTACCACAGGCCGAACGGGTCGGAGAAGCCGCCGCCGTCACCGGTGCCGCCATCGCTGTTGCCATTGCCATTACCGTAACCGTTCTGGCCATTGCCGTTCTGGTTGTTCTGGTTATTCTGGCTGTTGCCGTTGGAATCGGAGCCGGACGAACCGTTCACCGACGACTCCTCCTGATCGAGCGTCACGTCCACATTCATGGTCTTGCCGTCGCGCACGATGGTCAGCGTCACCTTGTCTCCCAAAGCCGCGGCACGAACGTAACCAAGCAGCGAGTAGTTGTTGTTCACGGCGTTGCCGTTGAAGGCCACGATGGTGTCGCCCTCCTTAAGGCCGGCCTTGTCGGCCGGGCCGCCGGAGACGACCGCGCTGCCGGTGGCGCTGGACTTGGTGATGGTCGCGCCGCCGCGGGTCACGCCGTCGGCTTCAACCGTGTCGGACTTGATGACCACGCCGAGGGCAACGTGCTTGACCTTGCCGTCCTTGATGATTTCGTCGGCCACACGCTTGACGAGGTTGGACGGGATGGCGAAGCCGATGCCGATGGAGCCGGCGGAGTCGGAGGAGGTGGCGGTGGAGGCGATCGAGGAGTTGATGCCGATCACCTGGCCGGCCGCGTTGAAGGTCGGGCCGCCGGAGTTGCCGGGGTTGATGGCCGCGTCGATCTGGACGGCGTTGGTGACGATCTCGTTGTTGTTGTCGTCGGTCACGGTCACCGGGCGGTTCAGGGCGGAGACGATACCGGTGGTGGCGGTGTCGTCGTAGCCGAGCGGGTTGCCGATGGCCATCACGTTCTCGCCGACGGCGAGCTTGTCGGAATCGGCGAATTCCACGGCCTTGAGGTCGCTCGGCGGGTTGTCGAGCTTGATGACCGCAAGATCGGTGGTGGCGTCAGTGCCGACGAGCGTGGCGGAATACATGTTGCCGTTGGCAAGCGTCACCTGAATCTGCTGGGCACCGGAGATCACGTGGTTGTTGGTGATGATGTGGCCTTCGGTGTCGATGATGGCACCGGAGCCCTTGGCGGTGCCGTTGCTCAACGCGGTCTGGATGGAGACCACGGAGCCGGAGACATCGCTGGCGACAGTCTGCCAGTCGGGGGCTTCGCCGCTCTTGGCGGTGGCGGACCCGGAGCCGGACTTATTCGAGCTGACGTTGGTAAGCGAGTTGCTGGTCGGCAAGGTGATCAGGCCGCTGGTGAGGGCACCGTAGCCGAGGCCCAGGCAGAGGGCCGCAGCCAGAACGGCGGCGACCACGGCGATGAGGATGTTGCTCGCCGTCTTGGACATGCCCTGCTTGGCGGGGCCGGGCTGACCGGGCTGACCGGGCTGTCCCGGCTGGGTCGGACCTTGACCGTTCGGCGTACCGGTACCGGGAGCGCCGAAACCGAACAGACCGCCCTGCTGGGGCTGCTGGCCATTCTGGCCATTCTGACCGGACTGGCTGGCAAACGGGTTGCCGTTGTTCTGCTGCGGCTGCGTGGGCGGATTGAACGGATTGCCGTTGCCCTGCGGCTGCGGGTTATTGGTGTAGTAGGGGTTGCGGTTGCCCTGCTGGCCCTGTGGGGTTTGCTGTGCAGGCTGGCCGAACGGGAATTGCTGCGTGGGCTGGGCATTGTTGCCGGCCTGGCCGCCCTGCTGGCCCTGTGCCTGAGTCGGGGTCGGACCATAAGCGCCATATTCCGGGGCCGGACGATACAGCGGAGTTGTGGCCGAGGTCTGGCCTGCGGCCGGCGCTGCCGGAGAAGCCGGCGAGGAGGAGACCACCGTGCTCTCGCCCTTGGCGGAGGCGTAGTCCGGGATGGGCTCGGTAGCGGCTTGCGTAGGCTGCTGATCGGCAGCGAGGGCGGCCGAGGAAACCGGGGCTTGCTGCTCGCTGGAATCGCTGGCGTTGCCGGCATCAACCGAGTCGCCACCCACAAACGGGTTCTTCGGCTCGGCGTTGCCGGTATCGGCAGTACTATTGGGGTTTTCGTTATTCCGCGGGGTCTGGTCGACGCCCTGCGGGTTAAATTCGTCAGCCATTGCTGCTCCTTTTCCTAAATTCCTATCACGTCTGTTCGGCGGCTATTCGGGCACTTGCCCATTGCCACTTCTCGTGTGCTACCTCAGTAGTAAAGGCAGTCAATCTGGAGGTTTTCTGAACGTTGATTGAAAGTCTATGCGTAATCATCGCAGAGTCTTATGGGCATCTCGGCTTCGAGGGGCTGATTTCCTGTTTCGGGAACATCTACTTGCACTTCAAGGGGCTGTTCGCGCGGTCAATTCCGAGTATCAAGGGCCCTCATTTAACGCCATTCCGCCATTTTTTGCAGCCGGCCTACTTGGCCAGGAGCCCCTTGAAGCGGAAGTAGACGTTCGGGAGCGGCGAAATCCGCCCCTCGAAACCGAGTTCTTCACAATTTCCGGCCCTTTTCTGGCCCTTCTGCCTAAAGTGAACATATGACGATCAGCCTTCTTGAACATCCGTTGGGCGCACA
>OGWS01001874.1_pt1 | contig 14666 bp, 11 predicted proteins | sample 1576111 | NCBI WGS metagenome assembly OGWS01 (sample SAMEA3541534, study PRJEB24748) | human gut metagenome | biome: human gut; feature: human-associated habitat; material: faeces | place: China | collected 2012
CACCTTCTCCTGCGTACCCTCTGCCGCAAAAGATGCCAGATTCGTCAGCTGTACCAGCCCCTCTGCCATACCTCCATAATAGTTTGATCCATCCCAGGTTCCATTGATAATACTCTTAACTGCCGAAGTATAGTATGCACTCCAGTTCCAGATAACACTCGTCAGACAGGCATCCGGTGTTTCCTTGCTCATATCTGAGTTATAGCCGATACCATATACACCACGTTCCTGTGCGAGTGTCTGCGGATACGGCGTATCACAATGCTGTGCCATCACATCACAGCCCATATCCAACAGCTGTTCCGATGCTGCTTTTTCCTTATCCGGATCATCCCAGCTGTTTGTGACTGCCACATAGATCTTTGCCTCCGGGTTAACAGCTGCAACACCGATCGCAAATGCATCAATTCCACCTGTCACCTCCGAATTGGAAGAATCCTGCGCTGCAACATAGCCGACCTTATCCGACTTTGTATTCATGCCAGCCACGATACCGCTTAAATACCTTACCTGGTAAATACGACCAAAATAATTGTTGAAGTTCTTTCCATTTGACATATAACCGGTTCCATGGGAAAAGTAAATATCCGGATATTTTTCAGCCATCTCTGCTGTTGTTTCCATATACCCCCAGCTGGTTGTAAAAATAATATTGCACCCATCCGAAATACATGCTTCGATTGCTTCCTCCGTCGCCTTTGCGTCAGAGTCATCCACGATCTTTCTCTCAATCTGATCATCGCTTAAACCCAGATTTTCCTGCATTCCCACAATTCCCAGATCATGCGTGTAAGAATATCCGCTTCCCTCATCCGGATCTGAAATATAAAGCACGCCGACTTTTATATTTTCTTTCGAAATCCCTGCCGTGCCCGATGTGGTATCCGACTGTGCACCGCCTGTACTGTTCCCGGCGGTTTCCGTTGTAATATAGCCATCGTTTGTCGCATAATCATCCGGCGTAGTACCTGTTTTTCCACCACACCCGGCGAGCATTCCCGCCACGGCAAACAGTGCAATTATCTTTCCAGCTGTTTTTCCTTTCATCTTTTGTTCTCCTCATCATAAATTTTCACAACATCTTTGTTTCATTATACAAAACCGGAGAACATTTGTAAATAAATATTATTTTTATGACAATAATCTGATACTTATGACCTATTTTTCTGAAAATATTCTTTTTGCACGCAGATAAGACAGATTAAATGTCCGGAGCGTCACAGGCTGGTTCATCCTGTCATTTTCCTGCATATATTCCCACTTCCAGTTATATATTCCATCCCCGTAATAACTCTTGTCCGGATGTTCTTTTAAGTACTCAGCGATCACTGGTGCCGCATCCGTTGATAAACAGGAGAGATAACTGTAATCTCCCGCAGTATTTCCATTTTCGATCTGCGCCAGATCATAGGCGGCAATCCCCGCATCTACATGTGCAAAGGCAAACAGGACATAACTGACGCACACAACCGCCATTCCATACTGAAATAACGGGAACCTGCGGTTCCAGATATAACAGATCGTCCCTGCCATCAGAAGCGTGATCACTGCCAGTGCCACAAGTACCACAACACGCAAAAATGTGAGCTGGTATGCCCGGATATACAGGATCATTCTCCATCCGCTCGATGCTGTCATAATGATCGTACATACAGAGATCACCGTCAGAACGGCATCGACCGCCCTGTTCCTCTGAAAGAAATGCTCCATTGTAAGAACCGCCCCCAGATTTAAAATACACACCACAAGGAGCTGGAAAAATCCCTGCCTTGCATATTCGGCATAGGTCACTCCTGCCGGCAGCTCCCCGCCACCGCCAAACAGATATATGATCTGTATACCACAGAATATCACATATAATACCGCCACTAAGACCGAAACCGTAAACATTGCTGTCGTCTCTGTAAGAATTTTTACTTCCCTGTCCTGCCGGTCTTTTCTGTATGCCGTATATCTGACTCCACAGTAAGATGAAATAAAACCAAAACATAACATGAAACAAATCCCTGCCAGGTTTGCCGGTATCCTGATTCCTTCGAAAACTTTTGCAATCATATTTGAAAATACCAGATCCGCCGACATTAACAATCCACCGATCAGAAGAACCACCGGTATCGCTACTGCAATTCCGATCAGGATCTCACGCGCTTTGCCATTTTCTTTTTTCTCCCGCAAACGTGCAAAATCGTTTCCATCGCCAAATGGTCTTGCAATGCTGCCAATTGCTCCAAATACAGCATTTACTCCACCGCACAGGTAATCCCAGAAATTCCATTCGTTTTCATCTGCCATATTTCGTATCAGGAAACACACCGTGAATGCAAAGATCCAGCAATAGTTCATCCAGATGATCCACTCATTTCCGGTTGTAAATGTACTGACCGCAAGGATCAGCATATACACAGCAAAAATTATTGTTGTTTTAAAAACTTTTCTTTCCTTTACCGTTTTAACGATGTAACAGATATATCCGATCGTTGCCACCACCCACAGAAGTACTGCGGCACCTGTCATATTTTTGTAAATACAGACTGTATAGATCAGTGCGTAAATGAGGCTTGCCGGCGCAAGTTTTTTAAAAATCCCCGCATTTTCTTTCTGCTGCTGTTTTTTTCTTTCCTGCCACTGCGCTTTCTGCTCCTCGTAACTGACTGTAAGATTCTGATCCATTTTCATGCTCCCTTCCTTTTCCAATAAGCTGTCCTGTTCCTGCTTCATTCCGTGCAATATATTAAATTTCATCATCCGATGGAACATATTCTAAAATATCTCCCGGCTGGCAGTCCAACGCCCGGCAGATCTTGTTTAATGTGTCTACTTTGATTGCTTTTGCCTTTCCATTTTTTAGTATGGAAATATTTGCCATTGTAATACCTACTTTTTCCGAGAGTTCAGTTACACTCATTTTCCGCTTTGCAAGCATTACATCTATATTTATGATAATCGCCATTTGTCTCTCCTTATATCGTAAGTTCATTTTCCTGTTTTAATTCGTAGGCCTTCAGTATCAGATGTGATAATGCCGCTGCCAAAACAGATATCATGACCGAAAGCAAAACTGCGGTGATCATAAAAATACTGATTCCGGGCTGCCTGACCGCTAAGATTGCCAGAAAAACAATTCCCGCAAACCACACAACTGCGAGCAGCAATGCGAAGTGACTGATATTTCGAAAACATTTTGCATTTTCTTTTGAGAATGAATTGTCTTTTCCGATCTGCACACATACTTTCCAGAACTGGTACAGGATCGCATAACAGATCACCGCAATGCACCAGCCGTACAACAGCCCCGGCATAAAAAGATACGCCAGTGATTCATCCGCGTCCCTCCATGACATTGCAAGTACCGGCATAATATATAGAAAGAACACCGCCCCCATCAGCGCCAGTACAATCGTGATTGCTTTTAGCCACCGTGAAATTTCTTTTTGCTGCATAAATGATTCTCCTCCTGATCTGATTCACTTTTCTTTGAGTTTGTTTTTGATTCCAGATTTTTCTTTCTGGTTTTATTGTTTTCCTTTATTATACACATATATCTTGCTTTTGCAATATATTTTTATTGTTTTACGATAAATTTTTATTGGTAAATAGTAATAATAAAATCCTCTGCAAACAGTCAGGTGCTATTTGCCACCTGTTTTTCTGTTTACAGAGGATTTTATTATTTACTGTTCATTTCATTATTTTTTTATATAGTTTTATCAACAGTTTCCGTAATCTTTTTAAAATATTTATTGTCTGTTCGATTGTAAATATTGTTCTATTTCCAATGGCGATTTTCCAGTTACTTCTGCAATTTTTTCTATTGGGAAATCCAGCTTAATCATATTATGGATCATTCTCTCTTCTGCGATCTCGATTCCGTCACTTTTACCAGCCTCATACTCTGCCTTTCGGAGTTTCTTCTCTTCCCACTCTTTATCATATTCCAATATACTCACAAATTTATTTTCCAAATCCCATATCATATCCGATTATTCCTTACATACTTTTTCCACTTCTTCCGTAGTTTTATCAACAGCTTCGGCAATCTTTTCTTTAGAATAACCCAACCTGTACATATTTCGAATAACATCGTTTTTACCAGCCTCATATTCTGCCTTTCGGAGTTTTTTCTCTTCCCACTCTTTATCATATTCCAATATACTCACCATCTTTACCTCCGAACGATTCTTCCGAAGAAATTCCACCAAAATTCCTTCTTTGATACATTCATCGATTGCCCGTGCAACTGCATCGTTTAAGTTCATTTCTGATGTATATTTGCGGACTCTCGCTACATAAATGGCATATTCCTTCAATGTCTGACACTGCTCCATCAGCTCTTTGTTATGTCCTTCATTGACATTTAACATCAGGACTTTTAACTCCAGGTCCGGCTCACCAGCCAGATGCTCATAAGCGTTTGACAGTCGAAGTTCCACCCGGTCATCCACTGCATCCGTTCCATTATAAAATACCATAAATTTCGGTGCCGGTATCTTCTGCAGGCGGGACGAATACAAGGACTTATCATCAACATACTGCTGATATTCGATTCCTATGTAAATCAGATCCCGCAGCGGTATGTTAGGATTTAACGTGGACTGGTGCTCGTAGAGATAAATATTCGTCTCTAACATAAATGCCAGGTCGTTTTTCATCCCCATGTAGATTGCATTTTCCAGCGTGACGATTTTCAGATCATCTGCGTTCTGATAAGCATTCCCGGTTACTGCATTGTACAAAGATAAGAGATTCTCTTTCTCTGAAAACAACATGCGGAATACGGTGTCTTTGTACTGACGGTTGGCTGCTGGTATCTTTTCTGATACCTGTGTACCCTTCTTCATATTCAGTTCCTCCTATGTGCAGGAGGCTCATCCAGATCTCCTGCTTTTCATTTTTGTGAATAAAAAGCATAGATTTCTGAAATGTTTTTTGAAATGTAGACGGATGTGTCATCCTTATGGTCATGTGAAGCAAATGCAACTGTCTGAATAACGCTGTTCACATGGTAGAAATATGCTTTGATTTATCTTAGCATACGTCATTCTTCGTATGCAACTGATTTGAAATTTCTTGTGCAGACTGCACAAAAAAAAGGTTCATTTTTAACGAAAGACAGTGCCCGGACTGAATATCAATCCCGACACTGCTTTCCCTGTCATCTCTTCTGACCGCTACACACATTATTTTTTATTTGCTGACCTTAACTTTTTTCACGGACGTATATTTTCCATACACTTTTTTGCCTGTGGAATCCACTTTGTAAGCCCGGATACGCACATAGTAGGTCTTTCCCTTTTTCAGTTTGCTGATGGTATATGATGTTTTTGTCGTGTTTTTCCTGGTCACCGCTTTTTTGAATTTTTTATCCGTACTGTAAGAAATCTCGTAGCCTTTTATGCCGGATATTTTCTTATATTTCAGTAAGATCTGTTTACTCTTGCTGTTTTTTGCGGATGTAATGGAAACCTTCGCCACGTTTACTTTCGTCCACTTTGCATACAATGTATAATCACATTTTGCGCTGCTTTCTATGGTTTTGATCTTCTTTTTAAATTTTGCATCGGTATACCAGCCTGCAAATGTATATCCTTTGCGGGATGGGTTTTTCAGTGTTATTTTCTTTCCATAATAGGTTGACGGATTGGAAGCATTGTTTTTACCTTTATTCAATTTGTAGGTGATGTTATACGGCACCGTGACCGTACAGGATGCCTGATAACTGCTGTTTTCCGCCGAGGTCACCGTGATCTTCGTTCTGCCCGGCGCTTTTGCAGTTACATTTCCACTGCCATCCACCGTGGCAACCTTCGTATTGGCGGATTTCCAGACAACCTTTTTGTTTGACGCATAGGACGGCGAAATGGCTGCTTTCAATGCCAGTTTCTTTCCTCTGCCAAGCGTGGCTGATGTCTGGTTCAGCGTTATTCCGGTTACTTTCGCCTTTCCGGTGACCGTCACATAGCAGACAGCGTATTCATCACTGCCGTCCGTTGCTGCAGCCCGGATTCTCGCCTCGCCCTCTGATTTTGCAGTGACAAGCCCGCTTGCAGAAACTTCTGCCACTTTTGTGTCCGAGGAAGTGTATTTCAATTTTTTATTTGTAGCATTGGATGGTGAAATGTCCGGTCTTAACTGGTAAGTTTCGCCGGATTTTAATTCGATCTCATCTTCGTCAAATTCGATCCAGTCTATGAGCTGCGGTACGGTCACTGTGCAAGCCGCCTTTACATTTCCCGCTGTTACCGTGATCACCGCTGTTCCGACACCGCAAACCTCCACATATCCGGTATCGGAAACCGTTGCCACATCTTCGTTTGAGCTTGTCCATGTCACTGCATCCGTAAAATTCTGGGGTGCGATCGTGGCTGTAAGCTGGAACTCATCATAATATTCTGCCGTCTTGTTCGTGATATCCAGACGGATCGATGTAGCATGGATATCCTGCGCAACATATTTAATGCCTTTTCCATTTGCGTAGGTCTGCGCATAACAACCGGAAGGACCGTACATCGTCATTTTCTTTGGATAAGAAAATGCGTTTGAGGCAATCGAAGTCGTATTGCGCGGAACTGTAATCTGCGTCAGTTTCGTACAGTTGACAAAGGCACTGTCGCCGATCGCGGTCACGTTGTAAGGGATCACGATAGATGGCAGGGCTGCGCAGCCATAGAAAGTCTGGTTAGCAATTTTCTTTAATTTGCTGCCTAGCGTGATGTCGGTCAAGGCTTCGCAGCCGTAAAAGGCAGAACCTCCGATGGATGATACGGTATCCGGCACCACTGCTTTTTTCAGAGATTTACAGTTTTCGAATGCATTGCTTTCTATTTTTTCCACCCCGGATGGAAGGATGGCTTCCGGCAGGGATTCACAGCCGGAGAATGCGGAATCTTCGATTGTGGTCAGGGTGGATGGGAAGTTGATGGTGGTCAGCTTCTTACAGCCTTCGAATGAACTTACAGGTATCTCCTTTAAAATATTTGATAAATGCACCTCTATCAGGCTTGTACAGTTTTGAAAGATATTGTTTTCGATAGAATTAATGGAATCTGGCAAAGTAATTTTTTTCAATGATGTACAGCCGTAAAACCCATAACTTTCTATTTTCGTTAATTTATTTGAAAAATTAATTTGCTCTAACTTTGTACAGCTACTAAATGCATTGTTTCCTATTACGGTTATTGTATCTGGAATGTAAATTTCTTCCAAACCATTACAACCAGCAAACAAAGATCTGGATATTTTTGTTGTCCCCTTCTCAAATGTTACCTTTTTTAAACTTATGCAATTTTCAAATGGTCCCCCACTCGAATCCAAACTCTTTGGTATTTCAATCTTTGTTATCTTTGTGCAGTTACCAAATGCTCGTTCTCCCATATATTCTAAATTCTTTGACAACGTCATATTTGATAAATTACTACAGTCATCAAATGCATAATCATATATTTTTGTTACACTATCCGGTATATTCACACTGACCAGCTTTTCACAGTCGTAAAATGCAAATTTGTCTATTATCGTTACAGTGTCCGGTATCGTAATTTGGGACAAATTAACACATCCATTAAACGCACTATTTTCTATTACCGTTACAGTATCTGGTATGTCAATTTCTTCCAAACCTGTACAATCCTCAAATAAAGAACTGGATATTTCTGTCGTTCCCTTCTCAAACGTTACCATTTTTAAACCATCACAGTTTTTAAATGGTCCTCCACTCGAATCTAAACTCTTTGGTATTTCAATCTTTGTTATCTTTTTGCAATTACCAAATGCATACTCTCCCATATAATTTAGGTTGTTCGACAATGTCACATTTGACAAATTGTTGCAGTTATAAAATGCCCACACCTCTATCCTCGTCACACTATCCGGTATCATCACCGTCCTCAGATCTGTCCGATCCTCAAATGCACCATTTCCAATCGCCACAACCTCATGCCCATCAATCTCCTCCGGAATATAGAGCGCCGCTGCACTTCCGTTATACCCCGTGATCGTAGCCCGGTTTGCATCATCCAGCGTATAGGTATAAATCGGCACTATCGCACCGCCTGTGCCCGCATCCGCATCGAAATAACTTCCCACACCTGCCGGATTGAAATATCTCGAACTTGGTGAAGTCCAGTAACTTGTCCAGCCGCCCTGCGCGATAAATTCTTTTCCACGCGTACATGATGTTCTTAGCACTCCATCCTCAATATGATAGTATACGCGAACCGGGCTGTTATCTTTGCCCCAGATCTCAATGCTCTTACTGAATGTTTTGGAAAGAATACCAACTCCGATCTTTGCGCTTGCTCCCACAGATGCATACAGATAAGCTGCCTGTGACACACAGTATGCCGGTGTCCCGGAACTGTATCGCACATATTTAATATTCATACGTGCACCCGCTTTTGCACTGATATCACCGCTGACGATACCCAGTGTTGCTTTTGCGGAAAGCACAACACCGGTGGTCAGATCTGCCTCTGCCGAGAAAGAAAATCCTTTTTTCCGGCTGTTTCCGACCACACGGAAACCATCCGAATATGCAAATCCGGCTTCAAATTCTTTTTCCACGGTAAGCGTCGCCTCACCGGAAAGGTTATACTCCATTGCCAATGTCAGCATACCGATACCGCCGAGCGGCACTGCACCAAGTGTCAGTGTATGGTTGATATCCTTAAAGGCATCTCCCTTTACGTTGCAGGAATATTCCATATCACCGCTGACCGTAAAATAATAGTCATTGTTTTTCAGGCGGTAATTTACTTTCATATTTGAAATCACAACATTTACGGTCGCTGTGACATCATCTGAGATGGAAATGGTTTTATCTGCCCTTAAGGTATTTCCATCATAAGAAATCCCTCTTGTCTTGCTTTCTGTCACGGCAACATTATTTACCACATATGTTTCCTCATCTGCCGGAACAAATTCTGTCAGATCGACATCTAGTTCTCCCTGCTGGTCAACATTTAAAACTGCCCCATCCTCCGCATCAGAGGTTGTGATGTAGGTCGTCGTTCCTTCTTTCTGCACGCTTTTCGCCTTATATGCCATTGCGATATCATTGACATATACCGCAAATGTTGTCCCTTGCGTGATCGTAACCGGACAGTTTTCAATCATAACTGTTCCGTCCACATCTATGGACACCGCCGTCCCCTCCGGCACGATGACTACACCGGAAGCAAATGTACAGGTATTTTCTTTTCCGGTCTCTATCTGCGCATCTGATAAAGCCTGTTTTGCATCCGCGATCATGGCATCATGTTCTTTGGTTGTAAGGGACTGTCCCGGCAGGAATTTGTCACCGGAAACCGTAACCCATCCACGGTCGATGGCGACCTGTGCCGCCTCTTTATATGTAACGTCTGCGGTATCCTGATAAGTATAGCTGTCCGTTTCCGGCACAAAACCAAGCATCGCATTCATGGTCTGGGCTGCAAATTCGCGTGTCACCGCATCTTCCGGCCGGAATTCTTCTCCCGCCGCAAGATCAATCATTCCGTACTCACACGCTACCATCACATCACGGTAAAAGGAATCATCTGCCGATATGTCGCTATAATAATTATCCGGATAATTGTCCTCCTCGACCGTAAGATCAAACAATGTTATCAGTTCTTCTACCCAGGCTATACGGCTGATCTCATCACCTGACAGTGCTCTCTTTAAGATTTCCTCGGCGCTTTCCGTCTCTTCCGTAACGTCCTCGGTTTCCTCCGGCGCCTCAGATTCCTCGATCATTTCGGTCTCTTCTGTTAATTCCGTTTCAGCTGACTCTGTCTCCTCCGTTGACTCCGATTCAGTTGTTTCCGTCTCTTCCGTGATCTCTGTCTGTTCCTGGTTTTCTATTTCCTCTTTTTCTTCTGTCAGCTTCTCAGAATTCTGATCTTCTTCCTCTAACCTGTCTGTTTCCGTCTCAGTCTGTCCTGTCCCGGCCGATTTTTCATCTTCCTGTGTCTGCTGACCTTTCGCCGCTACATCTGCAAGCAGCATTTCCGGTGCCGCTGTAAATGTCATACAGGCACAAAGCAGCCACGCGATCATTCGTTTTTTCATAACTTTCTCCTTTCGCATATCTGTTTCCTCTGCGGTTCATACTTTTTTTATTATTATATAACACTTTATGGCTGTTATCAATACAACCTATGTGTTTTATATAGTTACATTTTTTATTGATAAAGTAGAGTAATAAGGAGATTTTTACATGATACGATTAAAAGAACTAAGGGAAGCAAAACATATGAGCCAGCAGGCTGTCGCAGACGTATTTCATGTCACGCAGCAGACAATCTTTAAATATGAACACGCACTTGCAGAACCGGATCTTGATGTAATTCTTCATATGGCAGATTTTTTTGATACTTCCGTTGATTATCTGATCGGCTATACTGATGTTCCATTCCGATATGAAGTATATCCGAAAGATTCTATTACACAGAGCGAACAGCGCATCTTAGAATATTACAGACGACTCTCTCCTAAGGTACAGACTCTGGTTCAGGCACTTGCTGATGAAAACGAATAAGTATATCATTGAAAAAACAGGAGAAAATCTTCACTTAAAAGATTTTCTCCTGTTTCACGATTACGGTGCTTGTTGATTTAATATAGTCTGGATCTGCTCCGCCTTTTTTCCAGTTACTTCCGCAATTCTTTCTATTGAGAAGCCGGACTTAATCATATTACAGATAATTTCTGCCATGGTTTTATCTCTGCCGATCTCGATTCCTTCGCTTTTGCCATCTTCTTTACCAGCCTCATACTCTGCCTTTCGGAGTTTCTTCTCTTCCCACTCTTTATCATATTCCAATATACTCACAAATTTATTTTCCAAATCCCATATCATATCCGATTATTCCTTACATACTTTTTCCACTTCTTCCGTAGTTTTATCAACAGCTTCGGCAATCTTTTCTTTAGAATAACCCAACCTGTACATATTTCGAATAACATCGTTTTTACCAGCCTCATATTCTGCCTTTCGGAGTTTTTTCTCTTCCCACTCTTTATCATATTCCAATATACTCACCATCTTTACCTCCGAACGATTCTTCCGAAGAAATTCCACCAAAATTCCTTCTTTGATACATTCATCGATTGCCCGTGCAACTGCATCGTTTAAGTTCATTTCTGATGTATATTTGCGGACTCTCGCTACATAAATGGCATATTCCTTCAATGTCTGACACTGCTCCATCAGCTCTTTGTTATGTCCTTCATTGACATTTAACATCAGGACTTTTAACTCCAGGTCCGGCTCACCAGCCAGATGCTCATAAGCGTTTGACAGTCGAAGTTCCACCCGGTCATCCACTGCATCCGTTCCATTATAAAATACCATAAATTTCGGTGCCGGTATCTTCTGCAGGCGGGACGAATACAAGGACTTATCATCAACATACTGCTGATATTCGATTCCTATGTAAATCAGATCCCGCAGCGGTATGTTAGGATTTAACGTGGACTGGTGCTCGTAGAGATAAATATTCGTCTCTAACATAAATGCCAGGTCGTTTTTCATCCCCATGTAGATTGCATTTTCCAGCGTGACGATTTTCAGATCATCTGCGTTCTGATAAGCATTCCCGGTTACTGCATTGTACAAAGATAAGAGATTCTCTTTCTCTGAAAACAACATGCGGAATACGGTGTCTTTGTACTGACGGTTGGCTGCTGGTATCTTTTCTGATACCTGTGTACCCTTCTTCATATTCAGTTCCTCCTATGTGCAGGAGGCTCATCCAGATCTCCTGCTTTTCATTTTTGTGAATAAAAAGCATAGATTTCTGAAATGTTTTTTGAAATGTAGACGGATGTGTCATCCTTATGGTCATGTGAAGCAAATGCAACTGTCTGAATAACGCTGTTCACATGGTAGAAATATGCTTTGATTTATCTTAGCATACGTCATTCTTCGTATGCAACTGATTTGAAATTTCTTGTGCAGTCTGCACAAAAAAGAAGTCCGATTTTTAAAGAAAGACAGTGTCCGACTTGAACACCGCCTCTTTTTTACACTGCTGTACACACCTGTTGTGTGACCGGCAACATTACACCATGCACGCCCGTGCATTATAATTTCCCGATATTTCCGGCAGCTCCGACATCACAGACAGTTCTAAAATATCTCCCGACGCCCACACAAGGATCGTTTCTCCAGAAATCGAAGCCATCCCGGTTTTTGAAACATTCATGGAAGATTCCATGGAACACTCCATGGAACATTCCATAGAATGTCGATTTCCACCCGGACTGCTGCCAGCACTTTGACTTTCATGCAATATTTTAGTATTTATACCAAGTCCTGGGTTCGAACCCTGCAGCTGCCCTGCCGGTTCATTCGACAGTTTTATTTCCGGTACGATCTGCATATCCTGTACGGACTGCACAGACCGCCCCCCGGATGCAGCCGGTTCCTTGGACCTATGCTCATCACAGGTTTTTGCGACAGGCTCATTTTGCTTTTCCATCACGTTGCAATTTTTCGGATCCGGCTCTTTTTTTCTCCGCTTCACCCGTACAACCCGCGGCGCCCTGACTGACTCAATGTAGAGGACATCCTCTTTCCGCTGCATTTTTTCTAACAGGATTTCAAGAAAAATTGTACCATAATAATTTCTGCGGTACTTCTCCTGCTCCCTGAATTCCGACCGCACCCAGTCTGTCTTTGCCGTCTGTTTTATTTTGATAGATTCTTCTCCATATATATGATCTGTCATTATGCCTTACTGTTATAATAGCTATTGTTATAATAACTGCTGTTATAACTCTGTGAATTATTCACGTAGCGTGCATAACGGTTATAATTACTGCTCGCCTGCGCACTTGATTTCTCGAGTTCCGTCACCTTTTCTTTTGCATATTTGCCGATCTGGCCTGACAGATTCGACACCTTTTTGGCAAATCCATCTTCACCGGTAAACAGTTTCTTTACCTGGCTGATATCGGCTGCCTTTAATTTGTTTTCGTCCAGTTCTAATGTCCCGTCACCTTTTATCGTAATTCCGATCTCACGGAGTTCCTTGTTTTCCGCATTTGCATAATTTTTCAGTTTTTTGGCATAATTTGAATCAACAATATCGCCGGACTGTGCGAGACGCTTCATCAGATAATTATAGTCATTCACAAACGACTCTATATTATCCGCCACATTTTCCTTCAGCTTTGTCTCATCTTCCTCGTCAAATACGGAAGTACCATCCGTTTTTAAAAACTTTCCCAACCGTTTTTCCACACGTTCCGCAGCCGTCTCCATACCACTGTACAAAAGCGTCTGCGTCCGGTTTGCAAGTAACTGCTCCGCAGATGACGTCTTTCCACTGTTTGCATTTAATTTTGAAAGAAGCTGACTGATCGACTGTCCGGAACTCCCGGAAGTGCTCTTTTGTGTTCTCTGCCGTTTTGTCGTAAATGTCTTCGTCTTTGCAATACGTTTCATCCGCGCACGCACAATGGTGCTGTTTAGTCTGTTTCCAACTCTCATACTCATTTTCCCCATTTCACAACTCATTTTATGACAACAGTTAAGTTCTTCCCGTTATACAGCTGATTTTTCATCCATATAACAAAATGGCGCCTGTTTTTCCGGGTATTTCATTCCTTGAAAATCAGACGCCATCCTTAGCTTTCTCCTGTTATGTAATTTATATCGTCATAAAATCAGAATACTTTACAAAAAAATCTCTTGACACTTTTCTTGTATTATTGTATTATTTCACTAGTACAAAGAAACGAGGTGATACAATGGCATGGAACCTTAATTCCGACCGTCCTATTTTTATACAGATCGTCGAACGGATCGAAATGGATATCATTTCGGGCAAATATAAACCCGGAGACAAACTGCCTTCTGTCCGTGACCTTGCCGCCGAGGCAGCGGTAAATCCAAACACGATGCAGAAAGCTTTCACAGAACTTGAACGAACCGGTCTTGTTTTCTCACAGCGGACAACCGGACGATTTATTACGGAGGACACTTCCATGATCGATGAATTAAAATCAACACTTGCAAAAGATAAAATTACAGAACTGCTCTCATTTATGCAGCAGCTCGGCTTTCAGGAAAATGAGATTCTGGCTATGATCGGTCAGACCATGAAAGGAGAAAAATGATGGGCACATTACTTGAATGCAAAGATCTCACCAAAAGTTTCAGTGGAAAAACAGCGATCGACCACATTGATCTTTCGATTGAGAGCGGACATATCATTGGTCTGCTCGGTCCAAACGGCAGCGGAAAGACAACACTGATCAAAATGATCAACGGACTTTTAACCCCGACCTCCGGCACCCTTTATTACAAAGAAAATCCGATCGGTGTCGAGAGCAAACGCCACATTTCCTATCTGCCGGATCATAGTTATCTGAATATGAACCAGCGTGTGAAAGAGATCATCGCCTTCTTTCAGGACTTTTATGAAGATTTCGACAGCGAACGCGCCTATGATATGCTACAAAAACTAAATATCAATCCAAATGATTCTCTAAAAAGCATGTCAAAGGGAACGAAAGAAAAAGTGCAGCTTATCCTCGTCATGAGCCGCAAAGCAGAATTATATATTTTAGATGAGCCGATCGCAGGTGTCGATCCCGCTGCGAGAGATTACATTTTAGACGTGATCTTAACCAATTACGATCCGTCCGCTTCCATCCTGATTTCAACGCACCTGATTGCA
>OGWS01001896.1_pt1 | contig 14475 bp, 9 predicted proteins | sample 1576111 | NCBI WGS metagenome assembly OGWS01 (sample SAMEA3541534, study PRJEB24748) | human gut metagenome | biome: human gut; feature: human-associated habitat; material: faeces | place: China | collected 2012
CCCGAACTGCCTATATTGGAGGTAGGACCGGGTATGGGAGTATTGACTCAGTTTCTGGTAAAAAAAGACCGGTTGGTAAAAGTCGTTGAAGTGGACTATGAATCGGTTGCCTATCTCCGTGAAGCCTATCCGTCACTGGAAGATCACATTATCGAAGACGATTTTCTGAAAATGAACCTTCACCGGTTGTTCGACGGAAAGCCTTTCGTACTGACCGGTAATTACCCGTACAACATCTCCAGCCAGATATTTTTCAAGATGCTGGAAAACAAAGACATCATCCCCTGCTGTACCGGAATGATACAGAAAGAAGTAGCCGAACGTATCGCCGCCGGACCGGGCAGCAAAACCTACGGCATCCTGAGTGTACTGATACAGGCATGGTATAAAGTAGAATATCTCTTTACCGTCAGCGAATATGTTTTCAACCCGCCTCCCAAAGTGAAAAGCGCCGTCATCCGCATGACCCGCAATGATACCAAGGAACTGGGATGCGACGAAAAACTGTTCAAACAAGTGGTGAAGACCACCTTCAACCAACGGCGTAAGACATTGCGCAACTCTATCAAACCGATTTTAGGCAAAGACTGCCCGCTGACAGAGGATGCATTATTCAACAAGCGCCCGGAACAGCTGTCGGTAGAAGAATTCATCAGTCTGACCAACCAGGTGGAAGAAGCGCTGAAAACAGCCACCCCACCCGGTAACTGACAGACAGTGAGCGAAACCAGTAATTTGTAGAACGTTTAATCGCAAACAAAAAGATGAACGAGGAATACATTGACAACGTAAAACACCTTATCGAGCAGAAAGATGCCGATAAGGTAAAAGAACTTCTTGTCGACCTTCACCCCGCCGACATCGCTGAACTGTGTGATGACCTGAACCCGGAAGAAGCCCGGTTTGTCTACCGCCTGCTCAACAATGAAACTGCGGCCGACGTACTTGTCGAAATGGATGAGGACGTTCGTAAAGAGTTCCTCGAAATGATCCCTTCGGAAACAATCGCCAAGCGCTTTGTGGACTACATGGACACGGATGATGCCGTAGACCTGATGCGTGACCTCGACGAAGACAAGCAGGAAGAAATTCTTTCGCACATCGAAGACATCGAACAGGCAGGAGACATCGTGGACCTCTTGAAATACGACGAAAACACCGCCGGTGGTCTGATGGGCACCGAAATGGTAGTCGTGAACGAGAACTGGAGTATGCCCGAGTGTCTGAAGGAAATGCGCCAGCAAGCCGAAGAACTGGACGAAATATATTATGTATATGTCATCGACGACGATGAACGTTTGAGAGGAATCTTCCCGCTCAAAAAGATGATCACCTCTCCTTCTGTCTCCAAAGTGAAACACGTGATGCAGAAAGACCCGATCTCGGTACACGTAGACACTTCCATCGACGAAGTGGCGCAAACCATCGAAAAGTATGACCTTGTTGCCATCCCTGTGGTGGACAGTATCGGCCGACTGATAGGACAAATCACCGTCGACGACGTCATGGATGAAGTTCGTGAACAGTCGGAACGTGATTACCAGTTGGCATCCGGTCTTTCGCAGGACGTAGAAACCGACGACAACGTACTAAGACAGACCACAGCCCGACTGCCGTGGCTGCTGATCGGCATGATCGGAGGAATCGGAAACTCCATGATATTGGGAAATTTCGACGCAACCTTCGCCGCCCACCCCGAAATGGCATTATATATCCCGCTGATCGGCGGTACAGGAGGAAACGTCGGTACACAGTCTTCCGCCATCATCGTACAAGGGCTTGCCAACAGTTCGCTGGATGCCAAAAACACCTTCAAGCAAGTGACCAAGGAAGCGGTAGTAGCCTTAATCAATGCTACCATCATCTCCCTGCTGGTATATACCTATAACTTTATCCGGTTCGGTGCGACGGCGACGGTTACTTATTCCGTATCCATCAGCCTGTTTGCCGTAGTGATGTTCGCCTCCATCTTCGGCACGCTGGTCCCGATGACACTGGAGAAACTAAAAATAGATCCCGCCATCGCAACAGGTCCGTTTATAGCCATCACAAATGACATAATCGGCATGATGCTGTACATGGGAATTACTGTTTTATTATCATAAAAACACGATAATCAAAAAAAAATAAGCAAAAGAGTATGAAGTAATCGTTTTATTTCATTATTTTGTGACCCAAAACTAATATACAATGATGGACGCTCATGACACTAATCTTCCCTTGAACCAAGGGGAGTTAGAAGAAGAAAAGAAAACAGTTGAGGTTTCTGAAGCCATTACAGAGACTCCGACTGAAGAAGGTACCGAAAAAGTTACTGAAGAAGTTACTGCCGAAGTTCAGACTGAAGCAGCACCTAAACCTGCCACAAAGGAAGACGTACTGAACCGATTGAAAGAGCTTGCGCAAGACTCGGAAAACGCAAACAAGCAGGAAATTGACAATCTAAAACAATCATTCTACAAGTTACACAACGCCGAGTTGGAGGCTGCTAAAAAGCAATTTATCGACAACGGAGGCGCTGCCGAAGACTTCACTCCGCAGGATGACCCGACAGAAGAGGAATTCAAACGCCTCATGGGATCGATCAAAGAGAAAAGAAGTCAACTTGTTGCCGAACAGGAACGTCAGAAAGAAGAAAATCTGCAAGTCAAGCTTTCCATTATCGAAGAACTTAAAGAACTGGTAGAATCGGGTGATGATGCCAATAAATCTTATACGGAGTTCAAAAAGCTGCAACAGCAATGGAACGAAACCAAACTGGTTCCGCAAGGCAAGGTGAATGAACTTTGGAAGAATTACCAACTGTACGTAGAGAAATTCTACGATCTGCTGAAACTGAACAACGAATTTCGTGAATACGACTTCAAGAAGAATCTGGAGATCAAGACTCATCTTTGCGAAGCAGCCGAAAAGCTTGCTGACGAAGAAGATGTAGTTTCCGCTTTCCACCAACTTCAGAAACTGCATCAGGAATTTCGTGATACGGGTCCGGTAGCTAAAGAACTGCGTGACGAAATCTGGAACCGCTTCAAAGCTGCTTCTACGGCTGTAAACCGTCGTCACCAGCAACATTTCGAAGCGCTGAAAGAATCGGAACAGCACAATCTGGATCAAAAAACTGTCATTTGCGAAATTGTAGAAGCAATCGAGTATGATGAACTGAAAACATTCTCGGCTTGGGAAAACAAGACACAGGAAGTGATTGCTCTACAAAACAAATGGAAGACAATCGGATTCGCTCCCCAAAAGATGAACGTGAAGATATTCGAACGCTTCCGTCATGCCTGCGATGACTTCTTCAAAAAGAAAGGAGAATTCTTCAAGGCTCTGAAAGAGGGAATGAACGAGAATTTGGAAAAGAAGAAAGCACTTTGCGAAAAAGCAGAAGCACTGAAGGACAGCACTGACTGGAAAGCAACCGCTGATGCACTGACCAAATTGCAGAAAGAGTGGAAAACAATCGGTCCGGTAGCCAAGAAATACTCGGATGCCGTATGGAAACGTTTCATCACTGCTTGTGACTATTTCTTCGACCAGAAAAACAAGGCTACTTCTTCACAACGTTCTGTAGAAGTAGAGAACATGGAGAAAAAGAAAGCGTTGATTGAAAAATTAGCTTCAATCGATGAAAACATGGATACTGACGAAGCCAGCACTTTGGTACGCGAACTGATGAAGGAATGGAATTCCATCGGTCATGTTCCGTTCAAGGAGAAAGATAAATTGTATAAGCAATATCATGGCTTGATCGATCAACTGTTTGATCGTTTCAACATCAGTGCATCCAACAAGAAATTAAGCAATTTCCGTTCAAACATCAGCAATATCCAAGGAGGAGGTTCTCAGTCTTTATATAGAGAACGGGAAAAACTGGTACGTATTTATGAGAATATGAAGAATGAACTTCAGACTTATGAAAATAACCTGGGATTCCTTACTTCTTCTTCCAAGAAAGGTAGCAGCCTGCTGACAGAACTGAATCGAAAAGTGGATAAACTGAAAGCTGACCTTGAACTGGTATTACAGAAAATCAAGGTTATCGACGAATCATTGAAAGCGGAAGAATAAATTTTTCCGAAACAAAGGATAAAATCCTCTCATATAAAAGCCAACTAACCCATTACGGATTTAGTTGGCTTTTTTATTGAAGCTTTCATTATATTCTCACTGCACTAAGAAAAAATACTCATGCCTTTGAGAAAATTTTCTCATTGCATTGAGAATTTTTTCTCAGTGTGGTGAGAATTTTTTCTCAAAGGCATGAGAACTCTTTGAGAATATAGCAACCTTTATCACGCTGTGTACTATCCAAATAGCAACTAAATATTTTCTCCCTTACACCCGTAATTAAACGACTGCCAAAATGCTTTATATTTAAAAAGTGAGTTTTTCGCCCGTCTGACCGAAGCATTCAACCAATTAAAAGGAATAGAGGAACAATTCAACTAAGTTCTGGTAGAACTTAGCATAAAAAACAGTCTGTTAATCCGCTCGTATCTACATTAACGTATCTAACTAAGCAATAGATCTACCATCTTTTTTGCTAAAAATCAACGATTCGTGCGCAAATATACTAATTAGTTCGAAAAAGCCATACTATTTAGCAATAATATTTCAGATTAAAATTACAAATAAGTTTCTTACTAATTCTCATTTAATCAATCAACGGGTAGAAACTGAGTCGTAATTTCCTTATTACGCCTTTACAAAGCCCAACATTATCCATTGAATATCAACAATATATATTTCATTCTCTCTTATCATCTACTATATTATAGTTCTACCAGAACTAAGACATAGAACCTATTATTTTTTTGACTTTAAATCAGCATAGTTCAGCACGCAAATAAAAGTTTTAACTTCTAATTTTAATGCCTATGAGAAAGAAATAAGTATTCCAAATCCAAGAGTACCCACAAGTACTTCAACTTGCTTTTACCCTTTTTACCTTTAATAAAACTAATATTAATTTATGAAAAAATGCTTTGAATTAACACCATGCCTGCTGGCATTCTTATGCATTACCAGCTGCGTAGAAGATGTTGAAAACGAACGTTCTAAGGGAATGTTCTCAGCATCACAAAGTGGATTCTCCACCATTGAAGTTTACGATTTAGGCCCTCTCAACAAGATTGATTTATCCATTGCCAAGGCAGGATTAGAAGATGCCGGAGGAACAGTTACTTTTTCAGTAGAACAATCCTTGTTGGATTCTCTGAATAATGCGGACGGTACTTCCTATCAATTACTACCTCCCGAATGCTATACAATTGAAAATGCAACCTATTCCGTCTCTCCTGGCGGAGACAGGCGCGTAACAGGAGGCAGTCTGGTGTATGATCCCCACAAAATCTACAACCTGTGCGGCTTTGATGAACTTAAATACGTTCTTCCATTACGGGTATCCTCTACAGGGACTCCTATGAACTCCGACCGGACGGCAGCGCTTTACGGATTTATTGTTAAAGAAGCTATTGTCAGACTCGCATCTACCGGAGGAGACTTCGTCATTGAAGGAGGAACGACTACTTCACCTATGAATCTCGACACAGAGATAAGCTTTGAGAACGAATGGGATCTGACCACCTCGTTTGCAGCCAAAGGAGCGGACTATGTGGATAACTACAATTCGGCAAATTCGACCTATTACATACCTTTACCTTCCGACTTCTACACTCTTCCCGATGTCACTATCGCCAAGGGAAAGACAACGGGAGGCTCTGCTATTAGCCTGCTGGGTGAAACACTTCCCCCCGGAAATTATCTTCTTCCGGTTTCACTCAGTGGACTTAGCGGCCAAGGAGATGCCAGCATCAACATAGACAAGGAAACGGTAGCCAACTATTTCGTAATCAAACAAGGTGGCCCTATTAACCGTGACCACTGGACAGTGACTGCCAACACGGAAGAAAAGACAGGCGAAGTTTCAGCCGCTTACCCCCACAACGGTCAGACGATATCTTTGATTGACGGAGAGATAAACACTTTCTGGCATAGTAAATGGCAGGGAGGCGAAGTAGCTCCACCATATGAAATAATACTCGACATGGGCAAAGAAAACAGTGTCAGCCAATTAGGACTCATCGCCAGACAAAATGCACTTACTTCTATGAATCTTGAGATTTATGCAGGAGATGACGGTGAAACATGGAACCTGATTGGAAAATACTTCTTTGACGGTAGCATAAAAACAGAGCAAATGGTCCCCGTAAAAGCATGTGACGCACGCTGGATACGTCTTTACATCCCCACTCTGGGCAGTGGTTCGTCTGTAGGACATCTGGCAGAAATATATGTATACGGCACGGACAAGTAACCTTAATTATTTTCTAATTCTTACTTAAAAGAAACATTTATGAATAAGACATTAAAAGTAATGTGTTTCATTCTGTTTGCCTTATTTGCAGGAATAAACACAATTTATGCACAAGGACAAAGTCCAACAGGACTCGTAGTCGATGAAAACGGGCAACCGATGATCGGAGTGCAGATAAAAATCGAAGGAACCACAGTCGGCGCCATCACTGACGTAGATGGTAATTTCACCATCAAAGCCCAAAAAGGCAATATACTTCTTTTCTCTTATGTGGGTTACGAACAGCAAAAAATCACTTATAAAGGAGAAAAGGTATTAGCAATCAAAATGCTTCCGAGCACAGAGATGCTGGAGGACGTGGTTGTTATCGGCTACGGAAAACAAAAGAAGAACAGCGTAGTGAGTTCCATCAACGCCATCGGCCCCAAAGAGTTGTCCGTTTCTTCCAGCCGTAATATGACCAATAATCTGGCAGGGCAAGTACCGGGATTGATCGCAGTACAACGTTCCGGAGAACCGGGATACGACAATGCCGACTTTTGGATTCGGGGACAAAGTTCTTTCAAAGGAGGTACCAATCCGCTTGTATTAGTCGACGGTGTCCCCCGGCAAATGCAGGATATTGAAGCAGATGAAATTGAATCATTTACCTTACTGAAAGATGCTGCCGCCACGGCCGTTTACGGAGCCGAAGGCGCAAACGGAGTTATCTTGATTACTTCCAAACGAGGAAATTCACAGAAACCTAAAATCTCTTTCCGAGCTGAAGGAACTATTCTCGAGCCAACACGCCTGCCGACTTTCATGAACTCAGTAGAAACGTTGAACCTATACAACGAAGCATTGAACAACGAAGGAACCGCCAGCATACGCACAGACGAAGAGATAGCCAAATACGGTCCCGGAGCCGACCGTGATTTATATCCAGACACCGACTGGTTGGGTACCATGTTAAGAAACCATACCTACAATATGCGGTATACCCTGAACGTGAGAGGAGGAACTGAACGTGCCCGTTACTTCGTATCCGGCGCCTTCTATCAGGAAAATGGTATATTCAAGGATTTCGGCAATGACTATGATAACAATATCGGATTGAAGCGCTACAATCTGCGCAGCAACATTGACTTTGACGCAACTAAAACCACAACAGTAAAAGTAGACCTCAGCGGACAATATCTGCAAACCAACTATCCGGGAACAGGAACCAGCACTATTTTTACTACCATGTGCCGTACTCCGTCTTATATCATGCCGGCAGTTTATTCCGACGGGACTGTGGCCGGACATCCCCGTCCGTCAGGCAACCGTTCTAACCCGTACAACCAGCTTGTTAACTCAGGATACGCCAAAGAATGGAGAACTTCCATCCAGTCGAAAGTGGAAGTAGACCAGAAGCTGGACTTCCTGACCAAGGGATTGACATGGAAAGGACTTATCAGCTTTGACGCAGACATGTCATATATCGCCAAACGTACCAAAACACCGACACAATATCTGGCCACAGGACGCGACGAAAATGGCAAGCTGTTATATAAGACTGTAGTAGAAGGCAGCGATGTACTATCAGAAAACCTGAGTAACAGTTCAAACAAAAAGATTTACTTTGAAACAGCCTTCAATTACAACCGTACATTTGCAGAGAAACACGATGTAGGGGCCATGTTCCTATACATGCAAAAAGAAACACAGTATCACAATAACGCTTTACCTTATAGAAAGCAAGGTTTGGTAGGTCGTGTAACTTATGGATATGACGGACGCTATTTCTTAGAAGGTAACTTCGGCTACACCGGTTCGGAAACCTTTGCAAAAGGCTATCGCTTCGGTTTCTTCCCCGCCATGGGTTTGGCATGGTATATCAGCAATGAACATTATTATCCGGAAGCCTTGAAAAAGGTAGTAAGCAAATTGAAATTAAGATTCTCCATCGGTCGTACCGGTAACGACGATACCGGCGGCAACCGCTTCTTATATCGTGGAACCATGAAACAGGATAATAGCGGCTATAATATCGGATTCAGCAACAGCGGCGCATTAGGCGGAGTAGGCAATGGAATTACCGAAGCCCAGTTCGAATCACCGTTTCTTTCCTGGGAAATCGAAGACAAACGCAACTTCGGTATCGACTTGGGGTTATTCGACAACCGCATTGACCTGCAAGTGGACTACTTCAACAACAAACGTAAGGACATCCTATTGCAACGTAATACCGTTTCCAATGTGACAGGCTTCCAGCAAATGCCATGGCAAAACTTCGGTATCGTAAAAAACCAAGGTGTGGATGCAAGTCTGAATCTCAATTATAAAGTAGGTGAAGTTAACCTGAGCGCACGCGGTAACTTTACATTTGCACGCAACGAAATCCTCGAATATGATCAGGTGCCACAAGTTTATCCGTGGCTCGAAAAGAAAGGGACACGACTCAACTCATGGAAACTATACATTGCTGACGGACTTTATACCGCCGACGACTTCAACATAACAGGTGAAGGTCTGAACCGCCAGTATGAACTGAAACCGGGAGTTGTATCCGGTCTGTCAAGCGGAGTACGTCCGGGAGATATCAAATACAAAGACCTGAACGGAGACGGTAAGATCGACAGCAACGACCAGATGGAAGATGTAGGAAATCCTTCTGTTCCGGAAATAGTTTATGGCTTCGGCCTCAATGCCAAATGGAAAGGAGCCTATGTCGGTATCTTCTTCCAAGGTTCAGGAAATACATCGACCGTATTAGGAGCCAGCTCGAACGGAGCATTTTTCCCGTTCCAATGGGGAGTCGAAGAGTCTGCCGTACGATCAGAAGTAGCCAACAGATGGACGGAACAGAACCCAAGCCAAAATGTAATGTTCCCCCGCATGCACTCTACCAATTATGACAACAATACAGCTGCCAGCACTTGGTGGCTGCGCAATGCCAGTTTCCTGCGACTGAAAAATATTGAAGTCGGTTACAACTTCAAGGAGAAAACACTGAAAAAAATCGGTATACAAGCTTTGCGTGTTTATCTGCAAGGAAACAATCTTTGTGTATGGGATGATATCAAAATGTGGGACCCGGAACTTGGAAACACCAACGGCGGCTTCTCATATCCACTGAGCCGGACTTTCACATTCGGTCTTGACTTTACTTTCTAATAATACATATAATACATTATATATATGAAGACATTGAAAAAACTATCAATCATAGTAGCCGTAGGACTAAGCACGGTATTCTTTTCGGGTTGCAGCGATTATCTGGATGTATCGGACGACCTGGCGGCAGAATTAAGCATGGAAGAAGTATTCAATAATACCGGTTATGCCCGTCGCTTCCACCGATATATATATTCCGGAATTCCGGATGTATCAAACATTATTATAACCAGCGCTTATGCAGGTTTGACAGGATTAGATAATCCTTGGCCGGCAGTTTCCGACGAGTTAAAAAGTGCACAAAATAATGTCAAGACAATTCCGACAGTAGGTTACCATGCCGGATCGGCGGATTTATCGCGCTGGAGTCTTTACAAACAAATCCGTCAGGCAAACGAATTTCTGGCATACTCGCATACGATCCCACAGCAAGGCGACGTGACGGATTACATTGACGAAAACGAATTGGCAAGATTGAAAAACGAAGCCCGTTTCCTACGTGCTTACTATCACTACTTGTTATTCGAATTGTATGGCCCTATCCCCATTATGACAGAAATATCGGAACCGTCCGCAAGTGATCTGGACTATTACCGGAACTCTGTCGACGAAGTAGTGCAATTCATCGATTCCGAACTCAATGAATGCTACAATGAGCTGCCTGAAAAGGAAGTGAATGATGACGGGACTCCAAACGAGAACCGAAGCGCAGCACCTACCAAAGGGGCAGCATTGGCTATTCTGGCAAAACTCCACGTGTATGCCGCAAGCCCCTTACTTAACGGAGGATATTCGGAAGCAATCGCATTGAGGGATAATCAGGACAAACAACTGTTTCCTGCGAAAGATGACAAAAAATGGCAAACTGCCTTAAACGCGTTGCAGCGCTTCATTGATTATGCAAAAACTCACTATCACCTTTATAAAGAAAAAGATAAAGATGGAGAGTTGAATGCAGAAGAATCTCTATACCAACTCTTTCAGGTAAGTTTGAACAACCCGGAAGCTATCTGGCAAACCAGCAAGAATTCATGGGGCGATGTAGGTGGAGAAGGAAGAGAACGCAGATGCACTCCACGTGCCATATATAGCGGATTCGGTTGTGTAGGTGTATTGCAGGAAGCTATTGACGATTTCTTCATGAATGACGGCAAGAGTATTCACGAGTCAGGACTTTATTCAGAAGAAGGCATTGGTGAAGATGGCATTCCTAATATGTATAAGAATCGAGAACCACGTTTTTATCAGGACATAACTTACTCCGGCAAGACATGGCAAAAAACAACGAAACAGATTTATTTCTATAAAGGCAGCGGAGACGATAACTCCAAAGCGGATATGAGCTACTCCGGCTATCTGCTTTATAAAGGAATGAACCGTGATCTTTTAAACCAAGGAAGCAATGCCAAGTCAAAGTACAGGGCAGGAATGCTGTTCCGTCTCGCCGACTTCTATTTACTATATGCCGAGGCATTGAATCATGTAAACCCTTCAGATGAGCGTATCATTGCACACATCGACAGCGTCCGCTACAGAGCAGGTATCCCTTTATTGAAGGACATCAAGCCTGAAATAAAAGGCAATCAAACTTTGCAGGAAGAAGCCATACGCAAAGAACGCCGGATCGAACTATTTGCCGAAGGGCAACGCTATTTCGACGTCCGTCGCTGGATGTGTGCCGATGAAGAAGGATATAAGCAAGGCGGACCAGTACATGGCATGAATATGAACGCTGATAACCTGGAGGACTTTATGGAGCGTACCGCATTTGAAACCCGTATTTTTGAAAGACGCATGTACCTCTATCCTATCCCGTTAAACGAGATTCAGAAGTCGAGCAAACTTGTTCAGAATCCGGGATGGTAACAGCCAAACGTCACAACACAGACACAATAGGTATCCCATCATAGATGCAAAAAACATCACCTAAACGGTGCTAATGTAAAAAGAGTTTTCCATTCATTTTGGAAGACTCTTTTTTTTGAGCCTTACCAGCTATAAAAGTATACCGCAAAAAACAAAAATCCCGCTAAAACTTTCATTTTAGCGGGATTTTCGTATTCATCATTGACGTTGATCTTGTTGGGCTACCTGCCCTCAAACTTTAATTTCTTTATAATCTCATTTTCAATGAAATAACAGCTTTCATTTTTAGCAGTGTCACCGAATTAGACACCTACTTTGGCAAAAACCCTCTTTTAATATCCAATTGAGGATTCAAGTTTTCTCTTACAAAGGTATTGTTTTTAATCGGATAAACCTAATTAAAGTGACAAAAAGAGACAAATCTCGCATTTAATTTATTAACTTTGAAGCGTAAAAATATAAAAGATGCAAAAAAAACACAGTCAATCTGAAACTTATGTACATGGGTATTTTCACAATGTAAAAGGTAATCTGCTATTGGGAATTATCATTGTACTTGCAATGGTTATCATCCAGTTATTAAGCGGGTGCGATCAACCGGAAATTACAGGAGAGACAACTGATAAACAAATTTTAGAAACTGACAGTCTGAATGATGAAGTAAATGAATGGGAGAACGACACTACCACTTATCACTCAGAAGCAAAGCCATACTAAATTTATTTCTAGTTTCCAATCATAAATTCAACTTATAAGTTGAATTTATGATTCTTTTTTCGTATCTTTGTGTCAACAAATCAAAGAAATGAATATGATATTCAATGATATTACTGGAGATGGAAGGCTGTGGGCTGTACGTTTTGAAGGCGAGCAAAACAATGAGTTTATAAAGTTGTTCTATAATTGGAGAGATGCAATGTGGCTACGTACTTTCTTTAAAGAAAATATGAATGACCTCAGTTCGTACTTCCACATAACCGATATCAGGCAGGCAATAGACGATACGATTGACGACAGCAGACGACTTCGTTGTATTATGCTGGATATCTCTCCGGAAGCGGATTTAGACCGCATTTTCAGACCATTGGACAATAATCAGATGGCGGAAATGATGCTCGAAAAAGAAAAGGCCAGACTAAAACAGAGAATTGGACATGCGTCATGGCTCCGCATTTACGCTATCAGATTGAGCGATGGAGTGTATATCATTACTGGAGGAGCGATTAAACTGACTGCCACAATGCAGGAAAGGGAGCATACCAGAATGGAACTCGTGAAAATGGACAGAGTGAGACGTTTCCTGCTAGAGGAGAATATTATTGATGATGATGGATTTGTTGATTATATGAGTGAATTAGAATAAGGAGGAACAATATGAAAACAGTGGTTGAAAAACTTAGAGAACATTCCGAACCGGATACATCGAACTGGAGGGAAGTGTTTAAAGAGATGAATGCCAATGATATTTGGCTGAAACATTCGCAGCATATAGCCCTAATTATGCTTGATAAAATGGATGAACTGAAAATGACACAGAAGCAACTCGCCGAGCGGATGAGCTGCAGTCACCAATATGTGTCGAAGGTCCTGAAAGGGCAGGAAAACCTTTCGCTTGAAACACTGGCGAAAATTGAAAGAGCATTAGGCATATCTATTTTTAAAGAAGAGCCTTTAGCAGTATAGACTTGCTAGCAGATTATTTGTTCCGGAACAAACCGGGCACTGTGATCTGCTAGCATAACGAGTGAGATATCGGGATGATCAGGTGCAGATCCTGCCAGGTATGTGATAGCAGACGAAGGTAATGACCAAGCGTCTAACCAAGCGGAATTACTTTTGCGTGCGGCAGTTCGTCTGATTGCTCCCCGCAGCGCAGCCGCATCAGGGCGCCGCCTTACAGGACTGCACCCCCATGCGCCCGCCCTGCTCCGTCAGTGTTTCCACCGGAACCTTCCTGTCACCGTCAGCGTTTATCGGAAAACTTAATGTTTTGCTCACCGTGCCGCTTGGCGGGATGAAGCGCGGCTGACAGCCGCACAATCACCCACCAAGCCGCCCTCCTGCAGTGATTTTTAAAGAACATTCCTGGAGGAAGTCTCTTGAAAGTTACTCCAGTGTATAACAGTCGAGGCTTGCAAAGTGGGTGATTACGGAAGTTACTTCCGTCTGGCGCATTCGGCTCCGGCTCCCGCTCACACCCCGGCAAGCCGGACCACAAGCGACAGCCTATGCGGTGGTAGCCCATGCGGTATGTACTCAGTCGTTTTCAATACCCGGTGCGGTTTCGCTCTGCCCGGCACTTGCTGCCGGGACAAGGCTCAATCCGCTACCTTCTTTCGTCTGAACGACAGGAAACAGGCTGCTAGTCTGAAGTGCAGCCATGCGGTGCGAGGTTCCCGTGTTTATGATTGATCATTCCTGGGCGATTAGACCATGAAGGCGGCGCAAGCGTCCGCCGCCGTGCTGACGTGATGCCTGCGTGCGCTATGGGTAGCAGTGGTTTGCAGAGAAATAGGAGATGCAGAAGGAACATTATATTTAATATCCTCCGGCGCGTTCCGCCCGTGAGGAATATTCAACATAATGTGGCCTTCTGCACGTCGCCCCGGAAAGACAGTGTTTGGCATAACCGGGCAGAAAGTTACCCCTTCCGGATGTTTCCCTGCGGAATGTTTACGCCTCCACTATGGCGGCAAGCCGCCACCCCGACCACCGCCCCGAAATTACTCCCGTTTTTCGCTCCTCCTGCGGATTGCGCCTGCGGCGTTCCCGGCAGACCGCTTCCGCCCTGCGGCATGCCGGAAATCTTCGGCGATCGGCTTCGCCGTCCGCTCCGGGGAGCGGGGCGAAACGCCCCGCCGAAAAGTAACGAACAGGGGAAATCCGTGACAATCGGGCGAATATCACTAAAAAGTATAGAAGGAATAAATCACATAACGAACACATGAATGACCTACAGCGCAGCCGCTCCCACGGCTACAGCCCACCCCTTCGGTGGGGGAACGCCCTGCGGCAAGGGGGGCGACCACGCCCACCGACTAAGCGCCTCCCCCAAAGGGGGACGGGAGGGGGGTAGAACAAAAATACCTCTTTATAAATTTAGGCAACTATACCTTAATTACACCAAAAAGAGAAAGTTTTCCAAATAATAT